>Ga0326513_10000989_pt1 | contig 23398 bp, 23 predicted proteins | sample 2_2465_0518_D_FD_203654 | JGI IMG/M metagenome (GOLD analysis project Ga0326513, IMG submission 203654) | Bovine rumen microbial communities from UC Davis, California, United States - 2_2465_0518 | ecosystem: Host-associated > Mammals > Digestive system > Stomach > Rumen | place: USA... | reverse complement strand
TTGCTATCAGAATAAGGTTGCCCTCTTAACTATTACATTGGGATTTGAATAGCAAGCTGAGCTTTCAGTATCTTATCAACCAATTGTTGATAGCCAACCTATATCTTATCCATAACCAAAGATTTATCCCAAGCAAATAATTGGTTATTGAAAGCAATTAAGAGCAAAAAGTGCTATAATAATAAAAGAAGGATTAAAGGAGTTTAATACTCAGCCACTGTTTAGTGGGGAGTGGTGATTTAGACCCTCCTTTGTCCTTCTTTTTTATTTTAATTTCAGAGGCTATAGTGCTGATTAACAGCGAGTTAAACACTATAGTCCTGAAATCTCAGAATGGGCAGAGCCCAGGCTGTTTACCAGCCCAGACTCTTCCTATTAGCACGCTTCTGAATTCTGAGAAGTGGCATTCCACTCTTTTCAGTGTAGAGATAATCTCCACCCTCACCAGTCTCCTCATCTACCTCAGTCTGGCAGTGAGTAATCTCAAACTCATCCTCACAGTGGGCATTCAATACCTCAATGAGTTTGTCAGTGTCAGCATTGTCACCTAAGAGAGAAGTGAATTTCTCGCCAGTGCAGGCAATGACATCGTTGGTACCCTGAGTGAATGTTACCCAGTAGTATGTGAATTCCTTACCATCTCTGTCTTCAGCCTTGCGAGGCTTTGAGAGCATTACTTCAGCACCCTTAAGGTTAGACTTGTTGATTGCTACACTCTGGAAAACTGTTCCTTTTTCTGCTTTCATAGTTGTATGTTTTTGCGCTCACCTTTAATACTTCTGGAATGGCGGGGGGAGCATCCCACCACTCAAACTCTGGGTGGGGTATGGTGGGATTATTCCCCTCTTATACCACTATAAAAATCTTAAAAAATATTTTTAAAAATCATTTTTCGACTTTTTTCTATATATTTGCATTATAAAATAGAAAATATGGCACTACAAGATTTGCTAAAAGATACGATATTTTCAGAAGAATTAGATGCTTGGAAATTGTCTCATACAGAAGATAATATCTATTATTATATTGAAAATAGGGATAAAATTCCTCAAAGTATGCAATGGTATAAAAAAACGCATATAACAAATAAAAATCTTGAACAGATTTTATCATGGTACAATACTCTTTCATTTAAAGATATAGAAAAAATTAAAAATAGAAAAATTAGTAGTAATTCTAGAATAGCCACAATACAAAAAGAAACTCTTTATGAATTAAAAATAGCCGAAGATTACTATAGTAATAGGATTAGATAAAGTTCTAAATACAGAAACCCTCGCAAAATAATGTTAATTCATACACTTTTCATACATTTATTATTTGAAAAGTGAATATTTATTCTTATCTTTGCACTCAAGGAGACATATAAGTATTTTCTTATTTACTGTTTCTGAGTTTCTTTGAAAATATCTGATTTAGGAAGTAGCTTAATCCTACCAGCTCATTGGAAATAGAGGACCATGAGAAGGGTACAGGCAAAGGATTCTTGGGAGTAAAAGAGAGAAAAAACCTATAGTCACTGCTCAACTGGAGGCTTGAATGTGCTGATGATAGTTGTTCTAGGAGGTAAGACGGGGCGAGAGACTATATCAGATAGCAGGTGAACAATGAAATCCTGCAACCCAAGGCTAAAGCAGGGCCTAGGGTCTCTTAATGAAGGAACTTCAGTTATAGATAATTAAATAAGAGGAGAAAAGAGATATTACGCCTTAAAGCAGGAGCCCCATTTTTCTCTTTCACTCCCCCTGCTGTAGGCATCAAGAGAGAGACAGCCCTCTATCACGTCTCTCTTTTTTCTTTTATATAGTCCAGTACCTTTCTGTTGGCTTCATCTACTTTTTCCCAGTCATACTTAATATAGATATCGGTAACCTTTACTCCGTTACTATGACCAAGGGCCAGTGATATGATATCCTTAGATACTCCAGCTTCAAAGGCTATGCTTGCCCAAGTATGACGAGCCCAGTATGATGTAACTTCCTCAAAGCCCTTTATCTTTCTCAGTGCCTTGTTTGTCCTCTTGACAAATCCCAGATAGTCACTGATATTGTCCATGAACCTTAGAAGGTATTTATTGCCACTGTAAAGCTTCAGTATGCTTTCTGCCTCAGGTTCTACTTTGATTCCATACAGCCTGTTGGTCTTGAATCTGTGAAATACTATTCTTCCATTTATCACGTTTTCTTTCTTGAGATAGAGTAGGTCTTTAGGATTAATGCCTATCAGATATAGCATAAGGAGAAAAAAATCCCTATACCTTATTATATATATAGGACATTCTGCATTTATCAACTCTCTCACCTGCTGTACTGTGAGAGCCCTGTGAACAGTTGCTTCCCTCTTTATAGAGAATGCCTTGAATGGATAGTTTGTTATCTTGCCTTCCTCAAGCAAACTATTGAAAACAGCCCTGATGTTTCTGAGATACACACTGTAGCCATTTATGCTCATGTTCCTGGAGCAATAGCTCTCAAAGTCTGCTAACCATTTCTTATCAACATTTTCAATGGAAATGTTTTTATCGAAGGCTTTTATCTTATTGATGGTTGATTCATACAGCTTTGCAGTTCTTTTGTGTTTTTTGGTCTTCATGAAGTCTTCAATATGGTCTGTGAGCTTCTTTTCCTTGAATACCTGATGACTCAGGACTTCATTGATTTTCTGTTTGACTGTTTCGGGGTTATTATATTGGAGAAGAATGATGTTGGTTTGGGATAGTATTTGGGTTAGCTTTATGTTTTTGTTTACGTGCAAAGTGTCTTTCTTGGAGATTTTATTATTGGTCAGGTGCTCAATTTCTTTTACGAATACATCTGTGTAGAAACTGAGTCTTTTACCATGTATGTTTACATAGAGGATTATAGGGAAGCCTTGTACAGCTTTCCTGTCTTTTCTTACTATAAACTTAACATTAATCATGGTTGCAATCTGGTTGCAGTTATTAAATGTTTTGACTTGCAACCAATTTACAACCAAGTACTTCCTAAAATAGGATAAATCTTAATAAGTTGTTGATTTTCAAGTGATTCCGTTGGGGCTCGAACCCAAGACCTACTGCTTAGAAGGCAGTTGCTCTATCCAGCTGAGCTACGGAACCATAGGGGGTTTGGGAGGATTACTGATTTTGCTGGTTGCAATATGGTTGCAAGTTTGCTCAATTTGCTGTTGTAGTGTATTGCAAAGGTAATGATTATTTTTGAATGGGCAAAGAATCTGGCAAATTATTGTATACTTATAAAAAATCTTAATTATTGGTACAATACTTGGTCATTTAGTTTATTATCTTTGCTTGGGGGAACCTTTACTTTAAAAAACCTGCGCAAAATAATGTTAATGAGCTAATTATAATAGTATTTTATTTGTTTTGATATTAATAATTTACTATATTTGCAAACGATATTAGTGGCTGTTTTGCCATCTTCATGTTAAAGTTAAAAACCTATCCATTATGAAAAAGAATGATTATGATGAAGAGCCTGTTTACTATTGTAAGCGGTGCCTGTCCCTAAACATCAGAGAAATTCCAATGGTGGACAACTAGTTTTATTGTGCAGACTGTGGAACTGTTGAAATGGGAACTGCCTCCATAGAGGAGTGGAAGGAGCTGTACAAGAAGAAGTATGGCAAGGATTTTGTGGAGAAGCGAGAGCTGAAATGGCCCTATTGGTGCTAATTCTATACATTATTATTATATTCACTTAAAAAGCCTAGCAATGGAAAAGAAGAGTAAGTCGGATGCCAAGGAAGTCAAGATGACTCAGGCATCTAAGCCCAGTAATCCAGAACCTACATAGGTTAAGGAGAAACCAACTTATGAGCAGTTGGAGCAGCTGGCACACAGCCTTAATCAGCAGTGTCAGCAATTGTATCAGCGTCTGCAGGAAGCAGAGAGAGTGATTAATAACATTAATGACTTTAACCTCTTGCTTTCAGTCATGGATAAGTCGGAGTTCTTTGATGACTCGTTTATTACAAGATGTGCAGAGCTGATTCAGACAAGACTCAGCAAGATGCTGGATGATGTAGAAGAACCAGAATCCGAGGATTAAATCAGACAATTATGGAAAGTGTGACAAATATGATAAGGATAAACTCAAATCCACAGCTTGACATGACTCCAGACGGAGACTTCTTCAGGGTGTGGGTGGAGTTTCTTAAGCCTGTCCATAATCTGACAAACAAGGAGATGGATGTTCTTGCAGCTTTCCTTAAGAAGAGATATGAACTTGGTAAGGTAATCATTGACCCTGATGTGCTGGACAGTGTACTCATGAGCGAAGGAACCAAGAAGCAGATTAGGGAACAGTGTAGCATTACCCCGAAACACTTTCAGGTAATCATGTGTAAGTTCAGGAAGAAAGGTGTTGTGAAGAGCAACAGGATATTCCTGAATCTTATTCCTACGATTACAGATGACGGTGTTGGACTGATGGTTTATTTTAATTTTAGGAATGAACAGCATCTTAGACTGGGCAACAGGGCAAGCAGCAAGGGAGCTGGGGATTAACCCAGCCCTTGCTTCCCTTGTCTACAAGAGCTATTGGAAGTTTGTCAGGGAGACTATTGCTTCCCTTGATTTGGAGAATATGTCGGAAGAGGACTTTTCCAAAGTAGCTACTAACTTCAATATTCCGTATATAGGAAAGCTCTATACGGGGTATGATAAAATAGAAAAGTATAGAAGAAAAATAAAATACTTAGAAAATCATGTTAAAGTTAAAGGAAATAAAGCCCATGTTTAGTCAGGTACTTGTTACGGAGAACCTGTATGGCTGGGATGATAAGAATGAATCAGGCATCATCACTGCTACAAAAGGAGACATCAAGCCTTATCAGACAGTTATTGCCATAGGTGGAGATGTCAAGCAGGTGAAGCCTGGAGATGTAGTAGCCATTAATTTCTACAGATATGCAGAGCTTAAGGAAGATCAAAACTCCTTGAAGGCTATGCAGGGTAACAGTGTTGTGAAGCTTCGCCTTGATGAGCTTGAGCTGACCAATGAGGAAGGAGACACCGTAACTTGCTTTATGATAGACCAGCGAGATATCAAGTATATTCTTACTGATTATGAAGAAGTGACCTATGATGACAAGGATAATCTCGTTACCATAGAGCAGCCTAAGTACAGCCTTATTCTGCCTAAGAAAGACCTTTTAGTTTAATTGCGTTCTTATATATTCATTTTTATTTACATTATTGGATTGTTTAGTGAAACGTTGTACATTTGAATTTTTCATAGTAAAAATTTTTCCCTGTCTACTGTGAAGTACACAGGGTTTTTATTTAAAACTACGAATCATGAGACTATTTAAATACGAAGGCTACGAGGTAAGAGTAGCACCAGAAGCCCTTACACTGAAGCCCTTTAAGAAGCTTTGGGACAGGGATAAGAGCAAGACCAAGGACAATGCTCTGCAAGAGTTGTCGTTTATATATTTTTACTGTGACCCGCGCTCAGATTATCAGTATATAGTAGATGACGAGGACAGGATGGAGGCAGTGAAAGAGGGGGAAGGATTACCCTCAGCATGGAAGCCAGACAAAGAGCTTCAGAAGGCCATTGACTTCTACAAGTCTTTTGACACTGCTTCTGCGGTGCTTTTAAAGTCTGCCCTTATAGGAGTCAACAAGGTAAGGCAGCAGCTTGAGGATGCTGACCTTAATGAAGTAGATGACAAGGGCAAGCCAGTGATTTCCCTCAAGGACTACATGGCTGTACTCAAGATGGTCCCAGAAGTTGCCTCCATGCTAAAAGATGCTGAGAGGGCCATTAATGATGAGTCAGAGTATGGCGAAGCCAAGGGCTCCATAGAAAAAACATTGTTTGATGACGGGTTGGACAACATATAAAAACACCTACAAACACCTACAAAATGATACTTGGAAGTCACAATTCATGGAGTTATCTGAAACCGAGGAAATGGTGGATGAGACTATTTAACCTTGCATCTAAATGCCAGGATGTAGGAATAGCATCACAGTATATACACTATAATGTAAGATGCTTTGACCTTAGAATAAGGTTTACTGAGAAGGATTACTTACAGGTTGCACATGGGCTTGCTGTATATGATACTACCCTTCAAGAGCTGCTTGATGACTTACAGTTTATTGACTTTCTTGGGGACTGCAGCATTAGGGTTATACATGAGGCAAGGAATAAGTCACAGCATACTTCTTATTCAGTAAGGGAGTTTATCAAGTTCTGTGATTACATCAAGAGTGCCTATCCGCATATACGCTTCTGGTGTGGCAGAAATCTCTACAATTGGGAGACAGACTACACCTTCAGTTACCAGCCTTCTTGTGAAGAAAGATATTCATCTGTGTGCTCTCCGAAGCTTTTAGATGACTGGTATCCCAGATTATATGCATATCTTCATAACAAGAAAATCATAAAGAAGGGAACAGACAAGGATATTCTGCTTATTGATTTTGTGAATTATTCATAAATTATACTCAAATCTGAGAAAAAGTTACTATCTTTGTGATGAACTAAAACTAACAGATATGTCAAGTACCTTGGATTTGATTAAAAACAGTTTTGAAAGATGGTATAGAGCCCATGTGGATAATAAGGCATCTATAGTAATTAACTACAGTGATGAGCAGACACTGCTTATCAAAGCCTATCATAAGGTAACTGTCAGCATGGTTGCCATAGGTATTAAGGATAATCTGTCTTATACAGTGCCTTTAATAGAGGTTTCGGAGAACTACAATCATGGAGTGACTACTGAGGAAGAGGCAAAAGAATCTGTTACAGAAAACTTTTTAATGAAGATATTTGATTACTGTAAACAACACAGCTGATACTTATTTTTATTGTTTTTTTTAAAAGCAGGTTATACAGCCTGCTTTTTATGTTTGTACTATTTTGTTGTAGCAGGAGTATTAGTAAAAAATTTATCAGTTTTAGGCATGTGCTTTTTATCCTTATTTTTGCAGAAAACATAATGCATTATGAGTGATAAAAACGAAAAATTTTTCAGTGAATCCAAAATAAAGGATGAACCTAAAAAGAAACTGAGCCTAAAGCTTGGTGATGGTGTTGTGACTACTGACAAGATACATGATGGTGCTGTAACAGAGGATAAGCTTGCTTCTCAAAGTGTTACTGCAGATAAGCTTAATGATAATGTAATTAGTATTATGTCAAGCATTGAGGCGGGAGGTGTACCACTTGAGCAAAAATATGGCAACCATGAGAATCTTGGTATCTCACAGAAGTTCCTGACAAAAGAGATTGGTGAGGAATATGATAGTTCTGAAGATACAGTTAAAGGACATATTAAGGCCATTGAGGATTCTATAGGTACTGGAGAAGAAGGCAGTGGCACTATTAAGGATAGAATTTCCAGTCTTGAAACTGCAGTAGAGGCAGAAGATGGTTCTGTCAATTCAAGAATCAATGCTATGCATGATAAACTTAATGATGGGCTGCAAGATGAAATTGACAGAGCTACTAACATAGAAGGAGGTCTTAGAAATGATGTTAGTGATATTAATGATACCTTAACACAAGACTTGGGTTTTGCTCCTGCTGGAGTCAATAAATCTGCACATGAAAGAATTACAGACCTTGTAGAAGAAGGTATTAGAACAGTAAGTCTTGGTCAAGCAGCATTGGATGAGACGCCCGTACAAGGCCATAATACAACTGTTGTTACAAGTGATGGGCTTTTCAACAGGTTTGCTGATATAACAAAGGAACTTGAGCCAATATTGAATGACGGAGAAAATAGTGTTATCGCAAATGATAAAAGAACTCTCAATTCTTTCATAATTAATACAACAAGTAGTACAATAACAGAGGTACAAACAGAAAACAATAAAATAGTTCTTTATAATAGACCTTTCAATAAAGGAACCATTATACATTTTGAAGGCTCTTATACAAACAATGCAGCGGTAGTATGTTTTGCATTTTCAAGGAATAACATATATGCTTATAATGATAGTGCTATTGCTGATGTTCCTGTAGACGTTGTGTATTACAACAGTGCTGCAAGTCATAATACGGATGTTGTGGTTCCCTATGATAACGCTTATTGCATCTTCGCATACTATTATAATAGTAGTGGAAATAAGCTTTCTACAACATCTCGTGTTATTTATCCTGCTGGAGCGTTGAAGGAAAGTATTGCCAATCTTAATAAAAACATGTATCAAATTGTATTAAATGGTACTGGCAATACTATGACTGGTTCTATTGTAAGAAGTGTTACTTTCGGGCATACTTATAGACTGCATCTAAAAGACCCGAATATTAGCATGGCTGGCATCTCTTATAGTACATCTGGATATAATAAGCTGCTTGTAAATGAAAAGGTTAATGGAAATACTGACAGACATCCCAATCAGCCTTTGGTCAAAGTTACAATGGACAAGGCATTAGAGGAATATTATGATTTTACAATTCCAGAACTTAGTACTGAAGAGGAGAATGATGGCTATACTGCACAAACTTTTTATATCACTATTAATATGCGAGCCGCTTTTGGAGCAGCTCAAACTTTTATAATTGAAGATATTACTGAGACCACCAAGTTAAAAAAGGATGTTGATGAGATTGGTCTTAAGGAAGGCATTACCGTATTTCCAGATTTAGCCATAGGTGATGAAGAGGGTAATGACATTGTATGGTTTGAAGACGGTCATGTAAAAACCAAGAATTTTGACAGCTCCACTGTTGACAGTAATCTTCGTGAAAGCATAGATGGTATTCTTCCAACAATCAGTGTTAAGTATTCAACTGCAAGTGATGGTGTACTAAGTAGTGCAGGAGGACAAGGTCTGACTTTTGGTACAAGTATTACTGTTCCGTCCTCTGATGCAAGTTCTCAGTATGTGAGATTCTTTAAGGACAGACTTTCAAAAGGCTCGGTTATTACTATTTCTCGTAATCCAGGCTCTCATAGTCTTACTTTCAGGTTTGCATATAGTACTTCAGATCCTAATGACTATTTGAGTGAAAATGAAAACAGTCTTGTGGGGTTTGAATTAAGTGGTGTTAAATCTAAATCATGGAGCAGTTCTGATTATACATCGGTATACACTATGCCAGAAGATGGCTGGTTATTTACTCGCTTTTATAATGTAGAATGGGCAAGTGGTAGTTCTTGGAATTGTACTGTTCAGTATTCAGATACTGTAGGAAGGCTTCAAGAGAAAGTAGACTCTGTTGGTATTAGCCAAGAATCTGCAATTCTTCCAGATTTAGCTTTTGGCGATGCAAATGGTAATGATGTGGTCTGGTTTGAAAATGGACATATTAGAACTAAAAATTTCGATAGTAGTAAAGGAGGCAATGTCTTTAAGCCTTACCAGAGGGTGACGTATTTTACAGTAAATGTGGATTGCACATTGCCAATAGATGATAATTTTGCTGCAACGGCTGCAAATGTGTATAAAAGTGAGAGGATATATACAGATAATGCTTTTCTATATCTCCCATCTTCTTATAAAGCACAAGGAACACCAACCAGGCTTGTAATGTTTGGTAAGCAAGGTGGTAGTTTGGTGACAAGCAATTCTACCCCATTATTTGATACAAACTATTTGAATATATCTCATTTTCTTCTTCATCTTGGTTATGCCTTGTTGATTGTCGATGGAACGCCAGATGAATGGGCATTGGATATGACTGGAAGAAGATACAGAAAAAGAAGTGGCAAAGTAGTACCTGCACTTGATGGATATCAGAATGGTGCTTATCCTTGTATTCAAAGTGCTAGAAGAGCTTATGACTATGTTGTTGAGAACTACAATATAGACAAGACAGGTGTCTTCGGCTGGGGATATTCACAAGGGGGATGGATGATTATGAATATTGCCGAATTGAGTGGTATTCCTTTCCTTGCCGTGTGTTTGAAATCACCTCTTGTATCTTTGGAAGGAATGTGGAATGGTACTCAAGGATGGACAGAAGTGGATAGTGGCGGTAATACTATAAGTTCACATCCTTATAGAAGTAAATACCTAATGACTAAAGTGTATGGTATTGCTGATATATTGGCACAAGAAAATGGCTGGACAGCAGAAGAAGCTGACAACAAACTTGTAGACAATGTAGATGGGATATTGTCTGGTCTTTCTTATGATACTTATAAGGAAAGATGGGCTGGGTATGACCCATTGTTGAGATATGCAGATAGTGTAATATCTGGAAATGGTTCTGATGCAAATATTGACATTACAGCCAAAAGGCCAAACAAGTTTCCTATTAAGATTTGGATAGCTCAAAATGATGGCAATGTAGGACACAATTCGCAATGCAGGCTTATTAAGGCCATGAAGAATGCTGGCTGTGTCGCTGATATTCACCAATACACAAGTGGTGGTCATGGTTTAGGTCCAGATACTTTTAGAGATACAGAAGGCAATACTTTTAATTACTGCCTTGGAACATTTGATGACAATGGTACTAACTACTGGTTGTATCCACCTACTTACGAAATGGCTATGTGGTTTCATCAGCATGGTGGATTGCCTTTGGACTTTGTTCCTATTTCTGAAGGAGGAGAAGGTGGTGACGACAGTAGTTCTGATGAAGATGATGATTAATCAATAAAAACTTAAAAAATATGGGAAAAAGAATAGTTATAAAAGGTGCTAATTTTAGTGCAAATAAAATTGTTCAACAGCCGTATGTTGAACTTACTACTACTACAGCACAAGGTATGATAGTAGCCAGTCCCTATATAAATGAATCACAGACTGGAAGTGAAAATTTTGGATATCTTGGCGCAAATCAGTCCAATTCTACTTGGCTTTATGGCAATTATGTTCATTCTAATACAAGTATAACTTTGCATCCAGGTGATACTATTGCTATTGTCGAAAGGCCAAATATTACAACAAGAGCCTTTATTTGTGCATACTCCACAAATGGTATAAAAAGTATATATCCAACCCTTATATGTTCAGGTTCTAAGCAACAAATAGGAACACTCATTGCAGGTAGAGAGTCATTTGCAACGAAATTTCCAAATGCTTTAAATAGCTCACTGCTTCCAAGAACCTTGAAAAATGACGGTTCTTCAGATTGGTATATTGTGCTTCAGTTAAATAATGGCGGCCATACTATAACAGCAAGTGACACAGAGTCTGCTTATTATATTGGGGAAATTAAATATCGTATCTATACAGATAATCCTACTCAGTATGATCCAGAATGGGCTCCAGAGGTTCATCCTGGTACTATTGACCCAGATGAAGAAGAAACAGACCCTGAGAACAGTGGTATTTGGGACGATGAAGACAATAATAATACTGAAAATAATGGAGGTGAATAATTATGGAAAAGAAAATAACAGTAAGTAAGAAGAAGACAGGAAGGGCAAAGCCTGTAGTAGCTAAGGCTGGTTTTACCAAGAGTCCTACTCGTAGGTATGGATGCGGAGGGAAACTTAAATAAGGCTTTATATAAGATTTTATTGTGTTCAGTAAAGGTAATCCCCATGATCATATCGGGGATTTACCTTCTGAATACAGTACTTTCTTACTGCAATATAGACCTTCCTCTGTTTTCCTATATAGTACAGTTCCTGTTTATAGGATTCTTATATACTGCTTCCTATGTATTCAAGTTCTGTGCATGGCATAGAATGTTCATACACTATATCTCATTGATACTGATACTGAACATCATTGATTATCATATAGGAATTCCACTGTCAGACAGGGACATCTTGGCTTCTTATCTTGTTATATCTGTTGTATTCCTTATTGTTACTGTCATATTAAAATTCAGAGTATGCAAGCATTGAACAAACTGATTGTGAAGCTTCTTAGGGAGACTGCAGACAAGATAGATGCAGGTAACTGTGAAATGTCAGAGTCTGAAGCTATGGATGTTATGAGAGTGCTTGCTCATGAGTCTCTCAGTAAGGAACAGGCTTGCAGGTATCTTAATGTTAAGAGTAGCAGGTTTGGAGACCTGGTGAGAGAAAAGAAGATACTAAAAGGAAGAAAGGTAACAGGATTTAAGGAATTAAGATGGTATAAAGATGAATTGGATAACTGTGTAAGGCGTTGCACAACTTAATATTCTTCATAAGTGATAATTTTGTGTTTTGTTTATTTGTGAACCCGCTAACTTGTTGAAAGCCAGCGGGTTTTCTTTTTTATCGGCATTGTTAGAACTCCCATTATAGTCTTTTTATCTTTGCAATGTTCTTGCAAGGACAGATAAAGCAGGCTATGCTGGAAGCCTATGAGGTAGAAAATAGTGGGGAACCCCCAGCATACACTATAGGATATCTTGTGGAGAAGATGTGGAAGGTATTCAGTAAAGTAGTAGGTTAGTAAAAAGAATTAGTAAGTATTACTAAAAAAGTTACTGGTTTGTTTTAGTATAAAGATGTTTTTATTTTTGCAAGGAATAGTATGGATACAATCATTCCAATGACTAAAATAGTATCAATCGTGCAACATATATTTGAAAGGCTGGAAGTAATCCTGGCCACAGCATGGGGCTGGCTATTGACCCTTGGAGTTCTCTTGCTTAACTACATTGCTGGCAATGAGTTTGCTGTGGGTCTTGTGGTTGCCATCACTGTGATGGACGCTATCTGGGGAATAGCAGTAAGCATTAAAAGAGGAAAGTTTGCCTTGTCAGAGTTGGCAAGGCAGACAGTAGCCAAGTTTGCAGTATATGGCTGTGCCATGCTTACCTTTATAGGTATAGACAGGATTATAGACATGACACTTACAGCGTCAGCCATTGCAGCAGTAATTATCATTGTTGAGTTCTGGTCATCGTGTGGAAGCATGTTGATTATCTATCCCAACATGCCAGCATTAAAGCTGATGAAGAAAGCACTGATTGGAGAGATAGCCTCTAAGCTCAACATAGAGCCAGAAGAGGTAGAGAAAGTACTTAGTGAGTTTGACAAGAAGAAGAGAACAACAAAAACAAAAAGGAGCACACATGGCAAACAGTAAGATTCTATCACCGTTTATTCTGTCTTGGGAAGGAGGTTTCTCCAATGACAATGATGACAAGGGTGGTGCTACTATGAAAGGCATTACCATCAGTACTTATAGGAGTATTTTTGGCAGCAAGAAGACAGTAGAAGACCTCAAGAAGATGACTATTGTAGAGTGGGAGACCATCTACAAAAGACACTATTGGAACAGATGGATGGCAGACAACATCAACTCACAGTCAGTAGCCAACCTGCTGGTTGACTGGTTATGGATGAGTGGAACATGGGCTGTAAAACATGCCCAGAAAGCCCTTGGTGTAAAGGCAGACGGTATAGTAGGGCCCAAGACACTCAATGCTATCAACAACTATCCTAATGAGAAGAGCCTGTTCTATATTTTATGGAATGCCAGAAGAGACTATATTCTCCGTATCTCTGTTGCCAAGCAGAAGAAATTCAGGCAAGGATGGCTTAACAGGCTTAGTGGTATTAAATATGGGATGCTTGTCTGTAATGGAGGAAAGATAATAGACTACTGAATATGAGAAAGGACTGGGAAAAAGAAGAAGCCTGGAAGGTGCTTGTAATATGGATTATTCTGCTTCTGCTGCTTCTATGCTGCAGTAGCTGCAGGACTCAGTATGTGCCAGTCCCAGAATACCATAGCATCATTGTAGAGAAACATGATACCCTTCTGAAGACAGACTCCATATTTGAAAAGGACTCTGTGTGGGTAAAAGTGAGTGGGGATACCATTATTACCTATAAGGAAAGAGTATTATACAGGGACAGGTGGAGAGAAAGGATAGTATATAGAGACTCCTTGAAATCAGATTCTATCAGGGTTCCATATCCAGTGGAGAAGCCTCTGGGATTCTGGCAGAAATCATGGATACATGCAGGCAAAATTTCAATTATAGTTTACTTGGCGTTTTTCGTTATTATGTTTATCAGAAAGTGGCTTCTGGCGAGAAGCCGTTGTGATTAGGATTTATAATTAATTCATGTGTTATTAGTGTTAAGGTTAGTTTGGGAACCGCTTACCTGTGTAGGTAGGCGGTTTTGTATTACTAAAAAATTAACTGATTTGTCATTCTTTTTGATTCTTTCTAAGTTTGCAGCATGGAAGAGATTAGAGTTAACAGATATCAGACACCCATCACTGAGGAGCTGCTCAGCAAGTACCCCAAGGAAGTGCAGGATGACTTCAAGGAATTCATTCTGACAGTACCCTTCATAGGTAATCTGATATCACCCAAGAGACAATATGCCAAAGACAGGCCCAGAGATAACAGGGGAAGAATTATTGTAGATTTGGCTAATCCTCATATTCTGGAGAATATGGACTATTTCAGGCCTGCAGCACTGCATTATATGAAGTATGGCACATATACCCATCTCAAGCCCAACAAAAATCCTAATTCTCCCTATGGAAGGTGGATAAGGGAGGAGATAAGAAGGTGCTGGGAAGGGTATGTGAGGCCCTCAGACGGTGAATGGGTGACAGGATATCTGTATTTCTACCTGAACTATGTGCCCATGATGGTTACCAAGGCATCGAAGGATGGTAACAAGAAAAGGGCTTCACGTATAGAGGGATTTCCAGAAATATGGGAAGCAACCTACTGGAGATTCCACTATATAGACCAAGCCAGAAACGGGGGCTTGTATAATAAGTTTGAAGGTGGTAACCATGCAGCAGAGCTCAGTAGGCGTGGTAGTGGAAAGTCATTCACGCTGGCTTCTATCATGGCCCATAACCTGACATTGGGAGAAGATGCAGAGGCACATAAGAGAACAACCACAATCCTGACTGCCTATTTAAGGGAATACCTGGCAGAGAAAGACGGTACATTCTCTAAGTTTACGCCTATCAAAAGCTTTCTTGCAGAACATACTCAGTTTCCAAGAAGAATGCTTACTGACTCTCCCAACAAGATGTCATGGAAGTCAGGCTATAAAGACAAGCTTACAGGAGCAGACATGGGAGACCAGAATATTTTGCTGGGACTTTCTTCAAAGGATGATGTATCAAAGATTCGTGGTAAGCGTGGTTATATACTCTTTGAGGAGTTTGGTAGCTTCTCAAACCTGATAGAGATATATAATAATGTACGCGATGGAATGCAGGAAGGTAAGAGTGTCTATGGATTTGCCTATCTGGTAGGTACAGCAGGTGATAAGGACTCAGACTTTCATGGTGCTCAAGAGCTTGTATATAATCCACAGGCATACGATATCTATGCCATTCCCAACAATTGGGACAAGCCCAATCAGGGAAGACCTTGGTTTGCCTTCTTTACTCCAGCATACGCCAACTTGAAAGGCTTCTATAACAAGGATGGAGTATCAGATGTAGTGGCAAGCCTGCTGTTTATCTTGGAGAGAAGATTTGTTGCCAAGTATGAGACAGGAGACCCAAGAACCATCATTAAGGTAGTGTCAAACATGCCTGTTACACCCTCAGAGGCTATCATACAGGGAAATATCAGCCAGTTTCCAGTAACAGACATAGAGGCAAGGCTTCTGGAGATAGAGTCGAATCCTAATTTCTTTGACAGTGTGCATGTAGGTCAGCTGGCACTTACAGACAACAAGGTGGAGTTTATGCCCACCTCAGATACTCCCATCAGATACTATCAGCAAAAGGATAATAAGAATATGCCTGGAGCTGTGGAGATATTTGAGATGCCACAGAAAGACTCATCAGGTAATGTATATGAGAACAGATACATAGCAGGAGCAGACCCCTATGACAATGATGAGTCAACCACCACCTCACTTGGTTCCATCATTGTGCTTGACCTGATGACAGACAGGATAGTTGCAGAATATACAGGCAGGCCCATGATGGCAGATGACTACTTTGAGATATGCAGGAGGATGTGCCTTTTCTACAATGCAAGGCTTAACTATGAAAACAACAAGAAAGGACTCTATGCCCATTTCTCAAGAATGAACTCAACCTACCTGCTTACAGACGTGCTTGAGATACTTGTGGACAAGCAGATGATGAGACCAGGAAACTATGGCAACACCACTAAGGGAACCAATGCCTCACAAGCTATCAATGGCTGGGCAAGGAAGCTTATTAATAAATGGCTGCTGACACCACAGACTACAGTCATCAGTGAGAATGGGGAAGAGAAAGAAGTTACCATGCACAACCTTAACTTCATTAAGAACAAAGCCTTATTGATAGAGCTTTCAAGATGGAATCCCTTTGGTAACTTTGACCGTGTATCAGCCCTTGGTATGCTGATGCTTCTCAGGGAAGACAAGCTAAGACTGATGGGAGGAAAATATGAATTGGAAAGAGAAGACAGGTATGATCCTGATGACCCAGCCAATGAGGCTTTCTTTACAGATAACTACCCAGAAGAACTTGACAGCTGGAATGAAGAGGAATAGCATTCCTGCTATTAAGAAAAGGGTTATGATGATAATAAAAAAATAACCATTTTGGATGTCAAGTAGCTAATATTTATTTTTGCATTAAATTGACTACGCTATGAGTATAGAAATCTACAGTGGGTTTCCACAACAGAGGCTATCCGACAAGCAGAAGGGAAAGCAATGGAGGAAGAAATGCGTAGACTTTGCAGATTCCAAAGGCTCCGTACTTAATTCCTCTCCTGTAAGAAAGTCATTTCTTCACAAGAAAGTGAACTATGACTTGATGAACATGAAGCTGCACATGGATGACCTTCAGTATGTTCTTAACCCCAATAAACTTAAGGCAAACTTTATTCCAGATACCATTCAACACTATCCTACCATTAACCCCAAGTTGAATGTACTTCGTGGTGAAGCCATCTCCAGGGTTTTTGACTGGCATGTTACTGTGACCAATCCCAATGCCATCAGTGACATTGAGAATGAGAAGAAGGAAGCAGTTTATCAGAGTCTGCAGAGACTAATAGAAAGCCAGTCAGTTTCTGATGAGGACTACCAGAAGAGACTGACAGAGCAGAATGACTACTTCCAGTATCAGTATCAGGACATGAGGGAAGTAAGAGCCAATGAGCTTCTGAAGCACTACAGCAGGCAGTATGACTTCAAAGACCTCTTTGACAATCATGGTATTATGGATGCCATGATTTGCAAGGAAGAGCTTTACATGATGGATATTATAGGAGGAGAGCCTGTCGTTGAGAGAATAGACCCTCTGAAGCTTCGTGTATTCAGGTCAGGAAACTCTAACAGGGTTGAGGATGCAGACATGATTATCTACGAGGACTACAAGAGCATAGGATGGGTATATGACACCTACTATGATGTTCTCACCTCTAAGGATGAGGAATACCTTGAGAAGCTTGTATCAGGCACAGCAGGTGATGATACAGACTTCTGGGATGACAGAAATGCCTATATGAATGACACTCAGCTTGGAGACTCAATGGTATCCAATCCTCATTTCTTCTCTTCACTGCTTGGCAATGTTGACTACACCTATACACTGCTTCCCTATGACGGGGAAGGCAATGTGAGGGTGTTAAGAGTCTACTGGAAGTCAAGAAGGAAGATTAAGAAAATCAAGTACTATGACTTTGAGACAGGAGAAGAGGAATACAAGTTCATGCCTCAGACCTATGTGGCAGACAAGACCAGGGGAGAAGAGGAAGAAATACTGTGGGTAAATGAAGCATGGGAAGGCACCAAGATTGGCTCAGAGGTATATGTCAATATCAGACCAAGGCCTGTGCAGTACTTCTCAATGAGCAATCCTTCAAAATGCCATTTCGGCATAGTAGGTCAGCTATATAATATAGGTAATACAAACTCTCCTTCGCTGGTAGATGTCATGAAGCCGTATTCCTATATGTATGATGCTGTGTTTGACAAACTCTACAAGCTGCTGGAATCGAATCTTGGAAAGCTTACTATCCTTGATTTCTCCTTTAAGCCAGACTCATGGACTACAGAGAAATGGCTCTATTTTGCCAAGACCAATCATATTGCCATCAAGAACTCTTTCAATGAGGGCAAGAAGGGAGCTTCAACAGGCAAGCTGGCAGGAGCACTGAACAACAACTCTACGGGAGTCATTGATGCCTCAGTTACTCAGGAGATTCAGTATAACATTCAGATGCTTGACTGGCTTGAGACTACCATGAGTAAGGCTTGCGGTATTTCACCACAGAGAGAAGGCCAAATCAGTAATAGGGAGACTGTGGGAGGAGTAGAGAGAGCTACCCTGCAGAGCTCTCATATCACAGAGTGGCTGTTTGCACAACATGAGAATCTAAAGAAGAGAGTGCTTGAGTGTTTCCTTGAGACAGCCAAGATAGCATTGAAGGGAAAGAAGAAGAAATTTGAATACATCACTTCCAGCGGCTCCCAGAGAATCATGGAGATAGATGGAGATGAATTTGCAGAATGCGACTATGGACTTGTTATAGACAACTCACAAGGTGTTCAGGCACTCTCTCAGAAGCTGGAAACACTGGCTCAGGCAGGCTTGCAGAATCAGATGATAAACTTCTCTACGATGATGAAGATTTACTCTACGGACTCTATTTCAGAGAAGGTGAAGATGATAGAGATTGCAGAAAGACGTATGCAGGAACAGCAGGAAGAGCAGCAGCAACAGCAGATGCAGATGCAGCAGCAGCAGCTTCAGGCACAGGCAGAGCAAAAGCAGCTTGAGATGGAGCAGAGAGACATTCAGAATCAGAGAGACAATGACACTAGGATACTTGTTGCCAAGATACAGGCACAGGCCAACATTGACTCCAGTGTTGCAAGGGCTTCTGGATTTACTGAGACTCCCATCCAGCCACTTACAGACAAGGAGAGGGCAGAGCTTCTGCAGAGGACAAGGGAGTTTGACGAGAAGAACAAACTTGAGCATGAGAAGCTGAAGCTTGAAAGAGAGAAGATAAAGTCTCAGGAGAGAATAGCAAAGCAAAGAACTAATAAATCAGAATAAAGTGTGGCCATAATTTACTACTTTAATAGTTGCTTTTTTAATTGTAAAGACATTCCCCGCATCACTGCGAGGAATGTTTTTTCATGTTAAAGTTAAAAGAATTACTTTCATAATTCTATACAAAAATACTTTGGATAGGAATATGTTGTTAGAAAGTTGCGTTAAATAAAGTGAATATGCAAATAATATTCATTTTGGTATTGTTTTATTGCATAATTATTCGTAATTTTGAGCATTGATTTATTCATGTTAAAGTTAAGAGAATTGCCTCATGGTGTAAGGGTAGCACGAGGACCTCTAGATTCTTAGGTCTGGGTTCGATTCCTAGTGGGGCTACAAAAAAATCAATTATTTATGGAAAAGAAGAAAATGATTGAGAAGCTCACAGATGAGTACAGTTCATTAAAGGAAAAGTGCAAGAAGCTTGAAGAGTTCCTGATAGACACACAGAAAGTAGAGTCTGTAGGATGTAATCAGGCCTATCTGCTTGACAGACAACTTGACGCCATGAACCTGTATCTTTATTTCCTGGGGGAGCGCATAGAAGACCTGGAAGTTTCTGAGGAAAAGGACACTAGTGATGATGAAGAGAAGAGTCTTGATTCAAATAACGTTGCAAATCTGATTAAGGACTTTTTTCATACCGATAATAGCTTAGATGTTTTTAAAGATTTAAAGGTTAGTTTTAGTTTCGATTTTCATTAAAAGCCGTTTGTTAGATGTAAATTGTGTTTAAGGTTTTGAATAAACTGATTATGTAGTGTTTTTGAACATTTTGGGGGCGATTTTTAAATGCCATAAAACAATTGGTTTCATAAACATTGAACTTCAGTAGTTGAGATAACTGCTGAAGTTTTTTATTGTGTCTGCTAATACCAATATAAGTGAAAAATTTACTGGCTTGTCAAACACTGTCAATCCGTGTATTTTTGCAGCAGATTAGTTAATCATTTAGGAGAAAAACATGGAAGGAATAGGTTTAGACAGTATGCTTGGAGCTGCGGAAGTAGAGAAGCTTTTCAGCGGAGAGCAAAACACACAGGAGCAGCCAGATGGCATACAGGTTCCTGAGAAAGACACAGACAATAGTAAAGAAGAAGATACTGCTGAGGTTGATTTTTCAGACCTTCTGGGCAATCAATCAGAGAGCGTAGGCAGTGATGAAGATACAGAGAGACAGGGAGAGACACCCGATTCAAAGAATGACTCTGGTGCTCCGACTACAAATCTCTTCTCTTCCATTGCCAAGGCATTAAGAGATGAAGGTGTTTTCCCTGACCTTTCTGATGACAAGCTAAAGGACATCAAGGATGCAGAGGCATTCAGGAAATTATTTGATGAACAAGTAGAAAACTCTCTAAGTGAAAGGCAAAAGCGCATTGAGCAGGCTTTGAATGGAGGTGCAGACAGTCAAGAAGTAATCGGCTATCAAAATGACCTTCAAATCATGGATTACCTGGAAGCACAGGACACACTTGACAAACTCAATGAGGAGACTAATGAGGGAGAGACATTGAGAAAGCAGGTGATGTATCAGGACTATGTTAACAGGGGCTTCAGTGATGAAAGGGCAAAGAAGCTTGTACAGAGAAGTATTGACGATGGTACAGACATGGATGATGCACAAGTAGCCTTTAATTCGTGTAAGGAGTTCTATCAAAAGAGAATTGCCGACTATCAGAAGCTGGTAGAGGACAGAAAGAAAAGTCTTCGTGAGAATGAGGAAAAGCAGTACAATAATCTGAAGAAACAGATTGTGGATACTGAAGATTTCTTCGGGGGAGTAAAAGTAGACAAAGGAACCCGTCAGAAGGCTTATGACTATCTTACGAAGCCAGTGTACAAAGATGAAAGCGGCAACTATCTTACAACTCTGCAGAAGTACCAAAAGGAGAATCCTGTGGACTTCATGAAGAACGTGGCACTGATGTATTCACTTACAGACGGATTCAAGAATGTGGAGAAACTGACACGCAGTAAGGTGAAGGCAGGCATGAAGAAAGGACTTGCGGAGCTTGAGAGTGTATTCAGCAACACAAGAAGGAACTCAGACGGCACTTTGAATTTTGCCAACGGGGAACCTTCAGATGAGGAAAGAGAGAACTGGACTTTGGCTATTTGATTGAAAAGGGAAAACATATTTTTTAATGCTTAAATATTTATACAATGGCAGGACAATTAGGTAAATTTACGATGCAGCACTTCGAGGCTTGGGCACCGAATATCACGAAGAAGACTCACATTACTTCGGTATTTGGTTCCAAGGTTCAGAAGGTGCCTGGTATGATGGTTCAACTCATGGCCTTCAAGTATGGTAAGACACTTGACACCATGCTCAGCAATCTTCCTGTAAAGGAGTTTGACAATGGCGAAGACTATGTATGGGATGTGATTGGCTCTACTGAGAGGATTATTCCTCTGCTGGAAGCCCGTGATGAGAATGGTGTAACTGTTGATGCAAACCATACTGCTAATGTAGGTGCTGGTACACAGCCTTTCTATCTGGTGTTTGGTGAGCATTGGTTCTTTGATGGCGAGACTATTGAAGGTAACTTGGGTAACCGTTATCCCCTGCGAATTTTGGGCGATGCCCGTGAAGAAGGCTCTAACTATGTATATAAGGTAGAGACAATGGGCGGTATTACTGATGGTGTACCTGCAGAGCGTCTGCTTCCTGGAGAAATGTTCTCTTATGGTGCAGCCTTTGTAGAGGGTGGTCTTTCCCGCAAAGTTGGTGGTATTCGTCATGCAGTACCTGTAAGCATGAGAAATGAGTGGTCGCATATCCGTATTCACCACAAGGTTTCTGGTGACATGATGGATGACAAGCTGGCTATCTCTATTCCTATGAATGAGCCAACCAACAATGGCTACAAGGTAAGACAGGTGAATGCCTGGATGCTGAATGTGGACTTTGAGCTTGAGAAGACCTTCCGTAACTACAAGAACTATGCCTATGCTTGGGGTCGCAGTAACCGCAACAAGAATGGCGAGTATCTGAACTTCGGTAAGAGTGGTGATGTCATCAGAACTGGTGATGGTCTGTATGAGCAGATTGAGATGGGTAATGTAATCTATTACAATGACTTCTCTCTGAAGCTTATTGAAGATGCCCTTTATGACCTGTTTGCAGGCAAGGAAGACTTCAAGGACAGAAAGGTTACTATCCGCACTGGTGAAAAGGGTGGTATGCTGTTCCAGAAGGCAGCTTTGAAGGATGGTTCTGGCTGGAAGGGAATGTTTGAGTTCAACGGTGACAACCTTGGTCTCATCTCTAAGACTACCAATGCTGCTGCACCTCATGGTGGTGCTCTTCGTGTAGCTGTTCCTCAGGTTACTGAGTTTGTTGCTCCTATGGGTGTTGCCATCACTTTGGACATTGACCAGAGCTACGACAACATTAACCAGAGTGGCTACAAGATTATGCATCCGCTGGGAGGCCCTGCAAGTTCTTACATCTTTGATATTCTTGACCTTGGTTCAAGCATCAACCCGAATATCCAGAAGTGTAAGATTAAGGGACATCCTGAAGAGGCTCGTGGCTATGAGGCAGGTTTCCGCAACCCGTTTACAGGTGCATGGGACAATGACCACATGAGCAATGATGAGGATGCAGCTGTCATCCACAAGTTTGCTGACAGTGGTATTGTTGTGTGGGATCCCACCCGTACCATGAGAATTAAGCCCGATATTCTTGAAGCTTAACATGTGAATAGAGCAGGTCAGGGACATAGTTCCCTGCCTGCTTATTATTAAAAACAGAGAAAAAACGGAGATTAAAATGGCGAAGAGAAAGAGTGTGGTGCCCAATGATGCACCAGAGATGGGAAACTTTGAGAATGGGGAAGTAAACCTTGATTTAATTCAGGCAGAAAACCTTGTAGAGATTCCCAAAAGAGAACCCGAATATGAGGAGCATCCTTATGTAAGGGGCCAAAGAGAAGTTATGGAAAAGAACATTAAGAATTGTCTTAGAAATGAGAGAGTCATCGTAAGAAGACTTCCAAAGAAGACAGGCATGGTAAGTGATTCCAATCACATTATGGGAGACGGAATGCACAACAATGCCTACAGGATGTTCAGTGTTCCGAAGCTTCAGAGAAGCAATAACTTCGTGAATGTGCTTACCAATGAGGAAAAGGATTGTCTGGAGACTACTATGGGACTTGAGCCCAATGCCTTGTCTATCTATAGACAACCTGCAGAAAAGAACTTTTGGAGCAATTCTAATCCTACAGGTCTCAGCTTTGTGAAGCTGACAAAGAATGACAACATCTTTGACCTTTCAAAGCCCACAGACTACATTGCCGTGAAGATTCTTCTTGCCAACAAGGATAAGATTTGTCCTTCAATGGAAGAGTATCAGACAAGACCTAAGGAGACTTATGAGTATGTAATTATCACAGAAGGTGAGGAGAGCAAGCATAATCAGAATAATACTGATGCTACTATCCAGGCCTTCATGAAGCTTGGTAAGATTAGCGATGACAGGGAAGTACTCAAGCTGGTTGTAGAGACCATGATGGGTAAGAA
>Ga0326513_10000988_pt1 | contig 23422 bp, 22 predicted proteins | sample 2_2465_0518_D_FD_203654 | JGI IMG/M metagenome (GOLD analysis project Ga0326513, IMG submission 203654) | Bovine rumen microbial communities from UC Davis, California, United States - 2_2465_0518 | ecosystem: Host-associated > Mammals > Digestive system > Stomach > Rumen | place: USA... | reverse complement strand
TCCTAAAAATTCTCCGGGGGTGAAAAAACTAGGGGTGTTTTGGGGTAAACTAGGCTCAGAAGTATTAAAACTAGTAAAGGAGGGTATTAAAAGTGGATGAAAGTATACTAAACAGTATAAAAAAGTTACTTGGATTACCACCAGATTACACAGTTTTCGATCAAGATATTCTAATTCACATCAATACGGTCTTCATGATCCTAAACCAAATGGGTGTAGGACCGGAAAGTGGATATAGAATTACAAGTAGTGACAACGTTTGGTCCGAATTCATTGACGATACGTCTAGAATGGAGTCTGTAAAGACTTACATCTATCAGAAAGTTCGTCTGATATTTGATCCTCCACAGAATTCCGCCTTAATCCAGGCAATTCAGTCATCGATCAGTGAATTGGAGTGGCGATTAAACGTAGCAAATGATACCACGAGGTAATATATGTTATACGATGATTTAATACAGCCTGGTGAGTATATTTGTCATCACGGCGTTAAGGGCCAAAAGTGGGGTGTAAGACGATACCAGAATAAGGACGGTTCTTTGACTAAGGTAGGGCAAGCTAGATATAGAGCTGTAAAAAATGCAAAAACTAAAAAAGATGTAGACGATATAATTTCTACTTGGAATAAACACGATAGAAAAATGTTTATGTTAGGAGACAATGAAGATTACCTAACAATTCAAGAAGGAGAGCATATTCTTCATAGAGCTTTAGTGAAAGTAAAGGATACACCCGTTTCGTTTTTCGATCTATTGGAAGATGAAGATTCTATAAATATTGCATTAGGAACAAGACGAGGGGATGAATACAGAGGAAAAGGTTATGCTAAAAAAGCTGCCCAAAATGGTATGAAATGGGTTGAAAATAATTTAGATAAAATAGGTAATAAAAAAATAGTCTGGTCCCCGTATATTGAAAACGAAGCATCTGTTAAACTGGCAAAAAGTTTAGGTTTTGTAGAAGACCCATCTAGTATAAGTGATGATGGTAAAATAATAAGTTATATTAAACGATACAATTAAGGAGACATGCAGGTGAGTAAAACTAAGAAAACAAAGTCCCTCCCTGCGTTAGATCCGGAATCTCGAGAGAATCAACTTATATCTCTCGCGGTAAATTTAGCAGAAGAAAAGTTAAGAGATGGCACAGCCAGTAATCAATTGATTGTGCACTATCTTAAACTTGGATCTACAAAGGAGCGACTAGAAAAAGAAAAACTTGAAGCAGAGAATAAATTGCTTAAAGCAAAGACAGAAACATTAGAGTCATCTAAGAGAAGTGAAGAGCTATATGCAGAAGCTATCAAGGCCATTACACATTATAGCGGTCATTACGAGGATGAATATGATGAATAAGTCATATGAAGAACTAATGCAATTTACTACTTTTCAAGAAAGATTAGATTACTTGTTTTTAGGTGACAATAAAATAGGCGATACAACTTTTGGCGGGCACCGATGGCTGAATCAAGATTTATATTCTTCGAGTGAATGGAAAAGAGCTAGACGTGATGTGATTATTAGAGACAATGGATGCGATATGGGATTACTAGATTACCCCATATCAAATAGGTCCAAGATAATAATACACCACATCAATCCAATATCGATAGACGATCTATTAAATCTCTCGCCAAAAGTTTTTAACCTAAACAATTTAATCTCTGTATCATTTGACACTCATCAGATGATACATTATGGAACAGAATCAAGAAAAAATTTATTAAAGTTAGACGGTAATCGTCTACCAAACGATACTAAACTATGGTAACTAATAAACGTTAATGCCTCTTCGGAATAGATAAAGCTCGCCATCAATAGTGTGTGAATTTTTAAGCTCCTTTCATTCCCCCACAATAAGTCATTTTCGAAGGGGCATTAACGTTTATTAGTTGAGGAGGACCCGATGCTATATGACGATTTAGTTATGCCAGGCGAATACATTTGTCACCATGGTATTAAAGGTCAGAAATGGGGTATTAGAAGATTCCAGAATGAAGACGGATCACTCACTAAGGCTGGAATACGTAGATATGGTAACGAAGATACTAGAACAGCAAAACAATGGACTAAATTACTTAATGATGAATCTCGTCAGGCATTAGCTGCTAAAGTTAGTAGTGACATTGCTAAAGATGATGTAGAATTATTACAGCAAAAGAGAAAAGAAAGAGAAGCCAAAGGTAAAACATTAAAAGCCAGGCATGAAAGATATTTAAATGATTCTATGCAAAAAGCAGAAGAATATTTAAATGCATCTAAAGATCTTCGTAAAAATATTGACGAAATGATTTCTAAAATTCCTAAAGATATGGTTGTAAATAGTAAAGATTTTAGAGATACAGTCTGGGACTATGAAGCTAAATTCCCAAATCATTTCGAACCGCTTTTGAAAAAATTCCCACCGGGTTATAAACGGGGCGAAAGAGGTATCTATAGAACTAGCTTTACTAGGTATAGTGGGGACGGAACTTATTATACCCATTTCAAATTTTATGACAATACAAAATACTCAGTAAAGAAAAATAAGGAGTAACAACCATGTTATCCAATACGGCAGTTCCCGTATACTACGGAAAATTTAGAGACGCCGTATTACGGGGGGAAATACCAGTTTGCAAAGAAATAGAAATGGAAATGAATAGAATTGACGATTTGATCGCCGATCCTAGGTATTACTATGACGACGAAGCTATACGAGGTTTTGTCGATTTTTGCGAACATGAAATGACACTAACTGATGGCTCAGATTTGATATTACTAGACTCCTTTAAACTATGGGCAGAAAGTTTATTGAGTTGGTTTTACTTTGTAGAACGAAAAGTACCAGATCCTAAAACTGGAGGCTATCGTGTAAAGCTTGTTAAAAAGCGTTTAGTTGTTAAACAGTATTTGATAGTTGCTCGAGGTGCTGCTAAATCGATGTATGCTTCGTTAATTCAAGCATTTTTTCTTACAGTAGATAAGAGCACTACGCATCAGATTACAACTGCACCGACAATGAAACAGGCAGAAGAAGTACTGTCACCAATAAGAACTGCAATAGCTAGAGCACGTGGTCCATGGTTTAAGTTCCTTACTGAAGGATCATTACAGAACACAACAGGATCAAAAGCTACTAGACAAAAACTTTCTCCTACTAAAAAAGGAATTGAGAATTTTTTAACATCTTCTTTATTAGAGATCAGAGCAATGTCAATAGACAAGTTAAATGGTCTTAGATCAAAAGTAAATACAGTCGATGAATGGTTGTCTGGCGATATTCGTGAAGATGTAATTGGCGCTATAGAACAGGGTGCTTCTAAGATGGACGACTACATTATATTAGCAACCAGTTCAGAAGGTACTGTACGAAATGGCCCTGGTGATACCATTAAGATGGAGTTAGCGGCTATATTACGTGGAGACTATTACAATCCTCATGTATCTATTTGGTGGTATAAATTAGATGATGTTAAAGAAGTTGCTGATCCGGCAATGTGGGTTAAAGCGCAGCCTAATATTGGGCTTACTGTTTCATATGAAACATACCAACTGGATGTTGAACGAATGGAAGCTGCTCCAGCTAATAGGAATGATATTTTAGCTAAAAGATTCGATATACCGATGGAAGGTCAGACTTACTTCTTTACTTATGAAGAAACATTGTTCCCTACGAATAGACATACAAATTATGACAATTGTGTATGTGCTCTAGGTGCTGACCTTTCACAGGGTGATGACTTTTGTGCATTCACCTTTTTGTTCCCATGTTCAGATGGATCTTTCGGTATAAAAACAAAAAGCTATATTACTACTTTAACCTATTCCAAATTACCATCAGCTATGCGAATAAAGTATGACGAGTTCATAAAAGAAGGAAGTCTTTCTGTGTTAGAAGGAACAGTTCTAGATATGATGATAGTCTATGATGATCTAGACCAGTATATTCTGGATCACGAATATGATGTAAGTGCATTCGGATATGACCCGTATAATGCTAAAGAGTTCGTAGATCGATGGATAGCTGAGCATGGTCCATTTGGAGTAGAAAAAGTAATACAAGGAGCTAAAACCGAGTCAGTTCCACTCGGAGAGTTAAAGACACTCTCTCAGGAACGACTTTTGATATTTGATCAGTATTTGATGAGTTTTGCTATGGGTAATGCCATTACTCAAGAAGATACTAATGGTAATCGTAAACTTTTAAAGAAACGTTATGATGCCAAAATAGATAATGTCGCTGCTATGATGGATGCGTACATTGCTTATAAATTTAATAGGGAGGCTTTCGAGTAATGGAATATATTGTTTATAGAAAAAATGATGAACTATATCATCATGGTATCAAAGGCCAGAGATGGGGTATACGAAGATTCCAAAACGAAGATGGATCATTGACGTCTGAAGGAAAAACCAGATACGGGTCAGCAGCAGATTATGCTACTCCAACAGCAAAGGAACAGAAAGCTTATTATAAGAATGTTAGTAAAGCGCTCCAAACAGAAGGCTCAATGCGTACGAAACAGGAAGCGATTGCTAAACAAACGCCTGAAGGAATACTAAATGACCTTAAACCACTCGGTAAAAAGTATAATGAAGCACAAAAAAAGTATGCAAAAAACTATGAGTCTGAAATGGAAAAATGCTTAAAAGATGAAAAAAAACTAAAAGCATTTTCAAATGCTGTCGGCTATACAGATACTGATAGTTTATCCTCATTGCAACTAAAAGCTCGATTTTTAATAGGTTATGCATATGGAATGGACGTCTTGGGTAGGATCGGGCATACGACAGATTCTTTGACCGCTGATAAAAAAGCCTATAAAGAATCAGACACTAAATTATATGGAGAAGTGCACGACTATACAAAGAAATTACTTGGTAAATATGGTGAAACGACATTAACAACCGTGGCTAAAGAATCTAATGGGTATTATCGATGGACTGGATTAGCTCGAATGTTTGTGCATGGAGCATTGCGCCAATCCGCTCTCGCAGAAGATGCAAAAACTATTGATTCATCTTATAGATTAGCTAAGAATTTTGGTATAGATAAGGTGACGTTAGCAACAGCTATTAATAATGACCGTCTCATCTATAATCAAGCACTGGCATCGGCACGTTCGAATGACAGAATATTCAGTAGTGAATTTAATAGACGGAATTAATTGGAGGTAGAAAATGCAATACACATATGTCGTATATAACTCTGATTATTTAGCACATCATGGCATTAAAGGTCAAAAGTGGGGAATACGAAGATTCCAAAATTTAGATGGAAGTCTTACCCCTGCCGGTAGAGAACACTATAATGTCGGATCGTCTAGAATTGGATCTAAAAAAGAAACCATGCCGTCAAAGAGCTCACCAGATGCTCCAAAAGACTTAGTCGATACTGCCAAAAAAGTTAATGGTGGTCGTGATATTTTTAATTATGGCTATAATCGCTATAACAACTGCGCGTTTTGTTCTGTTTCATATGAAGCTAGGCGGAGAGGAATGAACGTACAAGCTCAAGAATCTCTCAATGGTGTAATAATAGGAAATAAACTTGGGTATTTCAAGGAATTATATTCTAATTATAAGACAGACATGACAAAACAGGTTATTAAAAGATCAGTCGGCGAAATGAGCACCGGCATGAAAGATGACGAGTACGACTCGATGGTAAATGATATTCTTAAAGATGGTGAAAATTCCAGAGGACAACTTACGTGTTATTGGAAAGCTCGACATCCGAATGGTCTTCCTCAAGGCGGACATGCTTTTAATTACGAAGTAAAAGACGGTAAATTTTATATTGTAGACCCACAGGTTGGCGAAGTTTATAGTGACAAAGATGCTCGAAAGTATTTATCTATGGTATGTGATCTTCGTCGTACAAGAACAGATAATTTAAAAATGAATACTGACCTTGCTATGAGAAAATATTCAGAAGAAGCTACTAGAAAAATCGATATGGATAAAGCTTTGAAAGCGGCCTATAAGTGGTACAATGTTAATAAAGTTTCAAAAGTTGCTTCTGCTATAGGAACCCCTGGCGGAATAATAGCAGCAATGGTAACGACAAATCCAGGATTCCTAGCAATACCAGCAGCAACCATAGCTACCAGTGCCATAACCAAAGCAGGTCTTAATGCATCTTTAGCAATTTCAAACAAAAATCAGAGGATTAGATACGCCGATCTGGAAGCAAAGTGGAAAAAAGAAGGACGAGATGAATGGTATACCACCGAAACTGAGTCTACTAGGAGACGGCGAACCTATAGAGATTCATTTGGCAACGAAAGGAGACAACCATGACACCTAAGCAAGCCATAGCATTGGTAAAATCATATGCTGGCGATCCTAACATTACAATAGAATCTTGTAAAAATTATGGAATGGATTACTTAATAACTGCATATAAGGACCCTACTGAAATGGACCCTTTTTATTTAGTAAATAAATTCAATAGTTCAGTTAGAAAGTACACTATAGCAGAGAATCCGGCTAGGTATTATAATACACCAGAAGTACAAATTAGATGATAGGAGGCCCAAAATGGTATGGAGTACATAGTTTATAGAGAAGGTGATGAACTCTATCACCATGGCATAAGAGGGCAACGCTGGGGTATTAGGCGTTTTCAGAATGAAGACGGGTCTTTAACGTCCGCTGGGGATAAAAGGTATAATGCCACTGACCAGCCGTTCGAAAAGGAGGCCAACGCGAATGCCGATACAAAAAAGCCAATGACAACAAAAGAAAAGCTTTCCAAAATAGGCGAAAAATATGCTACAATGCTCATTAAAGAGATTGGTAAAAATACAGGCATCGCTATAGGTAAGACGATAGGTAGTATTGTCGCTAGTAAATACAGAAATAATAACGAGTCGTCTAATAAAAAGAAAAAAGAACAAGAAGACTCGCCATATGAAAAGTGGGCTAAAGAAATAGAAAATAAATACGCTATACGTGTTTGGTAAGGAGTCAACACATGAATTTTTTTGATCGACTTTCGCATGCGTGGAATGCATTTCAAAATAAAGACCCTACAAAGTTCTATTCTAGTTATGCTGGGTATTACACTAGGCCTGATAGACATCGATTAACGATGGGTAATGACAATACTATAATAGCATCTATTTACAATAGGATTGCTATTGACGTATCAGCCATTGACATTGAGCATGTTCGAGTAGATGAGAATGAAAACTTTGTAGAAAAGATTAAAGATTCATCACTAAATTATATTTTCTCAACAGAAGCCAATATTGATCAGACGTCTAGAGATTTTATTCGCGATGTTGTATTGTCAATGTTTGATGAAGGATGTGTAGCCCTTGTCCCAGTCGAAACAGAAGAAGCTCCAAAGATTACTGGAGCATTTGACATAAAAAGTATCAGAACCGGAAAAGTAATACAGTGGTACCCTGATTCTATAGATGTTGAAGTATATAACGAGAGGACAGGACAGAAAGAAACAGTTCGTATGTTAAAGCGTACAGTGGCTATCATAGAGAATCCATTATATGCAGTAATGAACGAACCAAATTCAACTCTTCGTAGATTGGTACGAAAGTTAGCATTACTCGACCAGGTTGATGAACAATCTAGTTCTGGTAAATTGGATCTTATTATTCAGTTACCATATACAATTAAGTCAGAAGCTAAGAAGCGTCACGCAGAAGAGCGAAGAAAAGAAATTGAGGATCAGCTTACTAATACTAAGTATGGTATAGCGTATACTGATGGAACTGAAAAGATTGTTCAGCTTGGCCACCCGATAGAGAATAACTTGTTAAAGCAGGTTGAGTATCTTACAACATTATTGTATAGTCAGTTGGGTTTGACAGAGGCAGTATTCAACGGAACTGCTAAAGAAGAAGAGTATTTAAACTATTACAATAGAACAATAGAGCCAATAATATCGGCTATCACTGAAGAATGCCAGAGGAAGTTCTTGACAAAAACAGCAAGATCACAGAATCAAAGAATAACATTTTTCAGAGATCCGCTTAAGTTGGTTCCTATTAATCAGCTTGCTGATCTATCTAATAGTTTGTCTAGAAATGAAGTACTTACGTCTAACGAACTCAGAGCTGTCCTTGGGTTTAAACCATCAACCGATCCTAGAGCTGATCAGCTTGTTAACCCTAATATTAACACAGCCGATTCAGCTGATGCTTATGGTATGAATGCACCAATGATGGATGATGCTACATTCTCACAGCAGCAAACAACAATGACGGATAACATAGATAGTTATTTGGATCAGTTGGATCAAATGGCTCAAAGTGATCTAGCTCATACTGGTGAGAATAAACCAGCTGGTGGATATTCTTCGCCATACTATGACCCTGAAAAGGCTCATGAGTATTATGAGAAGACTAAACGATTAAAAGGTCGTAGATCTAATGCTGGATTGAACGAGAAGGGTATTGAAGCCGCTGAGTATATGAGAAATCAGATAGATACTCAGCACCAGAAAGAATTAGATTCACTGACCAAGCAAACTGAAGACTATATAACAAAACAGGACGAGGATCTAGAGTCTACAGTAACAAATATTAAATCAAATCTAGAGCAAGCATTAGAAAATGTTAGAAATTCTACTGCTCAGAATCTAGAAGCTAGTCGGAATAAGCTTAAAACAGTAATCGATAATTCTACACAAAGAACTATGGCACAAGCTCAGGCGTTGTATGAAAAAATTAGTAATACAACTAACGAAGCAGCTAAAAAGGGTTTTAGAAATCAGATAGAAAGCCTTAGGGAAGCCAATGCTAAGATAAAGGACACATTGACCGAGGGATTTGCCGAAGATTATGCTAGAACCCAGCAAAGTGCAGCTTCCGCTCAGAAGAAATTGCAAGAAGATGCAACTACTGAAGCACAGAAAGCAAAAGAGAAGAACACCACAAACAAGGAAAAGGCGGCTAATGATTATCAGAAAGCGGCCAAGGACCTTGAAGAAAAGTTTGGACAGATTATTGAAGATGAGATGGAAAAGATACGAAACAATCCCGAATTTACTGAACCCGATAAATCAAAATCATCGGGTGGAAGCGGTAAAAGTGGATCTCGTAGACTTCCTAACGCAAATTATATGCGTAATATTGAAGCTTATAGAAACCGAAATAATAGAAACAGAAGAAACAATAATAGGAGGTAAAAGCAATGCAGTACGATTTTAGTGGCTATGTCACTAAGAATGATCTTAAATGCGGTGATGGTAGAACTATCAGAAAGAATGCGTTTAAGGATTGCGATGGCCAGACAGTTCCGTTGGTTTGGCAGCATGTTCATGGCCAGATAGGAAATGTCCTCGGCCACATGCTTCTTGAAAATCGTGAAGACGGTGTATACGGTTACGGCGTTTTTAACGATACCGAAGAAGGAAGAACGGCTAAAGAGTATGTCAAGCATGGCGACATTAGGTCATTGTCCATTTATGCCAATAGGCTTGTTCAGAAGGGTGGAGATGTACTTCATGGTATGATTCGCGAAGTAAGTCTTGTTCTTGCGGGAGCTAATCCCGGTGCAATGATTGACAATGTAACGATTGCTCATTCTGATGGAACTTATGACACCATTGACGACGAAGCTATAATTTATACAGATTCAGAGATTTCTACTGATGTTGAACATTCTGATAAAACAGAACATGAAGCAGAAGAAGAGGCACCTGTAGAACACGCAGAAGGAGATAAGGACATGCCAAACGGTGAAAAGACTGTTGAAGACATATGGAACTCGATGACAGACGAGCAGAAAGACGTTACTTATTATATGATTGGTATGGCTCTTGAGCAGGCCAATGGATCAACAAATAATGAAGAAGCAAAGCATGATGATATGGAGGATGACGAAATGCACAAGAACATTTTTGACAAAACAACAGAGCAGAACGATACGCTTTCTCACGATGAGATGAATTCGATCCTTACCGAAGCTATTGAGACAAAGGCAAATAGCTTGAAGGATGTATTCCTTGCTCATGGTATTACAAATATTGACTATTTGTTCCCGGAAGCAAGAAGCCTTAACAGAGAGCCGCAGATCATCAATGATGACCAGGCTTGGGTTGCTGAGGTAATGAGCAGCGTTCATAAGAGCCCGTTCTCAAGACTCAAGACTCTTGCAGCAGACATTACAATGGACGAAGCTAGAGCTTTGGGTTATGTTAAGGGAACAAGAAAGGTCGAGGAGCAGTTCGCTCTGCTTAAGAGAGAAGTAACGCCTAAGACCATTTACAAGAAGCAGAAGTTTGATCGTGATGATATTCTCGATATCACAGATCTCGATGTTGTTGCTTGGGTTAAGTCTGAGATGCAGATCAAGCTTAAGGAAGAGATCGCTAGAGCAATTCTTGTTGGCGATGGCAGAGCTAATTCTGATCCTTATAAGATCGATGAGGATAAGGTTATTCCTATTTACAAGGATGTATCACCTCTTATCGGATACAACACACAGATGGGCAATCCTCCTCACAATGCATCTTCTGCAACATTTGCATTTAGAAGAACAATCGAGGTTCCTTCTGAGGCTACAGCTGCTGATAAGGCAGAGATGCTCATTGATGATGCTGTAAGAGCTCGTGTTGACTATAAGGGTTCTGGTTCCCCTACGCTCTTTATTGGACCCCACGCTCTTGCTGAGATGCTCCTTATCAAGGATTCTATGGGTAGAAGAATTTATGAGTCTGAGTCTGCGCTCGCAACAGCTATGAGAGTTAAGAAGATTGTTGACATTCCGATTTTCGATAATATTTCTAGAATTGAGGACGAGGGCGAATCGACAGAGAAGGTATACGATCTTGCTGGTATTATCGTTAACCTTAGTGACTATACAATTGGCCTTGACAAGGGTGGTCAGACAACCATGTTCGATGATTTCGATATCGACTACAACCAGTTCAAGTATCTGTTGGAGACAAGACTTTCTGGTATGCTTACAAAGCCTTTCTCTGCTATCATTCTTGAGTACACAGAAGCTAAGTCCGAAGGTTAATAGGAGAAATTCAAAATGGCTAGGTATTTTGGTGAAGTAGGCTATAGAGTAACCGTAGAAACTATCCCGGGTATTTGGGAAGAACAAATAGTTCCGCACCAGTATTACGGTGATATAGTACGAAATTATGTCCGTAATGTTTACCAGTCTGATTTTACAACTACAAATAAGACCCCGGAGTGTAATAATTCTATTAGCATACTTGCCGATCCCTATGCCTTTGAGAATTTCCATAATATTGTGTATGCAGTCTATATGGGTACAAAATGGACGGTAAGTAACGTAGAGGTCCAATACCCTAGGCTGATTTTGTCTCTAGGAGGTGTTTATAATGAAGACTCGGTTAACTCTGCATCAAACACTAATTGATATTTTAGGCAACTCTAACGTTTATTATAACCCTCCTGAGACTATTAAAATGCAGTTTCCATGCATTGTTTACAGTCTAGACTATATTGAGCCAATCCATGCTAATAATCAACCCTATATAGATTGGACAACATATAAAATTATTGTCGTTAGTAAAATCCCTGACCATCCTGCTACGCGACAAATAATGCAATTACCAATGACGAGATTTTCTACTCGTTATGTTCGAGATGGTCTATACCACGACGTGGTAATACTAAAACAGAAGGAGAAACAAATATGTCAAAGTTGATTTGGGATCAGATCGGTGAAAGAATTTATGAAACAGGTGTTGATCATGGAATCCTTTTCGTTGTAGAAAACGGAAAGTATGGCACTGGTGTTGCTTGGAATGGTCTCTCTAATGTAACAGAGAGCCCTTCAGGTGCTGAGGCTACAGCTATTTGGGCTGATAACATTAAGTACCTGAACCTGTATTCTGCTGAGGAGTTTGGAGCTACAATTGAGGCTTACACATATCCGGACGAGTTCATGGAGTGCGATGGTAGTAGAGAAGTAGCTAGTGGTGTTACGATCGGCCAGCAGGAGAGAAAGTCGTTTGGCTTTGCTTACAGAACAAAGATCGGTAATGATACAGATGGTGAGGCTCATGGTTATAAGCTCCATCTTATCTATGGTTGCAGAGCTTCAACATCAGAGAGAGCTTACGCTACAATCAATGACTCACCAGAGGCTATTCAGTTCTCATGGGAACTTACAACCACACCTGTACCGGTAGAAGGTTATAAGCCTACTGCTGACATTATCATTGATTCAACAAAGACCGATCCGACAAAGCTTAATCGTATCGTAGGAATTATTGAGGGTACAGCTGATACTTATACAAAGCTCACATCAGAGCCTGATGACTGGGCAACAAATTATACTGATTACTATACAAAGAACCAGGATGGAACATATTCGAAGGTTCCTTCTGGCGAGAGTGCTCCTACATTTGCTGAGGACACATACTATTCTATGACACCTGGCACTGATTCTAGACTTCCGCTTCCTGCAGAGGTCATCAGCATCATGGCTGCTGGCTAATATTTGATATTTTTGCGGGTATTCAGTTCGGCTGGCCCGCTTATTTTATTTAAAAAAGGAGTAAACTAATATGTATAAGAAAACAATCACATATGAAGACTATAATGGTAATAAGAGAACTGAGGATTTCTACTTCGCACTTTCTAAGGCTGAGATTACAGAAATGCAGCTTGGTGTAGAAGGTGGGTTTGCTGCTATGATCGATAAGATTATTAAGGCTCAGGATACCCCAGCTCTTATTAAGATTTTCAAGGAACTTCTTCTTAAGTCATATGGTGTAAAGTCAGATGATGGTAGAAGGTTTATTAAGAGCGACAAACTTGTAGAAGAATTCACACAGACACCCGCTTATAGTGAAATCTATATGGCCCTTGCTACAGATGAAAAGCAGGCTTCTGCTTTTATTAAGAATATTATGCCTGCTGATCTTGCTGCTAAGGCTGCTGAACTCGAAAAGAATGGCGGAGTTACAGGTCTCCCTAGTAACACGAATTAATATATAAGGAGTATTACTATGAAAAAGATAGTAGTACCTTCTAGAGAATGCTACGATGAGCAAAAAGAAGAATTCTTCACAGTTCCTGAAACAGTTTTGCATCTCGAGCATTCTCTAATTTCCATTTCAAAATGGGAATCAAAATGGCATAAACCATTTATAGCAAATTCCAATAGTATGTCTCAAGAAGAGATTATAGACTACATAAAATGTATGTCTGTATCTCCGAAAGAGATAGACGAAAATGTATACCTAGTGTTAACAAACGAGAATATTCAAGAAATAGTTGCATATATACAAGATGGCATGACTGCTACGTGGTTTAAAGATGAAAAGAACCAGAAAAAGGCTTCTAGAGAAATAATAACATCTGAATTAATATACTATTGGATGATAGCCCTACAGATTCCATTTGAATGTCAAAAGTGGCATTTAAATAGATTATTGACACTCATAAGAGTATGCAATATTAAGAATGAAGAGCAGAATCCTAATGCTAAGGGTAATAAACTACGTGGTCGTGAACTTCTTAGTAGAAATGCAGCATTGAACGCGCAGCGAAAAGCAAAATTACACACGAGAGGATAATAACATGGACGATGAAAAGAAGAAGGCTGAAGAGCAGTTTGAAGCTCTTGAAGTTGTAGATAAGACTGAATTTAATGACGATGAATTCATTGATGAAAAAAGTAATAAGTAAGGAGGTAATTTATGAGTAATAGTTCACTTGTAAATTATACAAAACTTAGCCCTTGTAAGAGTTCTCCAAGAAACCATGTTATAGATACAATAACTATTCATTGTATGGCAGGAAATCTTACTGTTGAATCATGTGGAGCGCTTTTCCAGAATAGAAGAAGAGAAACAAGCTCTAACTATGGAATTGGATCTGATGGTCGTATTGGACTTTACGTAAATGAAGCCGATAGATCTTGGTGCACATCCAGTCGTACTAATGATAACCGTGCCATAACAATCGAGGTGGCAAACGATGGTGGAGCTAGTACCGGTTGGCATGTATCTGATAAGGCTATGGCATCATTAATTAATCTTCTCGTCGACATTTGCCAGAGAAATAATATTCCGGAATTGAGGTGGAAGGGCGATAAGAATCTTATTGGACAGGTTGATAAGCAGAATATGACGGTTCACCGTTGGTTCGCTGCTAAGGCTTGCCCTGGAGATTATTTGTATGGAGCACATCCTCAGATCGTTGCAGAGGTTAATAAGCGACTTGCAGGCAAAACAACCAAGCCAATAAATCAAAATGAGGTGGTTGCTTTTAAGCCGTTTTTAGTTAAGGTTTCTATTCCTGCCCTTCGTATTAGGAGAGGCCCTGGCACAAACTTTGCACATACTGGAAAGTATACAGGACGTGGGATATTTACAATAGTAGATGTTATAGAAGGTCCAGGTTCTAAGTCCGGATGGGGCAAACTTAAGTCAGGAATGGGCTGGATTAGTCTCGACTATGCTAAAAAGCTTTAAATGAAAGGAGGCGGAGCTCATGTCAAATGATATTTTTGAAATTAGTAGTAGAGGAAATTATGACCGTACTATGCATACTTTACGAAGTATCAGCACCATGAGCATCCGTTCTCTTTTAGATAAGTACGGTAAATTGGGTGTAGAGTATCTGCAGAACGCTACACCGGTAGATACCGGAACAACGAGAGACAGTTGGTTTTATGAAATAGAAGGTCACCCAGGTTCATACAAAATAAATTTTTGTAATAGCAATACTAATAAAGGTATAGTTATAGCTATACTTTTAGAGTATGGTCATGCCACTAGAAACGGTGGATGGATTGAAGGTTTAAATTTTATAGAGCCAACAGTCGCTCAACTTTTTGAAGAATTAGCAGATGATTTAACTGCTAAGATAAGGAGGTACTAATAAGATGCCAGAAATTGACAATAAAGTAATATCGATAACCTTTAATAATGAGCAATTTCTAAAAGACGTGGCTGATACAATAAAAGTTATCGAAGAGCTCAATCAAGCAGCATCTGGTAAAAATATAGATACCTCTGGAATAGATGGATTAAGCAGAGCTTTTAGAAGCGCGGCTAGTGGATTAAATCGAGATGTAGAATCTGTAACCCATGCTATAACCGGTTTAGGCGAAGCTACAAATGTAAATTTTCAAACAGGTGGAATTGATGCTCTTAGAAAAGCTTTAGAAAACACTGGTATGACAGCGGTTGATGTAGAAGATACAATAGCTTCACTTCAACAGTTGTCAAAAACTGGTGTAGCTTACGCTGGAGATTTGGGTATATCCACCACCGGGCAAAGTATACGAGAAGAATCAGCTATCACTCGCGGAGCAATTACTCAAGACATAGATGACGTTACCAATAGCTTTTCTATGATGGAAATGCTAATGATGGGCGTTATGATGAACCTGGGTAATAAAGCTGTTGAAATAGGATCAATGGCCGTAAGTTCTTTAACCAGGGGTTTCCGAGATGGTTGGGGAGAGTATAACTCATTAGTTAACTCTACACAAACCATTTTAGCAAATACTGAGCGTTATGGAACAACCATGGACGATGTTTCTGAGGCTTTAGGAGAATTAAATAAGTATGCGGATTTAACGACATACGCGTTCTCCGATATGACTCGTAATATTGGATATTTTACCACAGCAGGTGTCAATCTTGAGGATTCAGTTACAGCTATTCAGGGTCTTTCTAATGTAGGAGCTTTATTTGGTGCTGATGCACAGGCTGTTGCTAGAGCTGGTTATCAGGTTTCGCAGGCTATGTCAGCTGGCGTAATTAAATTGATGGACTGGCGTTCAATGATAAATGCTGGTATGGGCGGACAGGCTTTACAGGATGAGCTTATTGAAACAGCCGCAGTAATGTCCGGAACATCAATCGATGCCATGAACGACTACATTGAGTCGCTTGGCGGTTTTAATGCATCACTTCAGCAAGGATGGCTTACGTCTGATATTTTTCTTGAGACTATGCGAAAGTTTGCTGGACAGTCAAGAGAATACTATGAAAGTCTTACAGATGAGGCTGGTAATCGTTTATATTCTGATGAAGAAATAGATAGGTTGGTTCAGCTAGGCGAAACTGCCATGGAGTCTGCTACAAAAGTAAGAACTTTCCAACAGATGATGGACGCGTTTCAGGAATCTATTGGATCAGGTTGGCAGCAGACTTTTAGTTTGATCATAGGTAATCTTGAAGAAGCTAAAGAATTCTGGACACCTATAAATGACATCCTTACTAACATATCCAATGCGTTCTTCGATTTCCAGAATGGTACTTTGGAAATCTGGAGAGAATTCGGAGGCAGAGAAGAATTACTTAAAGGTTTAGAGAATATTCTGACCGGTATAAGTAATGTACTTTCCGCTATAGGTCTTGGCTTTAGAGATGCCTTCGGTAGCCAGTATTCTATAGGTAATAGATTAGTACAGGTTACAGAAGCATTTACAGATCTTACTGAATCTTTGGTTTTAAGTGAAGAGGAGCTTGGCTATTTAAGAGATTTCTTTGGTGGTATTTTCGAACCAATAAGTCTTGTAGTAGACATTATCTACGAATTAGTAAGAGCATTCTTCAATGCAGGCGATGCCGTCAACGGTGTTGAAACAACTGCTGATGGTTTATTTAATGGTGCAAAGAATCTTAGAACTGCATTATTGTCCGTTTTAGGCTATATAGGTAGTATACTAAAAGCCGGTGCTCAATTTATACGAGAAAATAAGACTGTTCGAAAAGTTATACAGGTATTCGCTAAAGTTGTAAAAACTACTTTTGGCGCAATAGCACGAATTATAGCAGCTCCGTTTGTATTATTTTATCAGATTTGGGAGCGCTATAATATTGGCGAAAAATTAGAAGAGTTTTGGAATAATGTTGTAGCGTATTTCCTTCCAATAATTGATGTAGTTGAAGACGTTAAGAATGCATTCGAGGATTGGTTTAATTCTGCTAGAAATAATTTCAATACACTTTTTGGCAATTTAGATCCTTTGGATGTACTTATAAATACTTTTCTAGCAGTAAAACAATTATTTAGTGATCTGTTTGATCCAACGATTTCTATATCAGAGGCGTTTGAACGATTTAAGAATGCTCTTTCTGAAGGTGGTCTTAGTTCTGTTATAGAATTTGTAAGAACCGAACTATCAAGATTGTGGGATACTCTAAAAGATACTGCGCTCGGTCAGTGGTTCTTGGATTTGAAGACACAAATTCAAAATGCGTGGGATGCGTTTGCCCAAACAAATATAGGTAGATGGATTTCCAGTGTAATAGACAGTATTCGTGACTTTTTAGGTCTTGATACTATTAGTTGGGAAACTTTCTGGGATACGACAAAAACTGTAGTAACCACCATAGCAGATAGTGTATCAACCGGATGGGGAAAGATTAAAGGTTTCTTTACTGAACTGTTTGATATTTTAAAGGATTGGTTCGGGTTCTCAGACGACACTGAAGCCGCTGCAGAAACAATGAGCGATTCCTTTGGCGCTATTGGCGGCGGGATGATGGAAGGTCAAATTGCCCAATTACCAATCGTGGCATCGTCTGTTAGCAATGCTATTTTAGAGATAGTTAGAGCAGCAGAAAATGCTGAAAAAATGATACCTGACCCAAATAATTCTAGTTTCTTATCGTATCTTGCATCTATACCTGAAAAAATAAACACTATAATAAGTAGTATAACCCATAGTAAAGTAATAAAAAATATTAAAGAGTTTTTCATACTTTTAATTAATCCTATTAAAGAGTTTTTTAATCAGGATTTGCATGAACAAAAAGACGATGTATTATCGTTTTTTAGTAATGCATTAGAAAAGATTAAAGATGTTCTTTTAAATTTGCTTGGGCTTGCAGGCGATGGAGTACCCACTGGTATTTCATTAATATTTCAATCGATAGGCAATGCTATAGTAGTATTCTTAAATACGTTTGGAAATATTGATGAAAAAGCAATGCTACGAGTACGCGAACTTGCTGTCTTACTTGCTGGAGTATTATCTATTATTACTGGATTAAAACTAGCTGCTGCATTTAGTAAATTAGCGTCAGGTGCACAATTATTAGCAAAAGGCTGGCAGCAGGCTGAAGAAGCAACTTTAGAGTTTGCTAAGAGTAGAAAGTGGTCTGCTATAAGGGATGTATTAATTGCATTTGCCGTAGCATTATTTGCTATTCTAGCAATAGTTCTTGTTATCGCTTTGGCTATAAAAAGTGATTATCTCCTCTATATTCTAGCGGGATTTGTTGCTATAGCATTAGTATTGAGAATACTTTGCTCAGGAATAATCAATATAGAAAAAGCTGCTAAAGGTATAAAAGGTAACGTTCTTAGTGATGTCAGTTCTATATTATTAAATGTTTCTAAAATACTATTTGGCATCGTACTTGCAATGGGTGCTATAGTCGGTATCGCATTTGCTATTACTAAAATTATTGAAACCGATGAAAGCGGTTATTTTGTTTATATTCTGTTCGGGGTATTAGCGTTTTTTGTAGTAATGTGCACCGTAATTACTATTTTTATAAGTGCCTTAATGAGAACCGCTAAAAAAATATCCACAGTTGGCCAATGGAAAGCGTACCAAGCAGTAGCTGGCGTAGTAGGAGCTGTAAGTGGTTTATTAATAGGCATCGTTATATTAATGGGCGGATTAATATTATCTATTATAACATTAACATTATTCTTTAAAGCAATAGATATGTTTAATTTGTACGACGAATTCCAAATAGCTTTAGGTTTAGTTGTAACTATTCTTGGTATAGCTGCAATAGGCGTTTGGTTAGTATTATCGATGGCTAAAAATATATCTTCTAGTGTGGCTGCTATAAACCCTAAAGAGTTTAGAAAAGTAATGACTACTATAACAACATTTATGTTAGTCATGGCAGCATCTATTGGTATATTGATCGGCTGTATGGTCCTATTAGTACAAATGATGGGTGATAGCTATACTGTTAGAGATAATTTTATAGTAGCGGCAGTTATAGTAGCTGGTTTATTAATAGCTTTATTAGGCGGTCTGAGTTTGATATTTCGGGCCATGAGCGGAATGGCTAAAACTAGTGCTGGAAAATTGTGGAATTCATTCGGTATTATGTTAGCTACCACATTAGCTTTAGCTGCAATTGCTGGTGCGTTAGTATATTTCGGAAATGAAATGTCTGATAAAGTATCTGACATGGATAAACTACAGTCAATGCTAATTACTATGGGAGTAACACTAACCGGTGTTATAGCTGCCGTAGTCATTATATTAGCATTAGCAAGCACAGTTGCTGTTTCTAAATTGTTATGGAGAAATTTAGGACTTCTAGCAGCTGCTATGTTTGGAATGATTGTTAGTTTAGGCCTTATATCTCTATCACTATCTATATTGGTTTATACCCTTGGCACTAGTGGATTCTTGTCACAAGGCGGAAACTTATGGCAGGTAATGGGTACAATCCTAATAATGCTCGGTGTCGTTGTTAGTATATTAACACTAGTAGCAATATTGACTAAAACGAATGTTATATCCGATGCTGAAATAGGTAATATGATGGCTATAGCCGGAGCAATAACTCTTGCATCATTGGCCTTTATAATGATAGCTGGGGCTTTAGCTTTAGTGACATCTATTGCTAACGATCCTGGATTTGTAAAAGCTGCTATTGCTTTAGGTGTTTGTTTTGCTATAATCGGTGGTGTATTAATTGCTCTTACAGCTATAAGCAAAAAGACTATAGCACCTGTAATGGCGTCTGCTGCGTCAATTCTTGTTGCATCATTAGCATTCGGTAAAATTGCAAAAGCAATCTCATCTATTGCTTCTATACCGATCGATCAGCTTATAGCTGCTGCCGGAGTTATGGGTGCACTCACATTTATCATGGGTGTACTATTGGTCGCATTAACTGCCATAGGTGCTGGTACTGGTGGTTGGGGTGCACTGGCTATTGCAGCAGCAGCCGCTGCCATATTAGCATTGGGCGAGGCGTACCAGTTAATGGGCCTAGGTGTTATGGCATTCGGTGAGGGATGCGAGAAAACCGTTAGCGCTATAGACGGATTTGCTGATGCACTTAATAGTCTTAAGGACATTGACGTTGACGGCATCAAAATCAAAATATCAGGCATTTTAGGCATAGCTACAAAGGTCGTTGAGAAGCTTCTCGAGTTAGCACCTAAGATTGGCAAGGTTGTTTACCTTGTAATTAAAGGCGTAATGATGGGCGCTGTTGCCGGATTCCAAGAAGGAATCATTATTGGAATAGGAACAATTGCACAGTCTATCGTAGATTACGCTCCAATTATAGTAGAGGCACTTGTACAGATTGGAACTATATTTGTACAGGTTATTCACGGTATATTGGAATATTGTGTTGAAACGGTCTCTGCTGATTTTGGTCCTGGTGGAATGATTAGAACACTCGCTGTATCAATTGGCGATTTTGTTGTATGGCTTAGCGGTAAAATGGCTCAATGGTCGATAGAATTAGTTGATTCAGTTCTTGAAGGTCTTTGTACTGCTCTTAGCGATGAAAATAAGTTACAGTCAATCTTGTTAAGAATACAGATATTGTGGCTTAGAATTAAACAAGGATTCATGGACATTTTAGGATTCCCTAGTTTATCTGCTTTAGGTAGTGCTTTAGTCCTTAACCTCATGAACGGTGTAATTGAAACATTACAGCGAATTGTTAATGTAGAAATGTCACCTGTATTAAGAGATGCACTTAGTGCTGCTGGGTTAGATCTTAATGGATTCGTTGACGAGCTTCAGGGAACTTTGACATCAGCTGAGAATATCGCTATTGCCGATATGTATGATACTAGCAGTATAGAAGACGATATAAATAGCCTTACTGCTAGTCTTGCTGCACTTGATAGGTCAACGGGTCAAGCAATGTATAATCCTACCGAGTATTTTTCTAATTTGGCCAACGCCGCTGATGGTGCAAATTCAACAACTTCTAGTTTGTTCGATACCATTGGATCTCGGATTAGAAGCCTTATTGGAATCGGCGATGACTTTAGTATTACTGATCTGTTGGGCGATCTATTCAATCATTCGGGTGGTGGCGGAGGAAGGTTCGGTCTCTCTTCTCTAACCGATAATCTCGGAGGATTATCCGATATATTTGGTAGCTTTGATCTATCGGGTATATTTAATACGGATTCTCTTACCACATTCAACTTGGGTCTCGGCGATACAGTTGATATTTTGGGTTCTGATGCATTGTCAAACATGGTTTTTACTCCAGTTATAGACGATACCCAATTCAATTTAGATCTTGCTGATATGGAGAATACCTGGAATAATGCTGAGTTTGATAGTGTAGCAGTAGATGCTGGAAACTCAATGCTGTTGCGCGAGCGTAGCGAAGGTGATGCTACTACTGACGGTGCCACATCTGTAAGCTATACCCAAATTATTAACAATGCTACTCAACGTAGTCCTATAGAGATCTATAGAGATACAAGATCTTTAATACAAGGCGAATTTTAATAGAAAGGAAATCATAGATATGCTTTTATCTGTTAGTGTACTTAATCCGTCTAATGACGAACTTATCATGGAGTTAACAAATCCAGAAAAAAGTGGGTTTACTATTCGTAAAATTGACGGAATAGGACCTACCAAATCAAATATTAATATCTATGATATTCCTTCTATTGATGGTGGTTTGTTTAACAGTGCCAGAACACAGGCTAGACAGATCATCATAAAATTAGGTTATATGTGGATCGCTACGGGTTCTCATTCTACTCCTCTCATTGAGGACGCAAGGCATCTGTCATATAAATATTTCCCCCTGAAAAGAAAAGTCCGGCTCGAGTTTGTAACAGACTATAGGACTTTATATATCGATGGGTATATAGAGTCCAACGAGCCGGATATTTTCTCTAAGGATGAAGTAACAACCATATCTATAATGTGTCCTGATCCTAATTTCTATGCGTCAGACACTGAATATGGTTATATTAATTACCCTATAAAGAAATTTGAGGTACCCTTTGAAGACACTAGTACAACGGACCCTACAATAGAGTTTTCAGAAGCTCCTGATCCGGACAAGTGTTCTATTGACTATACAGGCGATAATATTACAGGTGTAGAACTCGAATTGTATTTCGACGATGATATGCCAAAAAGTCAAACTATTTCGACTGCCTGTATAAATAATATTAGATCCACTTCTATAGATGTTAGTGTTCCTAGGATTATTAGACGAACTGAACACCCCATACGTAGAGGTGACTACCTTATAATTAATGGACGACCGGGGCATAAAAGTGCAACGTATCATCGTTTAGGACAGACCTATAATTGCTTTGATGCTATTACACTAAAAGACGATTGGCCTCAGTTATATCCTGGAAAGAATACAATAGTATTTAATGCCGGAGATAATACCGGTTGTCTGCGCGGAAGGGTTATATATAATACTTTGTACGATGGAGTGTGATATTTATGCGTATTATTGCTAGAGATGTGAATATGGCCTCTATAGCAGAGATCGATATGTATACTTCCATGATTTGGACCGATCGATATTCCGAAAATGGAGATTTCGAGTTACAGGTCCCGTGCACTTCTGAATACTATGATCTATTTGAGAATCAGGCAAAGTATCTCACAATCGATAAATCAGATCGTGTTATGGTTATCGAAAAACGACAGATACAGACCCAAGTAGATAATTCAGATAAGTATATTATAACCGGTCGTTCCGCTGAGACATTACTTGATCGTAGAGTTATAATGGGTTCTATGACATTTGGAACTGGTCCATACAATGAACAAACCAATACAACAGCATCCCAGCCGTATGCGACTGGTGATTTCATGATTTGGTATGAAGAAGTTTGTATTGTATTAAAACCTATAGCCCAAGGTGAACCCATAATTAAGTACGATTCTCGTTTACACAATGAAAAAGTAGCAAATATTCGAACTGCTCGTGCAGATGAAGAAATAGAATTGAGTGAACAAGTTGAAATTATACTTGCTACACTTTTAAACGCAAATGTCATGAATCCTACAGATCCATCTAGAAGATTTGTAAATCCAAAATGGCGTTTCATTTTCTCGTCTGATCCTCGAGTGCAAGAAATCAAAATGTCAGCCTCTTTTAACAATGTAAATTTATATGAGGCTGTCTCATCGATTCTTGTAGGTTCTGGATTAGGCTGCAAAGTTGTGTATAACGACACCACGGAGACATTTGACTTCTCTGTTTTTAGAGGAATAGACAGATCCGTATCTCAGGGTGAAAATCCTGTTGTCAATTTTAAGAACGTACTTGATAATTTGGTATCTACGGACTTTGCTACAAATGAAGAAAAATACAAGACATGTGCTTATGTCGTTGGTGCAGTTGACGAAAAGAAAACTTTGTCAATTGCATTAGCTGATGAATTTGGGCAGGTGTCTTCTTACGAATATCCGAATCCTAATTACTGCACAACATGGTGCCAGCAGGTTAGTTTGAATGGTAC
>Ga0326513_10000987_pt1 | contig 23436 bp, 22 predicted proteins | sample 2_2465_0518_D_FD_203654 | JGI IMG/M metagenome (GOLD analysis project Ga0326513, IMG submission 203654) | Bovine rumen microbial communities from UC Davis, California, United States - 2_2465_0518 | ecosystem: Host-associated > Mammals > Digestive system > Stomach > Rumen | place: USA... | reverse complement strand
CCTCAATGGCTTCATAATCCACCACGTTGCCTTCCGTAGAGAGGATGTAGCCCTGTTTCTTCCAAAGGTCATAATTCACATGATCCTTTCGGCTTCGTTGGTCTATTGTCTCCTCCGGCACCCAGGCGAAGGGAAGGATATGATAGGGTTCATCTGGGGAAAACGGAGGAAACACAAGTACCAGCGCCGTTAGGTCTTGGGTAGATGACAAGTCAAGTCCGGCATAGCAGGGACGGTCACGGAGCTTCTCAGCCTCCACCTGTCCGCTACATTTATCCCACTTATCCATCGGCATCCAGCGCACCGTCTGTTTTGTCCAGATATTAAGCCGCAGGGTCTTGAACACATTCTCCTCTGAAGGGTTCTGCATCGCGCTTTCGCAGGCTTCGCGGATGGCTGATTCCGGGAATGTAACGCCGAGGCTCGGATTCGCTTTTCGCCAGGTCTCCGGGTTTGTCCAGTCATCCTCAGGATCAGCGGCGAAGACGACGGGATAGATAGTCGGGTCAGTCTTGCGCCCGGCGATAATGTCCTGCGCTTTCTGGAACAGCTCATAACCGATGGAGTGAATGTTGTCACCCGCTGTAGAGATAATGAACTGAAGGGGCTGCTTACGCGCATCGCCGCTACCCTTGGTCAGGACATTGTAGAGATCCGGATTCTTCTGGACGTGGATTTCATCGACGATAACGCCATGAGCGGATACACCGTGGGCGCGATCTGCATCGGAAGACAGCACCTGGTAGAATGAATTCGTAGGCTCATAGATTATCCTCTTCCGGCTGTCCAGCACCTTACATCTTTTCTTCAGCGCCGGAGCCAGACGGATCATATCGGCGGCAACGGAATACACAAGACTGGCCATCTGCCTGTCTGCCGCCGCGCCGTATATTTCTGCCCGCTGCTCGTTATCAGCGCAGAGAAGATAAAGCGCGTTGGCGGCGGCAAACTCTGTTTTTCCACATTTCTTGGGTGTGAAGATGATCGCCTGCTTGAACTGCCTGGTACCGTCTTCCTTGACGATGCCGTAGAGATCGCGGACGATCCTTTCCTGCCACTCGAGCAAGGAAAAGGACTTATTGTAAAAGGCTCCTTTGGTGTGCCGAAGGGACTGGATGAAATTCACTGCCCGGTCGGCCTTCTCTTTATCATAATGGCTTGTCGGCAGCATAAACTTTGAAGGTTCATACATATCGGATTCCTCCTTCCTGCCGCACATGGGCGGCTTTTCTGGGAATATACATTATCCCGACAGCAACGATTCCAGCAGATCTTCATGGGGATTGCCCTTATACGTTTCGGAGCAGTTTTCCTTGACCACCTGGTCAATCTGCAGCCACAGGGTATTGGACAGCTTCAGATAGCTCTGCGCTTCAGCCACAAAGGGGCTCTGTGAGGGCAGACCTGTTGTCGGATGCTTGCTGATAAACCCGAACTGCGACTGAATCCCTTCCAACTGAATCCAGCGCGCCGTCGCCATGGCGTACTGTTCCAGGAGGATTGGATTAACCAGATGGGCACAGTGTCGTTCCTTCAGCCAGTTCCAGGTCTCGGTGTATATCTCGTCCGCATGTATTTCGCCCATACGCTGCTCGGCGGTCATATAGGCCTTGATATCCGGCATCTGGATATCACAAAATTCATCTGCTTCAGGGATGGAAAGCACAGTAGCGGTTTTGCCTTCCTGCAATTTCTCTGCCAGCGGCTTTTTCTTTCTGCCAGCTCCAGGACGGGCGCCGCCCCAGTTTGTTCCATTCGCCATATAAACTCCTTCCTGCCAGCCTTTGCTGGCCGTTCTTTGCTCTTGATTTCTTGATTTATCTTGATTTCTCCAACGCTTTTTCAAGCGAACAGGGCATACCGGATGATGTTCAAAATACACCCGAAATGCCCTGTTTATAAGGCTATTCAATTTTTCATCGTAATCTGGCCCCAGCCCTATCAGGCCACTTGAAAACCGAAAAACGCACACGGCAGGGGCCGACGGTCTCCCTCCGGTAGCGCCGGGGGATATACATTGCCCCTGGGGCCTAATCAAACGAATTCAAACGGAAATCAAAGCGCAACTGCTTCGTCCATCACTTCATCGGTAATATCCTTGATTCCGTATACGTGGCCATGCTGTATAATTTCTGACTCATTGCGCTCATTCGTATACGCCAGCACATGCTCACGCCGAATCTTACCCTGATAGACCCGTGCTGGTTGGTGTTTGAACGTTTCTGCCATTTGTTTGAAGTGTTTGGCCTCGTTAATATCCATTGTCCAGGAAATAGCATTCTTGACCCAGTGAATATCATCTACGCACCCACGGTAAACCGTAATAACATCCAGCCCATCAAGTTCAGCTGGGAGCTTGGCGGCTCCGTGCTTCTTTAGACCGTAGACAGCCTTCCTGACCTTCGGCATGCTGTCTCCCCAATGGGTATATGAACTCACAACGAAGTCATAGTAATATGAATCAGGCAGCTTGTCTTGCCACCCGCAAATGAAGCAGAGTTCCATAGTATTCCGGTCAAGTAACACCGCTTTACAAAACTGTTCCCATTCATGACGCTCAAAATGATAGAATGCTTTTGCATTGTAATATTCGGTCTTGGCTTGTTCATATGACTCTTTGAACGTCTTTTCATATTCTATCTGTTCCCAAGGGGATAATGATAAAGGCGTGTTTCTTCCAGCCTCTGCTTTTTTTCTTAACGCTTCATTCATGGCGTATTCCAGGCGTTCCAGTTCTTCTTTCGTAATCATCGTTCATCCTCCAAAACAATTTCTTCCAAAAGCGGCAGCGCACGCCCATGAAGCTTCTGAACCCAGCGCACCGAGTTGTCCATCTCCATAGCAATGCAATCCCAGCTCTTCCCGTCGATATAGCGTTTGAGAAGAACGGTTTGCTGATTGACATTTTCCAACCGGCAGATAGCGTCGCTCACAATGATGGTCACGCGGGCGAGGTTTTCCTCCGCCTTATGCAGCCTGCCCTCAAGCGTGACAATCTCGGCGGTGCCGGATTCGATTTTGGACTTAAAGCCACCTTTGCCCTTGGGCATATCGGAATAGGAAGGGCCGATATACTCCATCGCTTCCTGCCGGTATAGGATCTGGTTCTCAATAATCTCGACGCGGCGTCTGGCGTCCTTAACCTGAAACAGAAACTGCTTTACCTTATAGAACCGTTCATCCTGTTTCTGACCGGAAAGCACAGACTGAATAACATCTTCCATTTTCGCTGGATCAAAAGGCTCTCCATTGGGTAGATTCTTATACTTCAGAGCCGTCTTGGTTTCCATCATGAAATACCTCTCTTTCTTTAAACGGGATATTCTCCCTCTGTATATAGCCGGGAAAGTACACGCTGGTATGTCCTGCCACTGATCCCGGCATCACAGACACAGGTGGTGAGTCTTTCCCTCTGTATATAGCCGCCATAGTACACGCCGGGGCGTCCTTACCACTCAGGGATTTCCTCAGTGGTAAAGGAACCGGCTTGTGGTAAAGGAATGGCGAGTGCGAATGCCGAAAAATCATTCACAGAGGTTATATCGGGACTATTTCTTTACCACTCTTACCACTTTTACCACTCATACATATATCCTTTATGGGACAATTTATTTTCACCCTTCAGAGAAGAAAATAAAAAGTATAAAATATAATGGTATATATGCGCGCTCTGAGTGGTAAAGTGGTAAGACCTGTGCTTTTCACTGCAGGAAGTCGTCCTCAAAGGCTGCCTTTTCAATATCGGCCTTTACATTCAACTTCAGTGAGTAGACCCTCGACACAATACCCTTGATGCTTTTCCCCGTCTGCGATCTCTTTTTGCCCTCGGAATCCGTAAAGCTATCGATATAGCCTTTCTCCTGAAATCCCTTGATGCACTTACGATGTGAATATCCAGCCGCATCCAGCGCAGTATTCAGTTCGTTCACGATCACGTAAACATGGTCTTTTTCGATCTGGCCGTAAACAGGGCTCGGCTCATAAAGTGTTCCGTTCCCACCAAAATGTGCCTTATTGGACGCAATCCATCCGCAGACAAAATCCCATGCGGCATCTACAGTACTCTTGGGCACATTGTCCTCCAGATTCTTAAGGATCACCTTGCCAAGCTCCACGGCTTCAGAAAATGCGTTCTCCTCATCCATACCGAACACAGATATTGAGGAGTAGTAATCGGCCAGAGCCAGCACGGCAAGGTTATCTCGCTGAGGATTCCCGCTCTCCAGCGCCGCCTGCATTCGCTCGTAGTCAGCCTTCAGGCAGTCAAGATGAGACACGATAAAGCAGATATACTTCTCACCGGCAAATCCATAGTTCTGCTCACATACCTTGTGCAGTTCCATGGCAAGAGCATCATCCGGGTCACCGGTACCGTCAGGGCTTAACGGACATGCATAGAGTTCCATCAGCCGCGTATTCACACCGTCCATGGAGTTTTCCGTGCTCATAGGCATTTCGCCTGTGGAAAGGATACAATTTCTCCATTCCTCTACCTTCTGTAACCCGGCACCGACACGGCCTCTCGTCTTCCCGGAGCCGTTGCCAAGGGTATAGACGATATCATTGACGGACAGACGCTTCTGGTTCAGCGTCTGCAATTCATCCATGGCGAAGGGCAGGTGCTTGAGCGTACCGGACCACCGTTCCATACCGACGATGGTGGAGAAATACTTTGATACCAATATGGCTGGGTTTCCCCATACAGACATCGCCAGCTTAAGCGTCGCAGTCTTACCGCTCCTGGTTCCATACCAGTTGTGGTAATAAATCACCCGGTGCTGCAGCTTCTCCAGCAGTGGGGAGGCGAAGCTTGCCGCCAGCATAGCCCTTGCAAATGGCATTCTTCGCGCCTTCACTGTCGTCTCCATCCAGGCCTCTTCGTTACCACCAGTCTTGAGCGCTGCGAGTATCCTCTCGGTTTCATTGCCGTCTGTCTGTGCCGCAATGCCGTCCTTCAGGCTATACGGATAGAATTCTTTTCCGATCCATCCGGCACGCCTGATAGAGCGGCGTATGGGGATCACCTTATTATTGACCGACTCCATCTCAGCCAGGTATTTTGTCATTGTGCCCGCTGTACCGGAAGATACCGGGAACCCATCATCTGCGTATTTGATGATGGCGTTTTTGTTGAGCATATCCGCACGGGGCGCAATCAGCGTTTTGTAGGTGCCGTTGCGCCGGAAAGTAACCTCCAGCTTCTCCGTCCCCTCGTCCACATTGACAAGCTTGGCGGATACGAACACTGGCTCGGTAGAGATACGCACCGGCTTCAGTTCGCCGAAGATCATCTCCATGTGACGGATGCCTCCGTCATCTACAATCCAGTTCTCAGGAACGAACATATCCGGTGTTGAGATGCCTGTCAGGCTCAGAAAAGAGACAGGAGTGCTTCCGCTCATCGGCGTAATCTGCCGCTTCATTTCGCGCTCAAAGTTCCGGATACCGATTTCCTTCGGAATCTTGCCTTTCAGCCTTACATAGCGGGGCATATCGTTCTGATAAGCCCAGGCGGCCTCATTGAGAAAGGACTCCGACAGAGCAAGATCAATACTGATGTCAGATGAGAGCAGTGAATCCAGCATTTCCACATGATCCTCAGTCTCATCATTCAGATCGGCAAAATCCTCCTCCGCACTTTCGTGATATCCTGGCTCATAAAATTCTGTGCAGTAGCTGATAGCCTTTCTCATTTGCAGCTGACCATAGGTGCTTCCAGACTGCCTGCGATCCCATTTATCCCTCATAAGAGCAGACTCCCGGAAGATTCTGTCCATCTGCTCCATATCGCCGCGACACCAGAAAGCAAGTATCCGGCAGAAAGACATATCCGCTTCGGAATGCGTCCACTCATCATCCTTCTTATCACCCTGCAGATCATGCCAGTCACCCTGATAGAGTGTCATGAATTTCCCCCCGGTCGGGCAGTTGGACGCCTTATAGATAACCTCAGCGTCCGTGAGAACGGAGCCGCCTTCCGGCACATTAATCTGCACATGCTGAATACCCGGTCGCTTCATATAGGTGTCCAACACTGTGTTCAGGGCCTCCGCTGTGACGGATAAACTCCCGTCTCTGAACATATTCCCGGTGATGGTAATGAACTGGTGCGAGTGGCTGGGTACATAAATTTCCATACCGACCTTGCGGTTGTTGATGTAGTATTCATCACTGTCGAAAATAAAGCCCTCCGGCACGATAAAAAACAGATGCAGACCATGGCCGGACGGGGATAACTCAACAAATGCATCCGGGAGCAGCGCAAGGACAGTCTTCGCAATATCTGTAAGGGTACCGTCTTCCAAAACGCAGTCGTCGATATCGATGCAGCCGATCTTTCCGTCAATCCGGATGCCAACGCCATCATAACGGCTCACAACTTTCAGCGCGGTTTCCAGACCCGCAAAAGTATCCGGTTCTTTCGCCGATGCCCTGTATCCTGTTCTCGGGTTATACGGAACCTTTCTGGGTCCGTCCTTCATCTTTTCCAACCGCCAGTCGCAGAATGCAAGCTCTTTTATTTCCTCAGGGTAAGCGGCCAACCCTATCTCGTTCAGCATCATCTTGCTACCTCCAAAACATGAAAATAGAAACTTCTGTCCCTGTATATAGCCGCACAAGTACACGCAAGGATGAACAAGAGGCGGGGTTACCGCCTCTCGCTGCTTATTCTGCTTCCTTCGCCGCCCTATTCATTTCCCTCAGTTCTTGTGCTGTTGGCACTTCATACCCGGCTTCTCGGAAAACCTTTCTGAATTTTTCCAGCAGTCTTGCTTTCCGATTACTGAGAGCCTGCTTCGTTGGAATGTTAAGTTCCTCCCGGATCTCCGTAGTGGACATACTACTGTCAAAACACAGTTCAAAAAGCCGTCGCTCATCAGGAGACAGGGCAGCAACAAACATCCGTATAATTTCCTTTGCCGGGTCAATACCGGCTTCTTCATCAATATCTGCCGCCATTTCCCTGTCATACCAGTCGTTATAGGCTTTCTGGCTGAACGGAGAGGATACATCTTCATCGACAGTCTCTTCATACTGGCGCCCGTTAATGGACGCAAATGACTCGTTTTCTGCCTTATACCGCTCATCCAGCATCCATCGGTGGTCGAATTCATCCATTTCCGCTGTGACTTCCTTGGACAGACCATCGAAAACAGCGTAGTACTCCACATCGTTTTCCGGATCGTATGTCTTGTAGGCGTATCGACCGTCCTTCAGCTGAAAGCTGTCCATGGGTTTTTCGTTAAAATTCCCTCCGAGAATCCGGTCATACCGGTGGGTTCGATCCTCCCTTGCCATAGACAGTGCCTGTGCCGGGGTCATTCTTGTCATCTTGATTTCGCTCATAGCAATACCTCTCTTCTGGCGCTCCGCGCCGCACGTGGATTTCGCAGACTTGCTGCGTTACACGCCCAAGGTATCGCCCGGCGATTTTTAGCCTGAACTTTGAAAGTTCAGAGACTTTTCACCCTAAAAATGGGCATAAAAAAACACCCCTGAGAAGTTCAGGAGTGTCTTGGATATTGCTTATTCAGTTGTCAGTCTTTGGTCTGTCTCTGGGAGCCAAGAGGCTTCAAGCCGAGGTTGTCAAGAAAGAGGTTTACTTCCTCAATATATTCACCGCGCAGGTGCGTCAGGATGTATCTGTAAGCCATATTTTCGCGGTCCCAGGTGAGCACCCTGCCCGCAGAATTGAAGAGTGCGCCTGCCGCCTTGGTAGAAAGGCACATGCCAACACAAAGGCTCATAAGTGTCCGGGGATCCGGATTGGCTGCCTTCCCGTTCATTATACGTGTATAATACTGGTGAAGCTGAAGAGTATCAGCGCAGAATAAATCAATCGGAGAGGAAGAATCATCTGCTATGTGCTTTTTCTCATCCAGGCTCCGACCGGCAAGGTTATCCTGATAACGGCTGCGGATAGAGCGTTCCAGGCCTTCCTCCCGTTCAATTGCCGCTTCCAGGGAATCTACTTGCTTTTCGTCATAGTCGTCACTACCCAGGAGCACATTCAGCTTCTCCTCAAGTTTGTGAAGGCGGGTCGGTTCAAAATATCGCTCATGAACCTCCGGCATATCGTATTCGCCATCCCAATCCCGGTCTTCCATAGATGAAGGATCGTAATCCTCCATATAGCCATAACGGTAGTTCACCATGTCGCGGGCGACTTCCGCAAAGGACTTATGCTTACCCTGAGCTTCCGTGAACAGCCTCTCAAATCTCTCCGTATGCCGGGAAATCCAGCTGACCTCTTCAGGGAAATGTGAGCGGATATATTCTACCGGTGCGAGAAGTATATCTGCAGATTCCCTGAGCAGGACATCACCTCCGGCGACTATCCGCTTATGGTCTATGGTAAAGGTGACCAGGGCTTCTTCCAGATGTGAACGAGCATATTCCGTCAGTCGGTATGGATGACGATCCTTGGTAGCTGAACAGGTCGGAACATCCTCCCAAACGGATTCAACATACTTGGGATCGTTGATCACATAGGCGTTATCCATGTATACCAGCTTTCCGCTGTCCACCAGTTCCCGGAAATCTTCATGCTGCCCATAGAGCGTAAACGCATCATCCGGAGTAACCATCTGCGTTTTCGGGTTGTCCTGTGCCTTCAAGGCTCCAAGCTGGGACAGTCGGATCACAGCCGCGCTGTAGGAGACTTCAAAGAACGAAGCGAGAGAGGCGACCGCAGTGCTGCTGTCAGCTTCATAAAGCTCACGATACTTTTTCAGGAACATCTCCTTCGGCATCAGAATTCTGGAAGCCATGGCGTTGGCCTGAATCTCCAGAATATCGGATGAACTGTACCGAGAGGAACCGTTATATGAACTGTCGCTCTGTTCGCCGACCAGGCGATGGAAATCCACATAGGCACGGTGGGCGAACCAGTGATAGGCCTCATGTGCCAGGGTGAAGTTTCCAAACCCTGTGCCATACAGGAATACCTTTTCTCCGTCTATGAGTACGGTGCCTCGTTTATACGGGACGATCATAATATCGTCCCCGGCACTATTCATCACCAGTTCATCATCGTTCCTGAACATAACCTGTCCATAATAGTTATCGCCAATGAGCTGGATGTCTGTCACAATCGTAAGCCCCATCTTTTCTTCCATAATGGAGCGGATGGGTACGGGCATAGGAGTCGTAAGTGCCTCCGGGCAATAACGAATGAGAAACCGCTTTGCCTCCGCTTCTCGCCAGTCATCTTTTTGCAGGCGGGGAATAAGATGCTGGTCAACAGACACGCTTTCGGGGATTGACAAATCTGGTAGCTCGGAGCCATATTTACGCGCATCAAGCAGGGTGAACTCATATGAGTCTCCATCCAATCGAATCCTGCAGGTCAGACTGAGATTACTGCCTTCATAGGGAGCATGCTCTGCCCAGGCATGAAAAGCATAGTATACGCAATCCTCATCCACTTCGATATAAAACTGATTTTGATGAAGGACGGCGGTAACCTGTTGGGAAAGCACAGCAGAAACAGCCGCACAGAGCTGATCATAGCATTGTGCGTATAAGAAACGATTCAGTTCACCGAGCGGATTGTTTCTTGCATCCATGGTTGTACTCCTATTTTTTCTTGTTCAACTCATCCTCAATCTTCCCCAACGTCCTGAAGAATCTGCGCGTTGCAACAGCAAAGCCGCAGAGTGGCAGCCCCAACGTGTTCCAAAGGAACATATGCCGAAATGAGGTGTGCGGGCCTTCGATGCCCATTGCCTCTGCCTTCGCTTTCAGCTCATCCGCAATCCGTCCCATCCAGATGATAGGATAGATGAACAATGTGGGAATGCCGATCAGGTAAGCTTTCCAGTAGGGCATGGTCTTGTGGACGAGGACGGTATCTATCTCGGCTTGCAGGCCCAGGGGCATCATTACCATAAATAACAGCCCCGCTGTAAAAAAGTCTATAAAACCCAGGAGAAAGCCGGGGCGGTTGGTGTGTTGGAATTTCATGGTTGACCCAGCCTCGTTATTTCCTATACTGCTCATAGCACCACATTGCGATTTATTTTGATCAGCTTCGCAGGCAGTTCCCTGTTCCAAGGAATGCGGATGGTTCCCTTGCTGACATCAAAGTCCTTCAGTTCCTCGGCAAACACAGTGGTTGCCTCACCGCCGGGATAAATACCCGGGTGCTTCTTTGATGCAGCGAAGTGAATCAGGTTCTGTCCCTTCCAGTAAGTGGGCATCGACCAGGATATACGCTCCTCAGCGTCGGGAATGGCAGAGCTGATAATGGAGCGCACATCTTTCAGCCTCGGCTGAACCGTTTCATCCTGTGCGGCTATATACTCATCAATCGTCCTTGGCTTCTCGCAGTAATGCTGCTGATCCTGCCGGATGAACTCCCGACCGCATTTTGGACATTTCCACATCATTTTTTCTCTTCCATCACGGCGGCATAAGCCCGCACTGCGTTCCGTACACAGTCCTCGCAGGGACAAAGCACGACGCCGGTCTCTGCACCCTTCAGATCTTTACAAACAAGGGCACCGCACCGTTTCACAAACTCCACCTGTACATCCCGCGCCTTTACTACCGCAGAACGGTTGCCTTCCATCGCCAGCCCAACGGCCATGGCCGCCCCGACCATTGCCCCGCAGGTGCCTTCCATGTTGCCCATGCCGCCGGCAAATCCGGCTCCCACCTGATGAACAACCTTAGGATCGACAGGCAATTCCTCAGTTAGTACTGCAGCTACCGACTGACAGCACGAATGAGTATGCGCTCGGCGTAGTTGAACGGCCTTTTCAGCTCTTTCTTCTGTTGTCATCCTCTGTTCACCTCATTGATGATGGCATCCGCTATGGACAGCATCTGTATTCACATCAAGTGTCCCGGTGATCAGGCTCTCTACCGCCTGATCTGCGTCACCCACAATGCCGGGATAAGCCTTAATGCCAAACCCTTGCAACCGTTCGATCATCGGAGCACCAACACCGCCGCAGATGACAGCTTCCACCTTGTTTGCAGCCAGAAAATCTGCCAGACCATGATGGGATGCCCCTTCTGTGGATACAACCCTGCTTTCTATGATCTTGCTTGCCGTCACCTCATAAAGCTTGAAATACTCGGTCTTGCCGAAGTGCTGCCAAATCTGTCCGTTATCATACGTTACTGCAATTTTCATGATATTCATCCTTTCACAATTCTCTTCTCAAACCGGAACATTCCCGCCGGGAACTGTTCGTCCATTTCCTCCGCCATATCCGAATCGTTCGGATCAGGATGGCGGCTGTTATAAAACTCCACGATATGGAATCCGCAGCGGTTCACGTAAAAGTGAATATTGCGCTTCTCGAAATACGGCGTGACGGTTTCCCATACTACAACCTCCGGATGTAGCCTTTCGACAGCGCACCAGGCAGCGTAGCCGATGCCCTTGCTGTGCACTTTGGGTGACACAAACAGTATTTCGAGCTCCCCGTGGTCCCCATCAACTTTTATAATCACGCCGCCAACCACCCGGCCGTCCCGCATGATCCGATAAGCTTCACCCCTATCGATGGACTGTTCTATGGTCTCACGGGAGATGATCTGGTTGTCCTCTTCAAAATGATCGTCCCTGCGTCCGAATTTTTCCAATGCGCCGTAGTTGAAGGCTTCCTGGTTGTCCAGGATGAACTGTTCCCGGTCTTCCGCTGTCAAGGTATCAAGCGTAATACTCTGCATAGGCTCACCTCATAACATGCGTATAAATCCTGCACGCTCTCATCACATTTTGGCCTCTTTGATCAGTCCTGCTGCTCCGCCTCCCAAATCAGTTCCTCCAATGTCTTGAACAGCAACTCAGGCTCAACTGGCTTGGAAAGATGCGCGTTCATACCGACCTGCAGCGAACGCTGCACATCCTCATCAAACGCGTTTGCGGTCATGGCGATAATAGGCGTCTTTTTCGCGTCCGCCCGATCTAATATGCGAATCGCTGCCGTCGCTTCCAGCCCATCCATTTCGGGCATCCGCACATCCATCAATACGGCATCATAATACCCAGGCTCACTCTTCTTGAACATTTCCACGGCAAGCCTGCCATTTTCGGCATGGTCAACTTCCATGCCGCGCATTCGGAGCAGTTCTTTCATAATCTCAGCGTTGATCATGACGTCCTCAGCCAGCAAAATGCGTTTGCCATTCAAGTCCGCACGGCGCTTTTCCTGGAACAGCTGCATGTTGTTTTTCCGGGCAATGCGCTCAAATTCATCGATGACATTGGACGCGAACAGCGGCTTGGCGAGGAAACTGTCCACGCCCGCGTGAAGCGCCTCATCCATAATTTCATCCCAATTGAAGGAAGTCAGAATGATGACCGTGGTTTCCCTATCGTACTTCTGACGAATCTGCCGCGCCACCTCAAGCCCGTCCATCTCCGGCATCTTCCAGTCCAGCAGAACCAGGTTATAGGGGGTATGCTTGGTATGAGCGATTTCCAGCATATCCATGGCCGCTTTCCCGCCCAGGGCAATTTCCGCGTCTATTCCAACCTCATTCAGCACCAGCCGCGCGTGCTCCGCCGCGATTTCTTCATCATCCACGACCAGCACCCGCATATCCTTCGGCTTGACAAAATTCGTGGCGGGCCCTTGATGCTCTGCGTTTTTCAGCGTGATAACAACCGTAAATTCCGTACCCACTCCCTTTTCGGATTGGACGGATATGGTGCCGTTCATCAGCTCTACAATGTTCTTCGTGATCGCCATGCCCAAGCCAGTGCTGCCATACTTATTATTTCTGGTGCTGTCTTCCTGTGTAAACGCTTCAAAAATCTTCGGCAGGAATTCTTCGGACATCCCGATCCCCGTATCCTGAATGGAAAAACGGATGGTGGACTGGTCACCGAAAACCGCGGTCCGCTCCACGGAAAGCATGACGGAGCCTGGCGCATCCGTAAACTTGATCGCGTTGCTCAGAATGTTGATCAGTACCTGCTTGAGCTTCATATCATCGCCGATATAGTAGTCGCTCAAACCGCCGGTCACTTTGCACTCATAGGTCAGCCCTTTTTCATTGCATTGCGACATGACCATGGTATTGATCTGCTCCAGCATCGCCCGGAAGGAGAATTCCTCTTTTCGGATGACCATGCGTCCGCTTTCGATGCGGCTCATGTCCAGAATATCGTTGATCAACCCCAGCAGATGTCGGGCGCTGCCGTCTATTTTTTGCAGATATTCACGGGTCTCCGGCTGCAGCGATTCATTTCTCATGGCCAGACTTCCAAGCCCAATGATGGCATTCATAGGCGTGCGGATCTCGTGGCTCATGTTGGAGAGAAAGGCAGTCTTGGCGCGGTTTGCCTGCTCCGCCGTCGCAAGCGCATCGCTTAATGCCTGCTGCTGCGTCATGGTCTGCCGCATTTCCTCATCAATGACCGTCAATCCAAGGCCGATGGCATGCACCAGGTGGTCATCCCGGTCTTCCGCGTGCCGCACGCCCGCCATGCGGATCATTTCATAGTATTCTTTTCCTTCCCGCTGCGCCAGGTATCGGTAAACAAGAATCCCCTCCTGCTCCAGCCCCTTGCGTATATTGTCAGGATCAATGAACCGCAGGAACCCCTCCCGGTATTGTTCAGCCACGCTGTGCTCCGCGTACCATGTAAAGCGTTCATGATAGGGGAAGTGCACGCCTTCCGGGGTTTGCTCATGATCACCCGGATCCGCGCGATAGCAAACCGCATCGTCGTGGTCGAGATCAACATGATACACGCTGCGGTAGTCTGAAGCCATGGCGGTAATCATTTTGGCCTGCTCATCCCGCATGGACTTCTGTTTCAGCACCTCTTCCTGCAGGGCAATGCGTTCTTCCAGCTCCTTTTGTTTCATTCTCTGGCTTTCCGCCAGCTCGGTATTCACCTGCTCCAATTTCCGACGGGCGTTTTCCTTCTCCAGGACTTCCCGCTTTGAGCGCCTGCTGTCCCGAATCAGGAAAAGAATAATGATGGCGGCAATGCCAAGGATCGCAGTGCCAAAAAGCGCCATATTGTTTCGGATCATATCAAGCACAGAATAGGAGTACAGCTGATCCGTATACCGGAAAGCAAGATTCTGTGTATAATCCGAACCCAGCACATTGATGCCGCGGTTGAGCAGCTTGAGCAGTCCGGCGTTTCCTCTGCGAACACCAAAGCATCTATCATCGTTGTGAACCGTTTGCAACAGGGACAGCCCTTCGTACCGGCTGTTCCGCAGGATGTCATTCGCCCGCAGGCCGTTCAGGGTCGTACACCCGGCTTTCCCCTCATTGACCGCCTGGAGGCACGCGTCAATGGATGGATAGTACGTGATTTGCGCATCCGGGAAATAGGTTTTAACAAAGTAATACTGCATGCGGTTATTCTCGTTCACCGCAAAGTGCGCAACGGTTTCATCCGTATATTCGCCTTTGTGCACAAGCTCTGTGGCGGCGGATACCACGGAAGCGGACTGAAGAATGCCGCTTTCTTCTGAATAATAAAGCCCTCCTCCTACAGGGAATGAAAGATCAACATCTCCCGCGTCCAGGGCGGCGATCATTTTATCATAGCTGTCAAAGCCCACATAGGAAACGGTGACTCCTTCGATATGAAGCTCCTCCAGCATCTTGGGAATCAAATCCTGAATGATGCCCGTTGCTTTTCCTGCGCTGTCCGTATCGCTGTAGGGAAGATAATCGTTTAAGTAGCCGACGCGCAGTGCGGTATGGTCATCAAGCCATTGCCTTTCAGCTTCAGAGAAAGACCTGCTGCCAATACTGACAGGATAGTATTTGATTCTAAGCGAATGAATATAGTTGGGCTCATTGATTCCCAGTTCCATTTGCGCCCGGTTCAGTTCCGTCAGTAGGTCCGGCCTGGTTTTACTGACACACAGGTAGTAATCGGAAGTTCCGAAGGAATAGAGCAGCTCCGCGTGCGCTCTCCCATAGGCTCCGTCTCCTTCCGCCGCCAGAACATCGATCGCATGGCTGTCGAACGCTTCAAAAAGAGGCGTATAATCCGGAAAGCGAACCACCTCTGCCTGCACGCTATGCTCCTGCAAAAATTCCTGCAGAACGCTTGCCATGGCGCTGTCCAAAACGCCGATTTTTCTGCCGTTCAGCGTGGCGGGGTCGATCGTGATATCAATATCCGTATCATGCCTGACCAAATTATAGGTCTCGTTGCCCATGGGCTCATCAGGATACCCGATGATTGATTCTCTGTCCGCGCGCCAGGCCAGACCCGCGATAAAGTCAATCCTGCCATCCAGAAGCATCTGATAAAGCGTGCTGAATTCACCATACACATAGTCGTACTGCCAGCCGGTATACTCAGACAGCTTCTGGTAGTATTCATAGGCATAACCGGTTTTGACCGCGCCTTCCCATGCGCCTTCCTGAAATACCTCGTTTTCATAGTAGCCCACACGGACGATGCTGCTTTCCTGCTCTGCCGTTGCAGCCAAGGCCGGCATTCCAATCCCTGCCAGCATGGAAAGGCATAACACGGCGGCGAATAATCGACCGAGCTGCTGCTTCAACCACGTCTGATTCTTCATTTGCAATCCTCCTTGTGCCTGCGTCCCTTTCTATACCAGAAAAGTGAATAGTTCTACCCAAGTCCCGTTTCAACAGCCCTTCCTGCCGTCTCTTTGCGCTTCGATAAAGCAGACCGCGAAGGGTTAATCTATGGCTTCCACAAAAATAGCCCTTCGCTTGAAGCGATCTCTTTGAGCATCTTCAGAAGCTCGTGATCCGGATTATAGACCGTCAGGCAGGTGTCATCCCGCTCCGATTGGATCACAGCTTCTCCCGTCAGGATGTTGACAAACCTGCTTTTCATTTCCTCTGCGACATGCTCGGGCGAAGGATTAATCTCATTCTCTTCATCCAGGGAAATATCCCGGTAGCAATTCAGTTTCAGCACGATATTGATATGCTTCTGTTTGATAGCCGCCATCCGCTCCTCACGAAGGAAATACCTTTCAATAGCGAAATACTGTCCGGGACTGTCTTTCGGCACCTGTGAAGGCAGGATATCGATAACCCAATATTCTGTTTCCAGCAGTTCCTCTATACTTTTACCCATTCTCACATCTCCATATATCTGCGTTTCCGTACGGTCGGATAGTTATCCACGATGTGCTGCCAGCAAGGGCAGTCTTTCCCGTGATCATTAATCACACCGCAAGCCTGCAAATGGGAATACATCGTCACCGTACCGAGGTACTTGAAACCGCGATTTTTCAGTTCCTTCGCCACCTCATCAGACAGGCCGTTGCTGACAGGGATGTGTCCCTTCTCATGCCCCATATACAGGATTGTTTTGCCACCGCTGAATTTCCAGAGCCATGCGTCAAAGCTGCCATACTCCTGTCGTATCTGCTGAAAGCACCGGGCATTATTGATGATGGCTTCTATTTTCCGGCGGGAGCGGATCATACCTTCCGTATTCATGATGCGTTCAACATCGGCCTCCGTGTAGGCGGCGATCTTGTCATAATCGAAGCCATCAAAGCAGGCGCGAAAAATCTCACGCTTCTTTATCATCAGATCCCAGGACAGCCCGCACTGCATAGCCTCCATCATCAGAAACTCAAACTGCTTCTGATCATCATGCAGCGGAATGCCCCACTCGGTGTCATGGTATATTCTCATGGCTTCAAAAGTGAAGCCCCAATCGCAACTGCTCATCTTTTCCTCATCACAAACGCAAATCGCTCACGCAGGTCATCGCTAAACCCGTCCAGATCGTCCAGTGTGATCACACCCTCCTGGAGTAACGCAAGCAGGTTCGTATACATATTCGACCGGCTCATACGAGCCACGACGCCGATGTGCTGCTGATCCTCCCGTATGCGCTTTTCCAGCGCCCAGAATTTATCCGACGCTTTTTCAGAGCCGGAGAGAAGGGCGGCATATTCTTCGCAGAGCTTCTGCATATGCGCTTCCTGCCAATCAGGGAGGCGAGAGCGAAAGAGTTTCCAGTCGGATTCGTTTACTGGTGATTGCATGATTCGCCTTCTTTCTACACAACTTCAAATCAGCCTGCGGTTCATCTGGTTTTAAATCACAACTTATTGCTAACCGGCTGTGCAAGGGCTTTTAAATCATCCCAGGAATCTGATTTTTCGATGTCATCCTCATAGGCGATCAGATAACCCCAGTGCTGATTTGCATATTCCTGATAAGCGGCAAGCCTGCGTACAAGGGATTCCGCCGCCTTGCGTTTTGCCTGCACCATTTCGTTATCCCGGCCACGTTTATCTTTTCCCTCAATGATCCAGTGCACCCCGTCTTTGTCCAGTGCAACGAAGTCAGGAAAATACCGATCCTTTGCATTGTAATACACATAGGCTCCGTCATAGGGATGCAGCCGATGCCACCATACAATATTGGGCGATGTATTCATCAGCCTTGCAAGCTGATATTCGCCGGTGAAAGAGTCGAAGGATTCTGATTCATAAAGTGATTTGAACCAGCCCGAATAGTAGCGACCGCGCACAAAATCACTTTGTTTATCGATTGGATCATATACCCAATCGCCGATGGGCAGATAAAACTCCTGGAACTTCATTTCCACAGGGCAAATTGTCGAGACTTCTTTTGTGGCCCGCTGAACAGAGGCAATATAATCACGAATCACTTGTTGGAGCTGACCATGAGCGGAATCCAGAGATTTTACTGTCCATCCTGAAAACGACACATAGCTCATAAAACGCGGCACAAGATAAGCCTGCACATATTGAATGACCTGCGCGGTCTTGGGAACCATCTGCATGTTGATGACGAGGTTGACCAATGCCTTTTTCGCATCAGCTTCTTCAACATGAATTGAATCCACCTCTGCATTCTCAGTGTCGACCACATGAAGCTTCTTTCCCAGGGCAGCGACAATTTCTTTCCTGAAAAGCACATCTCCGGTGGATGTTACCTTTTGTGCGGCATTGCGAAGTGTATCGTCACTTATTTCTGACAGATCAATCGGCGGCTGTTTCAGTTCCACTCTGGTGACGGGGAATTGATAGCTGACATCCGCAAAGCGGGCATTTCTATGAATGATCACCGGGTTAATATTCACCGGTTCCGCATCGGCTTTACTCAATTCTCTTACCCCGACTGTAGAGGTAGTTCCGTCCTGGTTCTCAACAGAGGCTGTCCCTGGTGTAAATAGCGTGGGGTTCTGCCCCTGTTCGGTACCCGAAGTCGGCTGACCAGCCTTCGGTGTGTGATCGAAAGGCTCATGAAGCGTATTTGCAGATGGCGTTCCCTGATTTCCAGAGGTGGCATATAAATCATTCGAATTGACCTGATGAGCCGCATTTTGAGCAGCCTGCTGTACAGCCTGTTGAACCTGACTGGCCCCGGCTTTTTTCACAGCTTCCTCAAGGCCGAATTGCTTCAGAACGTTCTCCGCAGTCAGTAATTCCTCAAATGACTGATGTGCGATGATATCAAGCTGATCCACCTGGAGTACACCGGTATATTTCCCAAACGGAAGTCTCAAACCGCGCCCCATCGTCTGCTGTGTCAGAACTTCAGATGCCATTGCGCGCAACGTAACCACAACCGCGATGTTCTTGACATCCCAGCCTTCTTTCAACTTATTTACACTCACGACTGCAAGCACCGATGAATCCGGCTGATCCAGCCGCTCAAGCATCCGCTGCGTAGCATCATCATCGTGCTTTGAGTCCACCTGCAATACAGCCAGGCTTTTTCCAAAATATTCAGGAGTTCTGAGCAGGTCAGTAACCTGTGTTGCGTGATCGACATCGGCACATACGACAAAAAGAACCGCATTCAGATGCTCCTGCCCGGTCTGGTCAGCATAGGCATCATAATAGGCCTGCTTGATGCGCCTCAGCTGTAAGGCGTCCCGGAGCTGCTGCTCCTCAGATTTCTGATCAGCCCCGTAACCGCCCTTTCTGAAGGCGAGCACCGGACCTTTGACATATTTATCCCGGATAGCCTCATAGAGTTTATATTCAAAAATCACATGATCGTCCGGAAGGGTGGAAGCAGTCAATCCGATGCAGGCCGCCGGATCCATTTCTTCTATAGCGGCGTGGAAGGCAGCGGCGCTTGTCGAATACAGATGAGACTCATCCGCGATCACCACCAGGTCTTCGGCACCCTTTAGATAATCAAAGAGCACACCGGCGTATTCGTCGAACCGGCGAGGCTTACGGCGCATCGCGTCATCGGTTTTCCCATGGGTAGAACCTTCATCGTCCTTCGGCGCGATAAGCTGTTGAATATTGAAGATGAAGGTGAGCATGGGCTGATTCCGCAGAGAGGTTTGTCCCTGATTGGTTCTCGCAACCCAGGCACTGTAATTCTGCGGCGTCACTACATCCGGAGGAACCTGTGCACCGGGAATATACCGCGCCTCTCCCTGAGAGAAATTCTGGACGGTCTTTGCCTGAACAATTTTGCCGGGGGTTACGATCACGACATTGCCAACACCCTGACAGCGCAGATATTCGACAAAAGCAGCCATCAGATAGGTCTTGCCCACTCCGGTGGCCAGATTCATGACCTGCATAACCGAAGGATCATAGTCTCCATCCAACGTAAATATCAGCTTGCGCAGAGCTTCCTTGTTGGGGGTTCGGAGGTCAAATTCGGAACTGATCTGTTCCAGAAGATCCGAGTCATAATGGATATGCAGTTTCTTCGCCATCACGCTTCGCCCCCTTCCTTAGAATAACGAAAGACATCATCCGGTATCACAACAATCCTCGATCCTTTGCAGTTTCTCCGCAGAGTTTCCCGCACACCGTCCATAACACTCAGGGCTGCGATGAGAACGGTCTCGTCCGGCTGCAATCTGGAAACAAGCCAGTCAACCATATCAACTATAGCGACACCCTCAACGACCTTCAGCAATACCTTTCCTTTTCGTCCATCAAAGTCGCTGTTCACCGGGCTTGGTATCAGAGCGAAGCCGAGATTTGCTGCAACCGACCGAATGAGCAGATCCCCTGTGGCTTCCGGCGATAAGACCACTCGGTTCAGCGCTTCATCATAATCAAAGCAGGCCGGGGCCAAATGCGCCACCTGAAAGCCTCCGCCGCCGCGCCAATTGATGACGGTTTTTGTGCGCTTCGTTTTCGCCATCGCTTTGAGCGCCTTGATCACGCCGTCTTTCTTCATATCGGCGTTATCGCCGATCAGCTTGTTCAGCACCTGCGTAAACTTCGCTGCATCTTCAGCGGATACGCCATCCGGCAATTCTACGCCGTCAGCGGGCACACGTTCACCTTCTGTCTGGGTGATGCCGCCGGGGTCTTCGTTGTTTACCACCTTGGTAAGACGGGGAAGTGTATAAGACCGGAAGTTGCTCTCCAGCAGTTCGCATGTAACCCATCTGCGACCCATTTTCTGTGCAACAGCGGCGGTCGTGCCGGAACCAGCGAAGCAATCCAAAACGATATCACCGGGATTCGTAGAAATGTGAATGATGCGCTCCAGTAGCCTTTCAGGCTTCGGAGTTGCAAACGGGATGGCATCTGGAAAAAGTGATTTAACTTCTTCTTTCCCTTCCTGACTGTGTCCAACTTCGTTAGAAAGCCATAATGTTTCTGGAGGGCGAGTATTTGAATCTGCGGCGTACTGCCGCACATATGGTTGTAAGCCGTTTCCCTTATCCAACCAGTCCAATTCAGCATAATGCTCTGCAACAGTTGTTTTTTGCCATCGCCAATTTCCTTCTGTCCCATCTGGCTTAATAGGCCATACTTCAACACCTGACGGTGATGTAATTGAATACCAAAGGTTTGGCCTATCTTCTCGAAGACTATTTTTCCCCCACTTTCGAAGTGGGTCAGACCTATAATGTCGCCCATGTTCATCTACAAGTCTAAACTGAGATAAGTCAGCAGCAATGTTCAGTACATGAGGAGCAAACTCTTCGGATTTTCTGTAGACGAGAATATAATCTATGCGCTCAGAAAAGCCCTTTGAGTCACCTCTTGGAGAATATACTTTTTCCCAACCTATCTCTGCAAGGAAATTGCTCGATCCCATGATCTCATCGAGTAATACTCTCATCCTGTGAACTTCAATTCCATCAAGGTGAACCCAGATAGAACCATCCTCGCTGAGAAGTTTTTTCATATGGATCAACCGATCCCGCATCATTGTCAGCCAGATGGAGTGTTCAAGATTGTCCTCATAGGACTCGAATGTTTTGGATGTATTAAAAGGCGGATCTATGTACACAAGCTTGACCTGTCCGACATATTTCTCTGCCAGTTCCGGCACCCTCGTCAAAGCCTCAAGTACATCGCCGGATTCTCCGTGAATAAGCAGATTGTCCGACTGTGGTTCCAGGTCGGCCCGCTCGGAATACTGAAACTTATCGTCTTTTTCAGATTGCCTTCCCTGCACATATTGATCCATGATCAGCGTATGTGTTTCGCAATAGCGAGGGTCAGCAGGATCGACCCAGCGATAACCGTATTTGCCGGTCTCAGCGGGGATCAGAGCCATATCCTTGTTATACCAGGTCAGCTCAAGTCTCGATTTTGACATTACTCTTTTCTCCCTTCCGGCAAGAAGTCAACGATGTCCTGAACTTCGCAGTTTAGCGCAGCACAGATCTTCGTCAGTACTTCCGTAGACACGTCTTTATCCTTGCTGATCTGCCGCATGGCATAATCTGTTATCCCGGACATTCTCATCAGCTTCGCCATAGTGAGCTTCTCATCTACCAAACGGTATCTCAGTTTTCTGTAGCTTACAGCCATGGCTTTACCTCCCAAATAAACGCTGAATCTGCCTACAAAATTCCATGATCTATTATACAGGAAAGGCTCGAATTTGTCAACATACAATGGCGAATTTCACCATCAAAAAAGCAAAAAAAATAAAGCCTTCTTCAGGCTCCCCGCTACGACCAACAGAGCCGGTTCTCCCGACTCCGCAGGCCCGCCCTTTTCTTACTCCCCGTAGAGAATGAAATGGGTGTATTCTTTGGGTTTCTCTTCGATGAAAATCACCAGATCATAAAAGTCCCGCTCATAAGCCAACCTCTGCACCGTGCGCAGGTCAAACATATTCGTCAGCCCGATATCACGGATGGCAAGAATCTGTTCTTTCACTTTTTCAGTCATCATCAATCCTCCTGCATCGGTCAGCGCCGTATGCGATCCCAAGGCTGCTGCCCGTTTGCCATGCAATATGAACTGTGCCGACGTCGTCAACCATAATCACTTTTCCCTCCGTGCCAGTGGGCGGCGCAGCCGGATCGTCCATAAACTCCAGAATCACTCTGCTTCCGGCGTGGTACTGATGACGCAGGGCGTCGATGATCTCCTTACTCGGATACTGCATCTTCCGTCACCTCTGCAACCTTCTGTGCCTGCCTTTTTGCCCCCTGTTTTTCTTTCCAGCGGTCTTCCATGGCCTGATCCTTAAAGGCAGTGTTGCCAGAGAGCGGGGCGAGAAGGATGCGCCGGGCTGACTTGAAATCATCACCGCCCATGCCCAGTGAAAGCAGCCAGATGCGGAAGATGTATTTCTCGTTTGCCGCATCCACAGCCTTCGCCATCACTCGCTTCCGTGTGAGTGCGGCCTTGTTCATCTGCGCCGCCAATTGCATGAACGCTCTGATTTTCACTGGATCGTCAGCCATGGGGAAGCCCGTGAAGGTGATTTTGCCGTCGTTAATCACAAGACCACGAAGGGCGTCGGTGATTTGGACGTCTGCGGCCGTAAGACAATCCTTCAATGCATCAACCTGTTCCGGCGGGCAGTAGAAATCACCATCCGTTGCCTTGGAAATCAACTCGCCCCGGCTGTAAATCATGTTCACAAGGTTGCGCAGGCTGATAGCGGTATGCCCGTTCAGCGGGACACTGATTGTGAGGGCGTCAGGTGCGGCTTCCTGCACCTCTGTTGGGGCTTGTGCTGTTTCTTCGGCTTGCTGCTCCAGCCCCTCCAACAGCCCCTCCTGCGCCAACGTGCGCAACGGAGCAAGGTCGGTGCTGTCAGACGCTGTGATGCTTCCGTCTCGCTCAATGGCGTAGGGACCAACTTCATAAGCGCAGCGCGGCATTTTGGTGTAGATGGCCCGCTCACCTGTAATCTCGGCCAGCCTCGCGGCAGCGACCTTTCTTTCTCCTGTGATCTTCATCATTGTGATGTCCTCCTGTATATTATTCCGCCCGTCAGGCGGTGTCATATACATCACTCTTTTCGCCTCATAAGTCAACGCCTGTGCGCGATAAATCTGATATTCTACCATATGTACAAAGAGGATCGGGCGGAATGGACAAAACAAAAATCAGCCTCCAATTTTGCACACACCTCGGTGTGGGTAAGGGGCTGATTCTGATGGTTTTGATGTTTTCTGGACTTCAAGCGGAGGTGTGTGCATGAGGCGAAGAGCCGAAAATCCCCAGATTTCGGGCTTTTCTGGGGGTGTTCATTGTATTGACATAAGGGCAGCACTCATGGTCT
>Ga0326513_10000986_pt1 | contig 23440 bp, 21 predicted proteins | sample 2_2465_0518_D_FD_203654 | JGI IMG/M metagenome (GOLD analysis project Ga0326513, IMG submission 203654) | Bovine rumen microbial communities from UC Davis, California, United States - 2_2465_0518 | ecosystem: Host-associated > Mammals > Digestive system > Stomach > Rumen | place: USA... | reverse complement strand
GCCCGAATCGGAATGTAAATGGGCATCTGTTGCCGGCTGGCTGCCGATGTTCAGCGTAACGGGACTGGTTGCGTTTTTGCAGCTTAAAAGGCGCGACTGGCTTAAAAGAGTAATAACCCTGCTGATTTTGTTCGCGATGGTCCCTGTGCTTAACAGCATATTCCAGATGATGAACAGCTCTATTTACTACGCGAGATGGTTCTACATTGCGGTACTGATGATTTCGCTGGCGACGATACGCGCTATTGAGGACAGGGAAGCAAACTGGAACCGCGCGGTCGCGTGGTCCGCGGGACTTACCGCCGGAGCCGCGCTGCTTATCGGACTAATGCCCTACACAACGGGCTTTGAGGACGGCGAGACAAAATACAGAGTGGGCTCTCAGGCGACCTTTGAGCGGTTTTGGGCGTATGTGCTTGTTGCGCTTGCGGGACTGCTTGCGTTCGTGCTGGTGTACAAAAAGTTCTTTGGCAGAAGAAGAAAGTTCATGATTGCCTCAACGGTCGTTACTCTGATTGTTGCGTACATTTCCGCGTTCATGGTAATCGGCACGGGCACAATGGTGAGCAGCTCAACCGAGACTATAAAAAATGACATCATCAATTCACGCGACGATATTAAAATAAAAGACCTTGAGGACGTAAGAAGCGACTTTTACGAGTGCGTTGACAACACATCGATGTACTGGAAGGTTCAGAGCATGAACTGCTTCCAAAGCTCGGTTTCAACCTCTATCATGCAGTTCTACAAGGCGATGGGAATCACGCGCGACGTAGCCTCGCGTCCCGACTTTTCCGACTACGGTCTGCGGGGACTGTTCAGCTGCAAATACTACTTTGATTACGTCAAGGACAACACCGAGGACGCCGAGGACGAGTGCTTCACCTACGAAAACGGCAATACCAAGATGCCGTTCTGGAAACTCATTAAAACCTGCAACAACTTCAATATATATGAAAACGAATGCTACATTCCCATGGGCTTTGTCTATGAGAATTATGTGACCGAGGAGGAGTTTAAGCGCATCAGCGAAAACGACCGCACTCAGGTCATTCTTAAAACTATGGTTCTCAGCCGCGACGTCATGAAAAAACACGCGGACATCACGGGCTATGACGAGGAAAAATACAGCGTGCTCTACGGAAAATATCCGGCGCGGTTCCAGAGCGACGTTGATAAATTCCTTTACTCAAACGACTTTGACAGCTACCGCAAGCACTGCGAAGCTCTTGCCGCAAACAGCTGCAAAACCTTCCGATATACCTCGGACGGCTTTGAGGCGTTTTATGAAAACAAGGACAAGGAAGAAAACCTGATGTTCTTCAGCGTTCCGTACAGCGAGGGCTTCACCGCCACGATAAACGGAAAGCCTGTTGACATTGACAAGGTAAACTACGGCTTTATGGGAGTCAGGATCCCTGCCGAGAAAAATCTGAAAATAGTCTTTCACTACAAGACTCCCGGGCTTTCACAGGGAATTGCAATAAGCCTGCTTTCGCTTGCCGCGTTTGCGCTGTATATGAGCGGAATAATCATTTTCAGAGTAGTTTCCGCAAAAAGACAAAACAAAAGAAACGGAGAAATGTAATATGTTATTCGGTAATAATATATTAAAATACAAAGACGAGCTATTACAGGATTTGAATATACTCCTCAGCCTTGAATCGGTTGACGGAGCGCGCGACGAGGAATGTGCAAAGGCTCTTGCGTTTATACTAAAGTGCGCACATGACTTTGGTCTGAGCGGAGAGCAGGTTTCCGACAAAAGCGCTCACGTTACCCTCGGAGAGGGCGGAAAGGACTGCGCGGTGCTGTCTCACCTTGACGTTGTTCCCGCGGGCAACAACTGGAGCGTCAATCCCTATGCGCTTACCGAGCGCGACGGAAGGCTTTTTGGCAGGGGAATAATTGACGACAAGGGCGCGGCCATGATTAATCTTTACTGCCTGCGCGCGCTGAAGGAAGCGGGCGTTGAGGGCAAAAACAGCCTCAGGGCAATATACGGCACCGCCGAGGAAACAGGCATGACCGACATGGACGAATATTTTTCAAAGCAGCCGCTGCCCGACATGGCGTTTACTCCCGACAGCGACTACGGAATCTGCCGCGCTGAAAAGGGAATACTACACCTTGAGATCTCAACTCCCACAAACGAGGCAAAGGTGCTCAGCCAGTTCCATTCGGGCAAGGCTGTCAACGCCGTACCCGACATAGCCTATGTAATGCTCGATTCCTCAGGCTACGACGAGCAGACTCTCATGCGCCTTGCGGACGCAAGCGAGGGCAGCTTTGAGTTTAACTATACGATTGACGGACTGATGATAATCAGCCGCGGCAAGGCGGCTCACGCCTGCGAGCCCGAAAAGGGACAGAACGCGGCTTCGCTGCTGATTGACCTGATAACTCACGCATACGACGTTGAGGATATAGGCACGCTGTGCAGCTTCATTGACTACGCGATCAACAACGAAACAAACGGCAGGTCGCTGGGAATAAAGATGAGCGACGCGGTATCGGGCGAGCTAACCGTAAACCTCGGAATAGTCCACATTGAGGACAACACCGCCAGCGCGCGCCTTGATATACGCTACCCCGTAACGGTGAACGGCGACTATGTTTTAAGACAGTTCCGCACGGTTGCCGAGCGCAGCGGTCTTTCGGTAGAGGTGATCAACCGCGAAGATCCGCTGTACATTGAGGACGGCTCCGAGCTGATTGAAATCCTGAGCGGCGCATACGAGAGCGTTACGGGCGAAAAGCCCGAGCTTTACTCAACAGGCGGCGGAACCTACGCGCGCAAGCTGAAAGGCAGAGGCGTGGCGTTCGGTCCCGCGTTCAAGGACGACGAGGTAAATATGCACAACGCCGACGAAAGCGTTGACAGCGAAAAGTTCTTCCTGCACGCGCAGATTTGCCTTGAAGCGATGTACAGGCTTTTCACCAAATAATTACGGAACGGAATGACTTATGAATAAAAACAAACTGATTAAACAGCAGGCGCGGCTGCTCATGCAGGGCAACTGGGTACCGATTATTGCGGGCTGGGTGATCGTGCTGCTGACCGTGATCACGGTTTATTATCTACAAAGCATACTGCTGTTCGCCTTTGACCAACTTGACGGCAACGGTAACTTTTACGACATCAAAAGCCCCGCAACACTGCTCACGGTGCTCGGAAGCTACGCCTGCATAATATTCCTGTCGCCGCTTTTTAACGGCGCGGTAAGACTCAGCGCCAATCTTGCGCAGAACCAAAGAACCTACACAAGCGAGATGTTTTACTACTTCTCAGGCATAAGGCTGTATTTTAAAACGATCCTGTTCAATCTGATCGTTGGCTGGTTTTTCCTGATTCTTTCAAGACTGACGGATGTTTACACTTACGCTTCAAAAATTCTTTCGGCTAATCTCGGCGACAGCGGACTTTCCGCGGAAAAAATCGCCGTTCTCATATTTGCCGCGGTTATATCCGCAATAATCGACATCTTGCTCTACCTTATTTTAGTACACTTCCAAATGCTCGTTTATTCAATTCAGCCCGAGCGCGGAGCGTTTGGCTGTACGTTTCTGCTTTTGCCGTTCGTGTTCAAAAACTTCGGTAAGGCTCTAAGCCTCTTTTTAAGCTTCATCGGCTGGTTCGCTCTTTGCTTTTTCGTTGTACCGTCGATGTATACCGTTCCCTACTTCATCACGGCTTCGGCAAATGAGGCAAAATGGCTCCTTAAAGCAGAATATTAACAGTTATTCCCACGCGGAGGTAATTTATGGTAGTTTCTCTTTGCATGATAGCCTATAACGAGGTTAATGCGATTGACGGACTGTTTAAGGATATTTCCCTGCAGGAGTATCCTCACGAAAAAATTGAGGTTGTGTTTGTTGACAGTATGTCCACCGACGGAACCCACGAAAAAATGGAAGATTTCAAAAATACCGACTACGGTTTTCGCGACGTAAAAATTGTAACGTGCGAAAAGCACAATCAGGCTTTTTCATGGAACGCCGCGCTTATGACCGCCACGGGCGATTTGATTATCCGCGTTGACGCTCACGCGCGTATTCCCGTGAACTTTGTTTCGCGCAATGTTTACAACATCCGCCACGGCGAGAACGTTGTAGGCGGCGGTCGTCCTAACATCAGCTCAAACGTTAGCAACTGGAAGCTTACGCTGCTTGCCGCCGAGGATTCGCTTTTCGGCAGCTCAATTGCGGGCTACCGCCGTCCCGCCTCCGAAAAGGAGTATATGGACAGCCTTTTCCACGCCTGCTACAAGCGCGAGGTCATTCAGACGGTAGGCGGCTTTAACGAGGATTTGGGCAGAACCGAGGACAACGAGTTCCACTACCGGATACGTCAGGCAGGCTACAAAATGTGCTGCTGCCCCGACATCATCTCTTATCAGCATTCGCGCAACACGCTTAAAAATATGATTCGCCAAAAATACGCCAACGGAAAATGGATAGGACTGACCGTTTCGGTCTGCCCGGGCTGTCTTTCCTACTTCCACTTTGCTCCGTTTTTGTTCGTTATTGCGATAATCTGCTGCATAATCATGGCGGCTGTTGGTCAGCCGATGTTCCTTTACGTTATGCTTGCGCTCTACGGAATGTTCGACTTTGTAAACTCCGTAAGCTGCTTTACAATGAAAAATATTCAGCCGCAGTTTTTGCTGCTGCCCCTTATCTTTCCGCTGCTGCACGTCGCCTACGGCGTTGGCACGGTGGTAGGACTGCTTGACATCCCGTTCTGGAAACGGAAGCTCAGGGACAGCAAGTCAAAGGAGCACATTGAGGAAGTAAAGCGCAAAATCAAAGAAAACACAATTGTGCGCTGATATGGAAGGCACATTAAAAAAACCGCGCTACGCTCTTATTGACGCGCTGCGCGGATTCTCACTGTTAAATATGATCGCCTACCACCTATGCTTTGATATTTTTCAGATTTACGCCGTTGATACGGGCTGGATGTTTTCAAACGCGGCGGTGGCATGGGAAAGATTTATATGCTTCTCGTTTATTATTATTTCCGGCGTTTCGCTCAATTTTTCAAAGCACGCCATCAGACGCGGAATTATTGTCAACGCCTGCGGAATACTTATGACCGCCGTTACGCTTATTGCGGTTCCGAACTTCGCGATTTGGTTTGGAGTGCTAAGCTGCATCGGCACGTCAATGATTCTCGCTCAGCTATTGCGCAGACCGCTTGAGCGGCTCAATCCGTATTTTGGCGCGGCTGCTTCGTTTTTGATTTTCGCCGTGTTCTTCAAGGCTCAAACAGGCTGCATAGGCTTTTTTGACACTCTGCTTTTTGAGCTGCCAAGATTCTTATACCAAAATTACATCACAGCATTCTTCGGCTTTCCGCCGAAGGGCTTTATTTCATCCGACTACTTTCCGCTGCTGCCGTGGTTCTTCCTTTTTCTGTTCGGCTTCTTTTTGTGGAGGATTATTTCAAAGCGCGGCGCGGATAAATACTTTACTTTCAAAGTCCCGTTTTTTGCGGCCGCAGGCAGGTACACCCTCTGGATTTATCTGCTTCACCAGCCCGTGCTGATGGGAGTTTGCTTTTTGATTTTCGGACATTTTTGAGGATAATATGAGTGATACTGTAAAACTTACACCCGAGCTTCTGCGTGAGCTCCAGCTAAAACAGCTCGATATGCTTTGCTACTTCCGCGACTTCTGCAAGGAAAACGGACTGACGTTTTACCTGATCGGCGGCGGATTGATAGGCGCGCTCAGAGACGGCGGATTTGTTCCGTGGGACGACGATGTAGACGTTATGCTTCCGCGCGCGGACTACGAAAAACTGCCAAAGCTGTGGAAGGAAAAGCACGCCGACGGACGCTTCCGACTGCTCAAAACCGACGACGAGGTTTTTACGGGCAATATTTTTACAACGATTACCGACACAAACTACACCATGGTAAAGGCTAACCAGACCGATGTTGACATCCCACACGGACTTGTGCTCGACGTTTTTCCCCTCGACGTCTGCCCCGACGGCAGATTCGCGCGCAAGATGCAGTATGTTTGGACTATGCTATACTCGCTGTTTCTGGCTCAGATCGTGCCGGAGAACCACGGCGGAATGCTCGGCTTCGGAAGCAAGGTTCTGCTTGGAATATTCCGCGGCGATAAAATCAGGCGCAGGATATGGCGGTGCTGCGAGAGGCACATGAGCAAGTACAAGCTCAGCGAGAATAAATGCGTGACAGAGCTTTGCTCGGGACCCCACTGGATGAAGATAGAATACCCAAAGCGCATTTACGAGGGCTGCGACACAGTGACCTTTGAGGGGCTTGAAATGCCCTGCATGAAGGGCTACGACGAGTATTTGACTATGGTTTTCGGAGATTATATGACCCCTCCGCCAAAGGAAAAGCAAGTGCCGCACCATGATATTGCGTATCTTGACCTTAACACCCCGTGCAAGGTTTACGACGACGCGCATAAAGATGAGTTTACAAAGAAATACAAATAAAATAGCGGACTTCATCAATTATTTGTAAAGGCGACCCTTGTCCCCTACGTTAGGAATCGCACAGCTATATATTACAAAAAACGGGGCTGTCGCACTAAGCCCAAAAAAGCACCATGTCATTCCGAGCGTAGTCGAGGAATCCCCCAAAAAGAAAACAAAGTATAGTTGTAGGGGAGGCGCTTGCCGCCTCCCGTCAGATTAGCGCATAGCTCTCGGGAGACCGCAAGGGTCTCCCCTACGTTAGGAATGGCACAGCTATATATTACAAAAAACGAGCCGGCTCAAATGAGCCGGCTCCTGTTATTTATGCTCTTCTTTTGTTTACGTTGATTTTTGCCGCGAGCCTGCCGACAAAGAAAATCAGCAGAATCTCAGGCACGCACTTGATACCCGCGCTGATGAATCTTGCAGAGAGGTATACAACATAATCAGCTGTATAGCCGTTGAGAACCCACAGCCAGTACGCCGCTAAAAACGTTTCGACGACAAGCATATTGATTGTCCAGCCGATAATTACACGCGGCATAGTCACCTGGTTTTTATACAGCGCAAAGCCGTAAATAAGACCTGTGAGCAGTCCGCTGATCGTAAATCCCGGGAAATACGCTCCGCCTGTAGGAACAAGCATGAACGAGATAATATCTCCCAGAGCGCCTACCAGCGCCGCAGGAACGGGACCGAACATAATGCCTGCCACAGCAATCGGCAAAAACGCCGCGCTGAGCTTTACCATGCTGCCAAACGCGGGGAGCGTAAGGTTGGCAAACATTCCGAGCACTACCCTGAGCGCGAGCAGCATTGCGATCGCCGCAATACAATAGATGTTTTTGCACTCATTGACCGACCGTCTTAAACTTGATAATAAATTCATAGACAAACCCCCATTTTATTATGCTGTAACGGGGCATAAAAAACGGGCAGTAACAGAACTGCCCGCAAAATCGCCTTGTTAACAGCGGGATGCGAAGTCTGCATCGCAGAGGAACTCTTTCGTTTTTGCGGCAACTCCCCGTCCGCAAAACACTTTACGCGCAGTCTTCTACTCTGTAAATTAACAACTATATTATAACCGTATTATCCGCAATTGTCAATAATCTATATGATTTTGGCAAAAATCAGCATTACAAGCAGCAGCGTTATTACCGCCACAGCCGAAATCACAACAACAAGAATTGTGTTTGTGCGCTTGTTGCCTGTGCCGCTGCCCTCTCGCACGGGTACAAGTCCGGACTTTCTGAGCGCGGTCACAACGCCCTTATAGAGCAGCAGTACCAACGCGGCGTTAAGCGATGCTTTGAGCAGGTTGAACGGGATCAACAGCGGCATGAACATTGAAAGAACCATCTCACGGCTTACTCCCATGTAAAGCGGAGTTACGATATAATTCCATAAAAGCATAATAGCCGTCATTGAGAACACAGCCGCAATCAGTCCTACAATTGCGCGCGTCATTGTCTTTTTGCGAAAATAGATGAGCGAAGCGATACCGACGAACATTCCAGAGGACAGGAAGTTCATCAAAAGTCCGATGGGACCGGTTGAGCTGACCGTTACCATTTCAACAAGGCAAACGATGAACGACATGATAAGTCCGGCGATAGGCCCGAAGATGAACGCGCCGATCGTAATTATCACGTCCTTTGGCTCGTATGTCAAGAATCCGCCGATTCCGGGGATCCTCAAAAACATATCCGCAGCCACGGCGAGCGCGGCAAGAATTCCCATTGCCGCAAGGTTTTTGATGTTGAATGTTGATTTTGTCATTATATGACCTCCTTAGAAATTTCAAGGAGCCTTCGAAAACAAAAATCCCGCTGCCAAAGGGCAACGGGAATCGTCTGCGCATGACCGAAAAACCGCGGCGCGGCTTTTCTGTTTCGCATCTTCTTTCATCCGGACTATGACCGTCGGTGCCTGAATTTCACAGGCTCGGCAGGCAAAACGCCTGTTCGTGGACTATACCACCGGTGGAGAATTTCACTCCGCCCCGAAGACAACCTATAGTACTATTATAGTACACATTTTGCTTTTGTCAACACCTAATTGCGAATACCGCCGAATTAGGGCATGCGGTATCATCAAAAAACATTGACAAAATTCACATTCGGTGAGATAATAAAAGGGTATGCAAATCAGATAACAAAGGAGCGATTTTATGGCAAAGGAGCTTGCAAAATCCTATCAGCCGTCCCAGTTTGAGGACAAAATTTACGACTTCTGGATGAAAGGCAATTACTTTCACGCCGAAGCCGACAAAGATAAAAAACCGTACACAATAGTTATGCCGCCGCCTAACATCACAGGTCAGCTTCACATCGGTCACGCGCTCGACGAAACTCTGCAGGATATTTTGATTCGCTGGAAGAGAATGTCGGGCTACAGCGCGCTGTGGCTCCCCGGCACCGACCACGCGTCGATTGCCACCGAGGCAAAAATCGTTGAGGCTATGCGCAAGGAAGGCGTTTCAAAGGACGATTTGGGACGCGAGAAGTTTTTGGAGCGCGCGTGGGAATGGAAGCGCGAATACGGCGGAAGAATCACCCGTCAGCTCCGCAAATTAGGCGTTAGCTGCGACTGGGAGCGCGAGCGTTTTACAATGGACGAGGGCTGCTCCGAGGCTGTCAAGGAGGTTTTTGTAAAGCTCTACAACGACGGCAAAATCTACCGCGGCAACCGTATGGTCAACTGGTGCCCCCACTGCAACACCTCGATTTCCGACGCTGAGGTCGAATACGAGGAGCAGCAGGGACATTTCTGGCATATTCTTTATAAAGTTAAGGAAACAGGCGAGATGCTTGAAATCGCCACGACACGTCCCGAAACAATGCTCGGCGATACCGCCGTTGCAATCAACAAGGACGACGAGCGCTACAAGCACCTTCACGGCTGCCATGTTATTCTGCCGCTTATCAACAAGGAAATCCCTATCGTATGCGACGAGCACGCCGACATGGAAAAGGGCACGGGCGTTGTAAAAATCACTCCTGCGCACGACCCTAACGACTACGAGGTAGGTCAGCGCTGCAGTCTCCCGATCGTAAGAGTATTTACCTACGACGGTCACATGACGGGCGCTGAGGACGTTGTAAAATACGAGGAGCTCAAGGCTAAGGGAAGCCTTGCCGAAAACGAGCCCGAGGTTCTTGACTGCGGAAAATACGCCGGAATGACAACCGCCGAGGCAAGAGAAGCAGTTGTTGCCGATTTGGAGGCGCTGGGTATTTTAAAGGAAGTCAAGCCCCACACCCACGACGTAGGCACCTGTTACCGCTGCCACACCACTATTGAGCCGATGGTTTCAAAGCAGTGGTTCGTTAAGATGGAGCCGCTTGCAAAGCCTGCTATCAAGGCGGTCAAGGACGGCGACACAAAGTTTATTCCCGAGCGTTTTGAAAAGGTTTACTTCCACTGGATGGAGAACATCAAGGACTGGTGTATTTCTCGTCAGCTGTGGTGGGGACACAGAATTCCTGCCTACTACTGCGACGAATGCGGCGAGGTGACCGTAGCAAAGGAGATGCCCGAGAAGTGCTGTCACTGCGGCTGTACCCACCTCACCCAGGACGAGGACACGCTTGACACCTGGTTCAGCTCGGCTCTCTGGCCGTTCTCAACTCTCGGCTGGCCTAACGACACCGAGGACTTAAAATACTTCTACCCCACCAGCACTCTGGTAACGGGTTACGATATCATCTTCTTCTGGGTTGCGAGAATGATTTTCTCAGCCCTTGAACAGACGGGCGAGGCTCCGTTTGACACCGTATTCATTCACGGTATTGTTCGCGACGAGCAGGGCAGAAAGATGTCCAAATCGCTCGGCAACGGCGTTGATCCACTTGAGGTTATCGAGAAATACGGCGCGGACGCGCTCAGATTCCTGCTTGTTACGGGCAACTCACCAGGAAACGACATCCGCTACTCAGAGAAGCGCATTGAGGCTTGCTCAAACTTCGCTAACAAGCTTTGGAACGCTTCGCGCTATGTTCACATGAACATCGACGACTACGACGTAAAGAACGAAATCCCCGAGTCGCTCACAACCGAGGACAAGTGGATCCTTTCAACGCTCAACACCGTTGCAAAAGAGGTAAACGAGAACCTCGACAAGTTTGAGCTGGGTATTGCCGTTCAGAAGGTTTACGAGTTTATATGGGAATGTTACTGCGACTGGTACATTGAGCTTGTTAAGGCAAGACTGCAGAGCGACGGCGAGGACGCTCAGAACGCGCGTCAGGTGCTTCTGTATGTACTCGATCAGATTCTCCGTCTGCTCCATCCGTTCATGCCGTATGTAACCGAGGAGATCTGGCAGACTATCCCCCACGAGGGCGAAACAGTAATGCTCTGCGATTACCCGAGCTACAAGCCCGAGCTTGACTTCCCAGAGGCTGCCGCTGAAATGCGCCGCATTATGGACGCTATCCGCGCGATCCGCAACCGCAGAAGCGAAATGAACGTTCCGCCTTCAAGAAAGGCAAAGGTTTACGTTGCTACAAAGTTCCCCAAGACATTTGAGGACGGCGCGGCGTTCATCATCAAGCTCGCCTCCGCAAGCGAGGTTGAGGTTGCCGACAGCTTTGACATTGACGGCGCGGTCACGGTTGTAACAGCCGACGCCAAGATTTACATTCCCATGGAGGAGCTTGTTGACAAGAAAGCCGAGCTTGAGCGCCTTAACAAGGAGCTTGCTCAGGTTCAGAAGCGCCTTGCACAGAGCGAAGGCAAGCTTAATAATCAGGGCTTTGTATCAAAGGCACCTGCCGCGGTAATCGAAAAGGTAAAGGGACAGGCTGAAAAGGAGCGCGAACAGATCGCGCTGATTGAAGCCGCTATCGCCGCGTTGAAGTAAACGTATCAATATAACAATGAAAAATTGAAACATCGTAGGGGCGAACCTGCGTGTTCGCCCTTGAACCGATGTTTGTTTACGTCCGTTTGTACCTGTGTAAGCAAAGGTTTAATCTGCGTTCTATGGCGCACACATAGGTGCGCCACTACGTACTTTCAGAAAGCTATGCCTAATATTTGGCATTTAATTAAAACATAAAACACAGTTTATCAAAAATCAAAAGGCTCCGAACGGAGCCTTTTCCAATATGAAACCGAGGATAACGATGTTTTTCAAAAAGAAACGTAAAAACCTGGACGCCGCTGTCATAATCGACTTAAAGCGGTACATTGACTCTTTTATAAACGAAACAGAGGACGCGATTGAAGAACCTGCGGATTTTGCTCCCGTTCCTAATGAACGTCATAGCGGTTACAAAACGAGCGGCAAGGCGCGCAGCTCTATGCCGCGTCCGACGGAGGATTTCAAATGCGGCGCGCCTGTTTTATCTGCTCCCTGCCGTGCTCCTCAGGATCTAAGCGAAAGACTGAAGATTATTGACGAGAGCTTTTCGGAAATGCTGTTCCGCAAAATTGACGAGAAAAATATGACCGACGCGCAGTGCTACAAAAAGGCCGGGCGCGACCGAAAGCTGTTTTCAAAGATACGCAGTCAGCAAAATTACAAGCCGAGCAAGCAGACTGCCGTTGCGTTTGCGCTTGCGCTGGAGCTTGATCTTAACGAGGCAAAAGAGCTGCTGACTAAGGCAGGCTTTGCGCTTTCTCACAGCAGCAAGTTCGATATTATTATTGAATACTGCATTCAAAACGGTATATTCGACCTTTTTCAGGTTAACGAGGCGCTGTACGAATTTGACCAGGTTACCCTGTAAAAACAAAAAGGTTGGCTCAAACTCTGTTAGTTTGAGTCAACCTCAGACTGTAGAAAAAAGTCAAATCGTAAAATATAATAAACAAAAATTAAATATCGTAGGGGCGAACCTGCGTGTTCGCCCTTGAACCGACATTTATTTACGTCCGATTATATCTGTGAAAACAAAGGTTTAGTTTTCGTTATATGGCGCATACATGGGTGCGCCACTACGTAATTTCGGAAAGTCATACCTCATATTTGACATTAATTTAAAAACAGAATACACAGTTTTTCAACCTCATTTTTTCTGTTAATTTACCATGTCATAATACACGCTGAGAAAAAGCTCGTAGAACTCCTTTTCCTTAAGGGTGAATTCGGCGTATTTTCCATTCAGCTTTGTATCACCGGCAATCGCTTTAATATCAGTCTTTGGATTTCCTCCCAGTGTAACCTCTTTGGCAAGAAACGAAATCCTTGACGCGGATAGGTTTGTGGCAGAATATGGAGCTGACGCATTAAATACATCAACCGGAACAGAAAGATTCTTCTTTGTAGCCTTTAGCATTCCGCTCATAAACGAGGTGGCGTAAACCTTCTGTCTTTCGTTTCGCAGCAGGTTCGCCTGCGCATTGTCATGTGTTCTCGCTCTTACAAATCTCTCGGACTGCCTGCCCATCAGGTGGTAGCTCTGACCCTTGACAAAGGTTTCGATTGTTTCGGGAGAAACTACGTCAACGCCGCCCACACTGTCGTTTACGGCAACAATGCCGTCCATATCAAGCGCGAAATAGGTCTTGACCGGCATATTGTAAAACAGCCTTTCAACAACTGTCTTTACGTTATCACAGCTCTTGTCCTTTCCGTCGCCGTATGCGTAGGCAAGACAAATCTGTTGCTTTTTGGTGGTTGAATATACTCCGTCCGCCGTATAAATCGGCACGTCGGTCATAAGGTCACGCGGAACGTTTATCATCGTGATTTTTTTATGCTTTGTATCGTACGCCATCATTACGATTACGTCTGCCTGTCCATGAGTTCCGTAGTCGGATACGTCGCCAAGGTCGCGTTTATCGACGCCCATAAACAGCAGGTTGGTGACGCTTTCGTTAAGCCTGTAGGTGTGACCGTTATAATGCACATAGCGGCCGCCGTCGTCAACCTGTACGCCCTTTGGAGCGGTGATATTGTAATCGTCCGGGAAAAGCTCGCTTTGTCCCTTGAAAATCAGATATAATGCAGTGCCTGCAAAAATGAGGATAATTGCGAGTATTCCGCACACAAAGCCGATGAGGAATTTCTTCCACGTCTTCATCTTTTTTCTTTTCTTCGCCCGTCGGATCGTTCCCGAGGCAGTGCTTCTGTGCTTTGCTCGCTTCGGCTTTAAAAATATATAGTCCTCTGCGTCGTCCTTGACGGTTGTGTCTTCCTGCTCAACAGGCAGTCTTTCTCCGGTGAGTCGGATATCCTCGGGGCGGGTATTTACCTCTTCGCCCTTCGTAAGCTCCTGATTAGTCGGTATGCTCATCTTTTACAAGTACCCCCTGAACCAGATATCGGCCTGAGCCGCTGTTTAGACATGTGCTCAGTACAATCATTTTGCTGTCCATGTTAAGCTCAATTCCGCTTCTTACATTTCTGTACATTGAATGCGGATTCTTTGCGTTGTCAAGCCATGACTTGAACACATCATCATCTCTGAAATCAAACGTGTTGATAATATGTCTGTTATCATATGAGGATGCCGAAACGATCTTATATGTCAGCTTTCTGTTTTCACCGTAGATGTAGACATACGGATGAGAATCAAAGAAGCTTGAATCGGCAAACATATGAAGATTGGCAAACATTGCTCCGCTTGCCATATTGTGACCGTACAGCACCGTTACCCTGTCGGTCCAGTCCTTTTTGTTGCACGACTGGGTGTAGATTGCCCCGGGGAAGCTGTAGTTTTTATAAACATTGTGGTCAAGATAGAAATTATCGTCCTCGCTGTTTTGGAGCACTGGATAGTTGATGTTTGTGTCGGGAATGTAAATCCACGCGTAGATATCGGAATTCTGCGCTTTAAGCTCCTCAAATGAAACGGGGGTGTCTACGTTCTTAACCTTTACCGAAACTGTCTGGTCAACCTGCTCGGGACTTGTTGTTCCGGTTTTGTTTTCAAGATTTCCGGTGTAACCTTCGGGATTATCGGATGAATTAGTAGCCCCTCCATCGGTAATGCCGCCCGCAAAGGACGACGCCATGTTTTTATACTCGTCCTCAGAGCTTTGATTCCTTATCATTCCGTAAATCAGATAACCGACCGCTCCGACAAAAATCAGAGCGAAAACGACGATAATTGAAATCAAAATCGCATTTTTCTTATTTCTCAATGTTTTCACCTCACAAAAGAGAATTAAACAAATTCAATAAAAAAGCCTCTGCATAGCAGAGGCTGTAACTCCGAAAATTATTTTTTAGAAGTCTTTGCAAGAGCGACTGCAGCTGAACCGCAAGCAAGAGCCGAGAAGCCGATGATTGCGAAAACCATAGTATCGTCTGTACCTGTCTTAGGTGATACAGGATCCGTAGTGGTCGCGCGTGTAGGAGCAGTTGTGTCAGGCTGAGTTGTAGCAACCGGGCTGTCAACGTTTACCGCAAACGCAGGAACTACAGAGAACATCATCAAAGCAGCGGCAGCAATAGCCGTGATAAACTTTTTCATTAATTATTCCTCCTATATACAAAATATCGTATAGATAAATATACTTTAATCTTATATTAAGATTATATCATAATAAAGCAAAAAAGTAAAGACCAAATTTTTAAATACTTTATCGGAAAATTCAACAAAAAATATGCAAATTTCTCAGCAAAATAGCCAAAAGCATAGTAGAACAGTCGGTTTCTATTGCATTGGAACCGTAAAAAATGTATAATTAATTAAAATAAAAACAGAAAGGATTTTTGATATGAACGTTTCCGAGCTTCAGCAAAAAATCTTGGAATTAAAAAAACAAAACGACGTATGCGTACTGGCTCACAGCTATGTAGCGCGTGAAATCTGCGAGATTGCCGACTTCACGGGCGACAGCTACAAGCTGAGCGTTGACGCTTCAAAGGTAAGCAACAAAAATATTCTGATGTGCGGAGTCCGCTTTATGGCGGAGACCTGCAAAATCCTTTCTCCCGACAAAAGGGTTTATCTTGCTCAGCCGATCGCGGGCTGCTCAATGGCGGATCAGATGGACAAGCAGCTTATTTCTCAGGTCAAGGAGAAATATCCCAACCACACCGTTGTGGCTTACATCAACACAACAGCTGATTTAAAAACAATCTGCGACGTCTGCGTAACAAGCTCGTCGGCGGTTAAAATCGTAAACAATATTGAAAACAAGGATATCCTGTTTATTCCCGACTGCAATCTTGGTGCGTATGTGGCTAAGCAGTGCCCCGACAAAAACATCAAGCTCTTAAACGGCGGCTGTCCGATCCATGCCTGCGTAAATGCCGACGAGGTAAAGGCGATGAAGGAAAAGTATCCCGAAGCCGAGGTTCTTGTTCATCCCGAATGTGTGCCCGAGGTTTGCGCGCTCGCTGACTACATCGGTTCCACCTCCGGAATTATGGACTACGCGGTCAAGTCCGACAAAAAGGAATTTATCATCGGCACCGAAATCAGCATTGCTGAGCACCTGCAGTACATGTGCCCTGACAAAACCTTCCACATTCTCTCGCTCAAGCTCATTTGTCCCAACATGAAGGCCACAACGCTTGTTGACGTTTACAACTGTCTGAGCGGAAACGGCGGCGAGGATATCCTGCTTGATGAGCAGACAATCACCGACGCAAAAAAATGTATTGACGAGATGATCAGACTTGGCGAATAAGAAAAAAGCATTAATTGCGATGAGCGGCGGCGTTGACAGCTCAATCGCGGCGTATCTCTGCACCGAGCAGGGCTACGACTGCACGGGAATTACGCTAAAGCTGTTTGACAACGACGATATAAACGAGCCAAAAGACAAGGCGTGCTGTTCGCTTGACGACATTGAGGACGCGCGTCAGGTTTGCCGCAACATCGGCATCCCCTACTATGTTTACAACTTCAAGGACAGCTTTAAAGAAAATGTGATCGCGCGGTTTATACACGCCTATGAAGCAGGCTGCACGCCGAATCCGTGCATAGACTGCAACAGATACATCAAGTTTGAGAAGCTTATGCGCCGTGCCGAGGAGCTTGACTTTGACACAGTGGTGACAGGCCACTACGCGACCGTCGAATTTGACGAAAGCACTGGCAGATATCTTCTGAAAAAATCCGTTGACCTGACAAAAGACCAGAGCTACGTTTTGTACTCTCTTACTCAGGCTCAGCTCAAAAGGACTTACTTTCCGCTCGGAAAAATGACAAAGGCTCAGGTTAGAGAGCTTGCCGAAAAGCTCAACCTGATAAACGCAAACAAGCACGACAGTCAGGATATTTGCTTTGTGCCCGACGGCGACTATGCAAAGTTCATTGAGCATTACACCGGCAAAACCTACCCGAACGGCGACTTTGTTGACGAGGACGGAAACGTGCTCGGAGAACACAAGGGTATTATCCGCTACACGGTAGGTCAGCGCAAGGGCTTGGGGCTCGCCCTCCCCTGCCCGATGTATGTCAAGGAAAAGAACCTTGAGGAAAACAAGGTCGTGCTCTGCAAAAACGAGGAGCTTTTCTCACGCGAGCTTATCGCAAAGGACATTAATCTGATAACCGTGCCCGAAATCACCGAGCCAATGCGCATTAAGGCGCGCGTGCGCTATAATCAAAGCGAACAGCCTGCCACAGTCACCCAGCTTGACAAAAACACGATACAAGTTGTGTTTGACGACCCGCAGAGGGCGATTTCAAAAGGTCAGGCGGTTGTGCTCTACGACAGCGATTATGTTGTAGGCGGCGGAACAATAGTATAAATTTAAGGACTTGACTAAAACCATGCGTCAAGTCCTTTATTATTTTAAGTAGGGTTGACCCTTGCGGTCAACCGAAGCGTTTGTTTACAATTATGGGTAGCCCGCAAGGGGCTACCCTACTTTTTTAAGAGTATCCTTTTTTTAATTTACAAAAATATCCTTGCGCTTGCCAAAATAGATTATATTGATAACAAGGAAAACAGCCGATACGGTCAATGAACTTGCCAGACTGCTTATGCTTGTAACCTGGGTAAACTTAATGCTGAATTTGCTGACTGCTGCCACAACAGCAACTACATACGCAATATTGACGATCATGCCAATAATATAAAGTGAGTAAAGCATGGGAGGACCTGATTTTTTGAGTCCCGAAAGCTGGAAGCGTGTAATAATTGCGTAAGCGGCAATCAGAATGAAAACAATACCGAAAATAAGATCGATAGTTTTTAAGGATTTCACATAGGTATATACCATATTTTTATACGTGCCGTAATGTGCGCCCGTCATGGTGATAATTCCGCTGATTAAGTTCAGCACGGCTCCTGCAAACAGCGAAAAGTAAATCATGAACTTGTACCATCCCATCGGATGACCGTTGTACTTATCATTAGCAAGGCTGTTTTGCGGAGGCTGATAAGGCTGATTGTACTGAGTGGCGTACGGATTTGTATAGGGTTGGTTGTTTTGATTTGGCTGATATGGCTGCTGATAATTCTGCTGAGGCTGACTCTGAGCCAAAGGTGTTCCGCAGTGCTGACAATAGCCTACGCCTTCTCTGTTTGGTGCGCCGCAATTTGGGCAATTCATACACTTCATCTCCTTTTTTGCACTTTAGGTGCTTAATTATATTATAAATATAATCACCGAAAAGTCAATTGATTTCAAAAAACTTGTTGACTTTTTCATTTAATGGTGGTATACTAAAACTAACAAGTGAACACATATTCATATGTTCAAATATATAACAACAGGAATGATACTATGGACAATAAGCTTTCTTTTGAAACAATGCCCGACTCAGAGCTTATTTTTGAGCTTGCCGACCTTTTCAAGGTGTTCGGCGATTCAACCCGGCTGAGAATTATGTACGCGCTGTCAGACGGCGAGCTGCCCGTTATGGAGATTGCCGAGGGGCTGAAAATGGAGCAGAGCACGATTTCGCACCAGCTCCGCGTTCTGCGCCAAAACAAGCTTGTGCGCGTTCGCCGCGAGGGCAAGCAGATTTACTACGCGCTGGACGACGACCATGTAAAGAAAATAATTGAGATGGGACTCGACCACGTTCTGGAGTGATATTATGAAATACACATGTACACTTGAAAATCTTAACTGCGCCCACTGCGCTGGGAAAATTGAAACAAAAATCGCGCAGACAGAGGGCTATGAGAACGTCAGCTTTATCTTTGCCACCAAAAAGCTGAACTTCTATTCCGACAAAACCGACGTTGTAACCGAGCTGCAGGAGATTTGCGACAGCATTGAGGACGGCGTTCATGTTGTTGACGACAACGCCGAAGCTCACGAGCACCATCACGGCGAGAGCGGTAAGCTTGAAAAAGTGCTGCTTGCCGTATCCGTCGCGCTCGGAATTGCGGCGCTTGCACTGCATTTGACTGTTAAAACCGAAAGCACGCATTGGATCGTTTTTGGTCTTGCAGCCGCTGCCGCCCTGCTTTCGGGCTACGAAACCTTTTATCACGGCTTCAAGAACTTGATAAAGCTGCGCATTGACGAATCTACGCTTATGACTATCGCGGTTATAGCGGCATTCTGCCTCGGCGAATTTGTAGAGGGCGCGATGGTTTCAATACTGTTCGCAATAGGCGAGTTTATTGAGGACATCGCGGTTGACAGCTCTCGGCGCGACATTGAAAAGCTTTCAAAAATCCGCCCCGACACCGCGACGATAATCCATCACGGTCACGAGGAAACCGTTGCCGCAGAAAGCGTTGCGGCAGGAACAGAAATAATAGTAAAGCCGCACGAAAGAGTTCCGCTTGACGGCGTTGTAAAAGACAGCTACTCAACGATTGATAACTCCGCGCTGACCGGCGAAAGCGTGCCGATTGACGTAAGCGACGGCAGCGAGGTAATGAGCGGCGCGATAAACGGCGAGCGCGTGCTGAAGCTCGTCACAACAAAGGAATTCAGCGACAGCACCGCCACAAGGATTTTGAAGCTTGTTGAGGACGCCGCCGCGCAAAAGGGCAGCAACGAAAAGCTGATTTCGCGGTTCGCGTCAATCTATACTCCGATCGTAATCGCGATTGCCCTGCTTATTGCGGTTATCCCTCCGCTTGCGGGCTTGGGCAGCTTTAACGAATGGATCTACCGCGGACTTACCGTGCTTGTTGCTTCTTGTCCGTGCGCGGTCGTTATCTCAGTGCCCCTCTCCTACTACGCCGGAATCGGCTCGGCTTCCCGCCACGGTGTGCTGATCAAGGGCGGAAAGTACCTTGAAGCACTCGCAAATGCCGACTCGTTCGCGTTTGATAAAACAGGCACGCTCACAACGGGCGAGCTGAAAATCGAGAAGATTTTCACCTGCTCCGACTTCTCCGAGCAAGAGATAATTAAGCTTGCCGCCGCGTGTGAAAAGTATTCCTCTCACCCTGTTGCCGCAGCAATCAAGCGTTACGCGGACGGCGGAGATATTGAGCTGAGCGAGTACGCCGAGGTAGCGGGCTGCGGAATTTCGGCGCGATACAAGGGCAAAAAGCTCTGCTGCGGCAACGATAAATTTGTAAACGGAGAAATCCCCGAAAAGCTAAAAGGCGCGAACGTCTTTTTGGTTTACGATAATAAGCTTATAGGCGCGGTTTCTGTAAGCGACACTGTTCGAAAAGAAGCGAAGAACGTTATTGAATCGCTAAAATCGCTCGGCGTTAAAAACGCAGTTATGCTGACGGGCGACTCAAAGGCGAACGCCGAAAGAACGGCATCTCAGCTTGAACTGACTGACTGCAAGGCAGGACTTATGCCATCCGAAAAGCTCAGCGAGATTGAACGGCTTAAAGCACAGAGCAAGGCTGTGTGCTTTGTGGGCGACGGAATAAACGACGCGCCCGTGCTCAGCGCAAGCGACTGCGGAGCGGCTATGGGACTTGGCAGCGAGGCGGCCATTGAGGCGAGCGACATGGTGCTGTCCTCGGGAAACCTTGAACACCTGCCCACGGCGATTAAAATCGCGCGCAAGGTAATCAACACGGTAAAAACCAATATCACGTTCGCGCTTGCCGTTAAAGCTGCGGTAATCATCCTCGCCGCGCTGGGACTTGCCGCGATGTGGATGTCCGTGCTTGCGGACACCGGAGTTTGCGTTATCTGCGTGCTATACACCTCGCGTTTGCTCAGGATGAAATACTAAAAAACTGCCAACCGCATTTTGCAATTGACAGAATAATGGTATGAATATTTAATAACCGTCCAATCGCCGTTGGGCGGTTATTTATTAAGGGGAAAGCATTTGCTCACGCCATTAGGCGACCAATGGTCGCCCCTACAGTTTATTTTTCATCTTTATGCTTATACGCCTGCTTAAACGGCAAAACCGTGCCGTCCTTTTCCTTAACGCTTACGTTATCGAGCGTTGCGGAAAACTGCTGACGGATTTCACCGAGGTAGATTTTATAGAGCTGTTTTTGCTCCTTTTGCTCAGCGTCCGTCAGTCCGACGGTCTTTTTCTTTTTTGCAAGCTCGTTGATTCGGTTCAGCATTTTTTTATCCATAAATACCTCTGTAAAAAGGGAGGCCGCAAGGGCCTCCCCTACTATTCTGTAACAATTTTATCGTAATATTCCGTAGGGTACGGTCTTGACCGTACCGAGGTTGAACACTAAAACTCTATTCTCATTCTGCGGTTCGGTCAAGACCGAACCCTACAATCTGATGATTAAAGATTTAGATGCTACAGTAATATTTTCCGATCCGCCAACAATTAGTTGTTGATGAGCTTATCCTCGTCAGACCAGCTGTAGAGCTTTCTTACTTCCTCACCGATCTGCTCTGCGGGAGCTTCTGCTGCGCGCTTTCTCATTGCGCGGAAGTGAGCCTGACCGCCTGCGGGTGACATGTCGAGGAGGAAGTCCTTAGCGAAGGAACCGTCCTGGATGTCGCTGAGAACCTTCTTCATAGCCTTCTTGGTGTCCTCTGTGATGATCTTGGGACCTGTGATGTAGTCGCCGTACTCAGCAGTGTTGGAGATTGAATATCTCATGCCTGCAAAGCCTGACTGATAGATGAGGTCAACGATGAGCTTCATCTCGTGGATACACTCAAAGTATGCGTTTCTGGGATCGTAGCCTGCCTCACAAAGAGTCTCAAAGCCTGCCTGCATAAGTGCGCATACGCCGCCGCAAAGAACAGCCTGCTCACCAAAGAGGTCTGTTTCTGTTTCTGTTCTGAATGTTGTTTCAAGAACGCCTGCTCTTGCGCCGCCGATACCGAGAGCGTATGCGAGTGCGAGATCCTTAGCCTGGCCTGTAGCGTCCTGAGCAACAGCAACGAGGCAGGGAACACCCTTGCCAACCTGATACTCGCTGCGAACGGTGTGACCCGGTCCCTTGGGAGCGATCATTGTAACGTCAACGTCTGCGGGAGGTACGATCTGACCGAAGTGAATTGCAAAGCCGTGAGCGAACATAAGCATGTTGCCTGCTTCAAGGTTGGGAGCGATGTCCTTTTTATACATTGAAGCCTGCTTCTCGTCGTTGATGAGAATCATAATGATGTCTGCTTTTTTAGCAGCTTCCGCAGCTGTGAAAACTTCAAAGCCCTGAGCCTCAGCCTTTGCCCAAGACTTACTGCCCTCATAAAGTCCGATAATAACGTTGCAGCCCGACTCTTTAAGGTTAAGAGCGTGAGCGTGGCCCTGGCTGCCGTAACCGATAATTGCAATTGTCTTGCCGTCGAGTAACGCAAGGTTACAATCAGACTGATAATAAATTGGTGCTTTCATGTTTTCTTTGTAATCTTTCATGATAAATTTCCTCCTTGCCGCAAAGCGGCATAATTATTATATGAATTTTACAGTAAGCTAAGTTTATACCGAAACGGCGGAATTTCCGCGGTCGATTGCGATCGTGCCCGTGCGGACGATTTCGCGGATCCCGTAGGGCTTGAGCATGTCTATCAGAGTTTTTACTCTGCTCGAGGTCTCGCAATACTCAACCGTAACGCAGCTCGGAGCGGCGTCAACGATTTTCGCCTGCATTATTTCGGCGGTTTTGATTATTTCCGCGCGTTTTGAGGGCGCGCAGTGAACCTTTATTAATATCAGCTCGCGGCTGATGAACTCGCCGTCGTTAAGGCGCTTTACCTTGATTACGGGGATCACCTTATTGAGCTGTTTTTCAAGTTGCTCAACAACGTATTCGTCGCCGTTGGCAACAATTGTAATGCGCGAAACATTCGGGTCGGCGGTCACTCCCACGGCAAGAGAGTCAATATTGAACCCTCTGCGCGAGAACAGGCCCGAGATTTTTGAGAGCACGCCCGCCTGGTTTTCAACAAGAATTGATAATGTATACTGCATAATCTCACCTCACAAGAAAGCGTGCGCTTTCTTAAGCCATAGCCCGTGCGCAGTGCGCAGCTGAGCCGGCAATACAAATTATATTGACGGAGTGTCGGGGTAAACGTTGCAGACAAGAATAAACGGCTTGTCCGATTTTACCATCTTTTTGATTATCTCCTCGGCTTCCTCATTTGAGTTTGCCTCGGCGTGGTCTATTCCGTAAGCGTCGGCGATTTTAAGGAAATCGGGATCGCCCTGAAGAATAGTAGCGCTGTGGCGCTTGTTGTAGTTATTATCCTGTAGCTCCCTGACCATTCCAAGTCGGTGGTTGCGCATGATGATAATCTTGATTGCGAGGTCGTTGCCTGCGATCGTGGCAAGCTCGTTCATGCTCATCTGGAAGCTTCCGTCGCCGCAGACAACGACAACGTCGCGGTTTGGACGCGCAAACTTTGCTCCCACCGACGCGGGGATTGAGTAGCCCATTGTACCCATTCCGCCGGTCGTGAGGAATCTGCCCTCACGGATCCTGAAATTGTTGGCGCACCAAATCTGGTTCTGGCCAACGTCGGCAACAAGAATCGCCTTTGACCTGAGCATTGAGCTGAGGTGGCTCACCAGCGTGCGCGGCTCAACGTATCCGTCGAACACGGGAGGAACTCTGAAAAGCTCTTTTTTCCATGTCTTTACGGTTTCGTGCCACATATTGGGAACCTGATAATCGCCGATTTCATCGATCAGCATATTCATAACATTCTTCATATCGCCTACGATAGGAATTTCGGTCTTAACGTTTTTG
>Ga0326513_10000985_pt1 | contig 23442 bp, 19 predicted proteins | sample 2_2465_0518_D_FD_203654 | JGI IMG/M metagenome (GOLD analysis project Ga0326513, IMG submission 203654) | Bovine rumen microbial communities from UC Davis, California, United States - 2_2465_0518 | ecosystem: Host-associated > Mammals > Digestive system > Stomach > Rumen | place: USA... | reverse complement strand
ATACGTCCACGGCAAATAAGATTGAGGGCACAGGACTCGGTATGCCTATCGTGAAGCGACTTGTGGAATTGATGGGCGGAACAATCCGCGTTTCCAGCGAGAAAGGTGTGGGAACTACTTTTGTTGTCGTCTTGCCTCATCGTATTGCAGATGAGCCTGAAAATGTTGAGCCTGAGGATGTTGAGGCTGATGGAGCGGTATTTGAGGGAAAGAGGATTCTCCTTGCGGAAGATAATGACCTTAATGCCGAGATTGCAGAGGAAATCCTCACGTCGGTAGGTTTCATGATAGAGAGGGCTGAGGATGGCGCTATCTGCTATGAAAAGATTGTGTCTTCCGAAACCGGTTATTATGACCTTGTGCTTATGGATATTCAGATGCCTAATATGGACGGCTATCAGGCTACAAAGGCTATCCGTGGACTTGCCGATAAGGAGAAAGCCAACATTCCGATTATTGCCATGACTGCCAATGCCTTTGAGGAAGACAGGAGCAAGGCCATCAACATGGGCATGAATGGGCATATAGCAAAGCCTATTGATGTTTCGGAGCTTCTCATGGTACTCGCAAGAGTAATTGTGCATAAGGAGCGTTAGTGCTTTCTTGGTAAGTCCGTTGTAATACCGTTATGATTCCGTTGTAAATCCGTTCTGCCTCCTAACATTTCATAGCGGAGGCAAGGCGAATTTCAAAGGTTCTTGCTTATGACCTTGCTAACCTGCCATTTGCCGTTGTTCTTCTTCAGAATGAGCTTATGGGTGGTCTTGGTAGTCAGTTCCGGTTCTTTGCCAATTGAATCCATTTGATAGATATTGGTAAGCTTGAGGGTAACATCGGCAAGGTCAGTCTCCTTAATGTTGATATTATCGACGGAAAAGCCAGGAGTCTCTGCGCTCTTGGTAAGAACGTCGATGTCTTTTTGATTGACGTTGCTGCTTAGGAAACGGAGGAATTTGGTACATTCCTCATCGGAGAATCGGGCAGCATCCTTGAATCTCCAAGTATAGTATTTTGTTGCAAAACTATCGGTAATGGAAAGAATTTCCATCTCGTCCTTGTTCTCCTTGTTTTTTGAAGAACAGCTGGAAAAGATGCAAATAAAGAGCAATATGAAAGGTGAAAATGGTATTTTCATATAATAAATTTTAAAATATTGACAAAGGTAGTAAAAAAAATTTGGAAAATCAATACTTTTTCGTTACTTTTGCATAAAATATTAATCAAAATGCTGAAATTTATATCATTCGGCAGCGGAAGTAGCGGAAACTGCTACTATTTCTCGGCCGGATCTGAAGGACTATTGATAGATGCAGGTATCGGGATGAGAACACTGAAGAAGTACCTGCATGACTACAATATAAAATTGGATGAGATAAAAAGCATCCTTGTAACGCACGACCACGCAGACCATATCAAGGCAGTTGGCGTGCTGAGTACTGACTATAATATGCCTGTTTATGCAACCAAGGAGGTTCACAACGGCATAATGCGTAACTATTGTGTGCACAAGAAGATTCCTTCTGCAAACACAAAGGTTATAGAGAAGAATGTCAGGATAAAGGTCGGGGATTTGTATATAACTCCCTTTACCGTTCCTCATGACAGCTCGGATAATGTGGGCTACTGCATAGAGACGGGCGGCATCGTTTTCTGCCTAATGACTGATGTCGGGCATGTGACGGATGAAATGAAGAAATACATCTCGATGTCGGACTATCTCGTGCTTGAGGCCAACTATGATGAGGAAATGCTGCGTGTCGGCAATTATCCTCAGTATCTGAAGGATAGGATTGCCAGTGACCGCGGACATCTGTCGAACAAGGATTGCGGAGAGGCTCTTGCCAACAATGCTACGGAGAAGCTGAAGAAGGTTTGGCTATGTCATCTTTCTGAAGAGAACAATCATCCGGTGCTTGCGCAGAAGACAGTTGAGCAGGTGTTGCGTTCATACGGCATCGTGGCAGGCAAGGATTTCCAATTGGAGATACTGAAAAGGAAGTCAGCCTCCGAGTTGTTTGAAATTGATGATATCATTTAAACAATAACACTATTAACATATCAGGAAACTAAAGTTAAAAAAAAAGGGTTATGAAGAAAATATTTTCAATCGTATGCATGCTCATGATTAGCATGGCTATGATGGCTCAGGCACAGATCAAGTTTGATAAGACCGCACACGACTTCGGTAAGTTCTCAGAAGAGGATCCTATCGTGAAGTGTACTTTTACATTCACCAATACTGGTGACAAGCCTCTTGTAATCAATCAGGCTGTTGCAAGTTGTGGATGTACTGTTCCGACATACACAAAGACTCCTGTTCAGCCAGGAGAAAGCGGAACAATCAACGTGACATACAACGGCACAGGCAAGTTCCCTGGTCACTTCAGGAAGACCATCACTATTCGCAGCAATGCAAAGACAGAGATGGTTCGTTTGACGATCGAGGGGAATATGCTGGAAGAGGAGAAGAAGTAAAAACAGTGGCCTCTCCCCCCGCCCTCTCCCGTAGAGAGGGAGCCGATTCGACCAAAGGGTTTGTTTCGTGAAATTCAATTATCTGCCTTTCGCCTTCCGGCTCCCTCCCTACGGGGGAGGGCGGGGGGAGAGGCCTTTTTTTTATTAGGTCTTTATGGAGAGAATCAGCATACTACGTTCGGAATTAAAGAGTAAGATCGGTGACTCTCTCCTCCCTGGTGATGAAGCCAAGATACAGAATATACTTGGTCAGGCTATAAATGACAAGCAGATCAAGTTTGATGTCTTTGGCTTTAATCCCATTGTAATGGCGTTGCAGACGGCTCTCATTGCTGTTGACGAGATAGGTCTGCGTCGTGATGGCGTTATCGCTATCATACTCTACAATAGTGTCATTAATGGTTATACCACCATGGAGGAGGTGCGTAATGACTTTGGTGATGGCGTTGCGACTATCATCAAGGGATTGGTGCGCCTATATCATCTCTATGAGAAGACTCCTGTGATTGAGACTGAGAATTTCCGTAATCTTATCGTTTCTTTTGCAGAGGATATGCGTGTCATACTCATCATGATTGCCGATCGTGTGAATATGATGCGTGAGCTTCGTGACACCATAAACGAGGAGGCGCGTCATCGTGTAGCTGAGGAGGCAAGCTATCTCTATGCCCCTCTGGCTCATAAGCTCGGCTTGTATAAGCTGAAGAGTGAGCTTGAGGACCTTTCGCTGAAATATCTTGAGCATGATGCCTACTATCATATCAAGGAGAAACTGAACGAGACGAAGGCTTCACGCGACAAATATATCGTGGACTTCATAGGTCCTGTGCAGAAGAAACTTGAGGAGGCAGGACTCAAATTCCATATCAAAGGGCGCACCAAGAGCATCCATTCCATCTGGCAGAAGATGAAGAAGCAGAAGTGTGCCTTCGAGGGCGTTTACGACCTCTTCGCTATCCGTATCATTCTTGACTCTGCCCCTGAGCGTGAGAAGATGGAATGCTGGCAGGTTTACAGCATAGTGACGGATATGTATCAGCCTAACCCTAAGCGTCTGCGCGACTGGCTCAGCGTGCCTAAGACAAACGGCTACGAGAGTCTTCATATCACGGTTCTCGGCCCTGAGAAGAAATGGGTGGAGGTACAGATTCGCACGGAGCGAATGGATGAGATAGCTGAGCACGGACTTGCAGCACACTGGCGTTACAAGGGCGTGAAGAGCAGCGAGGACGGTATGGAGTCGTGGCTTGCAAGCATCCGTGCTGCCCTTGAGGCTGGCGATGACCTTCAGGTTATGGATCAGTTCCGCATGGATCTCTATGACAAGGAGGTGTATGTGTTCTCTCCAAAAGGTGACATACTCAAGTTCCCTAAGGGCGCTACGGTTCTCGATTTCGCCTATCATATCCATAGCAACATAGGAAGCCATTGTGTTGGTGCGAAGATAAACGGTAGGAACGTGACTCTGCGTGAACAGCTTTCAAGCGGTGATACCGTGGAGATTCTGACGAGCACCAAGCAGTATCCGAAGCAGGAATGGCTCAATATCGTCAAGACATCGCGAGGAAAGGCGAAGGTGCGTCAGGCTTTGCGTGAGACTCAGATGAGCACGGGAGTCTATGCCAAGGAGCTTATTGAGCGTAAGTTCCGTAATAGGAAAATCGATATCGACGAGAGCATCCTCATGCGTCTTGTCAAGAAGATGGGCTATAAGGAAACGGCGGATTTCTACAAGGATATCGTGGATGAGACTCTCGATATGAACACCGTGATTGAGCGTTATCTGGAGATGAAACAGCATGAGGAGAATCCGCAGGCAACGGCTGTTCCTGCGCGTTCTGCGGAGGAGTTCCAGTTGATGCCCGATACTAAGCATGTGCCTCAGACAACCGACGACACGCTCGTCATCGACCAGGGCATGAAGGGTATCGACTACACGCTTGCCCGTTGCTGTCAACCTATCTACGGCGACCCTATCTTCGGTTTCGTGACGGTGAACGGAGGTATCAAGATTCATCATCAGAACTGCCCTAATGCCAACGACCTGAAGTCGCGTTTCGGCTATCGAATCGTCAAGGCTCGATGGAGCGGCAAGGGACAAACGCAATATAGCGTGACGCTCCGTGTCGTGGGAAATGATGACCTTGGCATTGTGAACAACATCACCAGTATCATTTCAAAGGAGGAGAAACTGCTTCTGAGAAGCATTTCCATCAATTCCGATGATGGCCTTTTCTCTGGCAACCTTACGGTTCAGATTGACGATACCACTCGTCTGGAAGCTCTGATAAAGAAACTCAAGGGCGTGAAGGGAGTGAGAGCGGTTACGAGGTTGTAACTCAGCCACTTTCGGTTGCAACCTCTTTCAGTAATCTCATCCCTTTATCTACTTTTTTTAGACCTGGTGACGGTGAACTGAATAGATGTTACTATGACATGTTGACCAACCAATATTGGGAGTATTCCATTAGAGAAGATGTCTGGGAATTAAAGTATATATGAATGCAGATCAATTTTATAGAGAAATTTTATCATTAAAGCTGAGTGTTAGTGATTTCGTTAATGATAGTATAGAATATGCAAAATGGTATATTGAACAACTGAAAATTGTTCCAATGGAAATACCTTACAAAGCTATGCCTAACGATCCTGTATTGGATTTAATCGGTAGATATGATGTGAGTTCATTATGTATTCAAATTTTTGAATTTTTCTATCCAGGGGGTGTAGGCATAACTGATGATTTTATCTATTTCGGCAATAAGGAGGCTTCGCTTCTTGCAATAGAAAAAGCGACAGGTCAGATTGCAGAGTTGGATCCAGATGAAGAATTCATAATCTGCTATATGGCAAAAGACCAGTCGAGTTTCCTTGATTTCCTTGTTGGGTTGGAAAAATTGAACCAGCAAATATTATTTCATGGAATGACAGAGGATGAAAAAGAGGTAGAACTTCAAAAACTATTGCCAATACTTGGAGGGGATGAATATGCTCATGGAATAGAGGATTTATGATTATGCAACTATGACATGCAATATATATATTAGAATTATACTAAACACAAACAAAGAAAAGAATGCACTTGTAGTATTTAACAAACTACAAGCCGTATTCCTGAATCGCTTAGAAATTGATGACAAACAAGTTTATTGGAAGGACAAATCCATGTTTGAAATTAATTGTAAATTGTCTGCAAGCGAAGATTATAGAATTAAGATTGTAGATTTTCTATTCCAAAAAATATCAATTATATCGTCTTCTTGGAATATTAGTTTTGAAAATTATTCATCTGATGAAGAATGTATGGAGTTATCGGGCTATGCATGTGATAATTTCCACCTATCAGGAATTCATTGGATCAGCTTTACTTTGTATTAAAGAAATGGGTCACTCCAAATAATAATGTCAAAGGAACTTATATTCAAGAAAAATTTTATTCGACCTTATTTATGGAGAAGTGATGGACTAATGATGGATTATAAACGAAGGCATAGTTATTCATCAACAGTCTTTCTTCGCAGAACAAAAAGCCTTGCTTTCAAGCAATAAACCGAACAGGGATAGCGTTATTTCATTGATTGCCATAGCATAACAGAAAGTATGAAATTACAATTATATATGAAAGCCATCATGCTTTTTATTCTTGTTCCTTTTTTGATTTCTTGTGCTATGCAAGAATCAATAACGATGAATAATAGTAAGCAGATATGAAATATACATTATTAATAGTAGTCTTTTTCCTTGTTGGTTGTATTGGTTCTGATTATGACTATAGGATAAGTTTTATGTTTCATAAGAATCTTTCATATGAAGAACTGCCTGTGAAAATTCAAAACTGTCTATCAGATAGAAATATTTCTGATTCCTTATATGAGGCAGGTGATGGTTTCTTATTGATAGATGAAGAGGTTGGTAGATATAAATTCGAATCTGTTTTTACAGGTCCGTGGGTTGATTATGATAAGATTATTGATACCCAAAAGAATATTACTTATAGAGTTGAACGAACTGTACCTCTGCCATTCATTATTTATAAGGAAAAGCTATATGTTGCAGACCAATATAATTATAGGACATTGCATTTAAGAGAGGCAACATATTCTGAATATAAGCTAAAATAGCTGTATGATGTAGTATTTGAAAATCTCCCCACACCCAAGCTATTCCTCGTGAATCCTTGGCGGTGTGGGGATTTTTCTTCCTATAATATCCCTATTGCACCTCCGTTGCAAGGCTTTTGCAAATCCCATGCAAATCCTAATTCAAATAAGAGTAGCATAAGAGTAACATAAGAGCTACATAAGAAGCAGAACAAAGTTTTTTCCTTGCAAGAAATTCCACTCTTCCTACGAAGATACTCCATACATACTCCATAGATACTCCATACATAGTCCATAGTTTCGATGGAGTATCTATGGAGAAGTGATAGACTAATGATGGACTATAAACGAAGGCATAGTTATTTATCAACAGTCTTTCTTCGCAAGACAAGCTAAAGCAAGTTCTTCGTTGTGCTCATTAGCAAGACAGTCATTATGTACTGCCTTTCATGCAGAAGAAAGATTACAGGTTTTCCCCGCACATCCTCGTTACGCTCGTATGTACGGGGGTACGAATAGTATTGTCTTCCAGACAGTTTTGTGCCTTTGAAACTTGAATTAAGAAATTAGACGCGGAGGGTGGCGAGCGCCTTCGGCATTTTTTTTCGCTTAGACTCAACAGGCTATACAGGTTCTTCGTTTAGTTCGTCTGCAGGTCCGTCACAAGCGAAACTTGAGTCAATTAATGTTTCAATTCACGTCTTAAGAGGGGCTTTTAAAGCTATTTTACCATCAGGACATCAAAAACTTTGTAAAAATCATTTGCAATACGGAAAATTTCTGTAATTTTGTGGTCGCTAAACATGCCGAAATTACAGACAGTTATAGTCTGACGAACTCACGTTATTGTACTAATCGGATAAAAAACAAACATAAACAACTTTAGGAATTATGAATGAAATGATGTTCTCGTTGAGGAAATCCGTCTTGACAGCATTAGTAGTTTGCTGTCTTGCTGAAAATTGTCATGCAGATGACGGTTCACGACTATGGCTTGGCAAGACGGGGGCTGCCAATGCCCAGATTACGTTGACAGCAAAGAGTACTGCTACGACGGATATTGCCAGGCGCGAATTGGCTTCTGCATGGAATGGCGGGCCTGTGAGTATGACGGTGAAGAAGGTGAAGGGAATGAAACGTGATGCCTATACCATCAGGATAAAGGATGGTAAGGTTGCTATTACTTCTCCTTCGGATATAGGTCTGCTCTATGGAGCATACCGATTGCTCCAGCTTCAGACGATGAATGCCGTAGGTGGTGATATGGAAGTGAAGGAGAGTCCGTTTCATGACATCCGTCTCCTTAACCATTGGGATAACCTTGACGGAAACAGCGAGCGAGGATATGCTGGAAAGAGTATCTTCTGGAATGTGGACGGATTTCCAAAGGCCATTGGCAGTAATGAGGTTAAGGATATTACCAACAATCCCCTGAACAACGATACATACGCCCGTGCCTGTGCTTCTGTAGGCATAAACGGAGCTGTGCTCAATAATGTGAATGCCTCGCCTAAGATGCTCACCACCGAGGTGTTGCAGATGGCAAAGCAGTACGCTGATGTGCTGCGTCCATACGGGATAAGGGTGTATCTGGCTGTGAATTTCTCAAGTCCGGTGGTGGTAGGCGGTCTTTCAACTGCCGATCCTATGGATAAGGATGTGCAGCGCTGGTGGAAGGAAAAGGCAAAGGAAATTTACGGTTTGATACCCGACTTTGGCGGTTTTCTTGTAAAGGCTAATAGTGAGGGGCAGCCCGGACCTATGGACTATGGGCGTACGCATGCCGACGGAGCAAATCTCCTTGCAGGTGCTATTCGTCCGTATGGAGGCATAGTGATGTGGAGGGCGTTCATCAATAATCCTACCGATCCTGATCGTGCAAAGCAGGCACGACTGGAGTTTGAACATCTCGATGGCAAATTCCTTGACAACGTGATTATTCAGGTGAAGAACGGACCTATCGACTTCCAACCTCGCGAACCGTTCAATGCCCTGTTTGGAGCACTTCGCCAGACGGCAGAGATGCCAGAGTTTCAGATAACTCAGGAATACCTCGGACAAGCCAATCACCTTGCCTATCTCGGCACTATGTGGGAGGAGTTCTTTTCCGAAGTGACACAGTATGCCGACTATAAGGCAAATCAGCTCAAGGCTAAGTACAACGCCATAGCGGGAGTAGCCAATACTGGTACTGATGCCAACTGGACGGGACATCCGCTTGCGCAATCAAACTGGTATGCCTTTGGCAGAATGGCATGGAATCCAGACCTTGATGCAAAGACGATAGCAAATGAATGGGTGTCGCTGACATTCCCTTCGCTTAGTGGGAAGCAGCACGATACCGTAGTTTCAATGCTCATGAGAAGTCGTGAGGCAGTGGTTGACTATGAGATGCCAATCGGACTTACCCATCAGTTTGGCAATTCGCACTATGCCCCAGGTGCATGGGATAATCGTCCGATTCGTCGTGACTGGTTGCCTGTGTTCTATAATCAGGCAGATGCCGATGGTATAGGCTTTGACCGCACGAAGTCAACTGGAACGGATAATACCTCGCAGTATTCCCCAGCTTTCGGTGGCATGATGGAAGATGTGAAAACTTGTCCTGATAAATACCTGCTATGGTTTCATCATGTTTCATGGAATCATAAGTGTCAGACGGGGCGTAGTGTTTGGGAAGAGCTGTGCTATCGCTATCAGAATGGGCTTAATGAGGCTCGTCAGATGCAGCGTCAATGGAATTCACTTGAGGGTGCCATTGATCAGGATATATTCCGTGATGTGCAGACGCGCCTGATGACACAGACACGCGATGCTGAATGGTGGAAGGATGGCACTCTGCTTTATTTCCAGTCGCTCAATAAGAAGGCTTTTCCTGATTTCCTTGAGCCACCAGTACATACTCTTGATGAGTGTAAGAAAAACAGGGTGCACGTTGGATTGTATAGGAGCCCTACTCGCGAGGAATTGAATAGGGAAAGGTGATTCTTACAGAAAAGAATTCCCAAAGGCTTATTTGCAATAGTAACCCTCTGGCACAAGCGTTAAAGGCTTCGCCAGAGGGTTGTATATTGAATAAGTCTTTGCTGCTATGGCTTCTTCGCGGATCATAACTCTGTGTATTGAGACTATGTGCCTTGAAAACTATTCCACGTTGATATTGCTATGCTTGAAGCCATCCACGATTTCGGGATGGAACTCCTTATTCTTCGCCTTTATCTTCAGCTTCTCGAAGGTGAAATTGCTTAGACGATATACCTCATCCTGTTTCTGGGCATTGAAGAATGTCTCGCACTCACATTCGCAGTTGCGCATCACGATATGGTCGGAATAGGAGAGGGGAGAGTCCTTTCTGCCCTTGAGGTCATAGAACTGCTTCCAAGGGGCTATGAGGAGGAAATTCTTAACGGGACCTGTGATATCCTCAACGGTGATGTATTCGTAGCGCTGAGGCGTATCAGGGCGCATTTTCAGCCATAGCAGGTTATTTGCCTGAGAGGAAATTTTTATCCTGCGGAGAATGATGTTATGGTCGAAGACGGATTCTGAGCCTAATGTGAGGCATCCGTGGCAGAAACCATACTCGCAATCCTCGATGATGATATTTCTATTTTCGCCGTTTCCGACACTCTCAGATGGTATCTCCACTCCCGGATATTCTTTCTTGAAGGCATCGGCATAAGGACCTTTGCCACCCTTTATCGCCACAGCATCATCATTTACGGACATATAGCAGTTTTTTATCAACACATTTTTTACCACGTCAAGGTCTATGGCATCCGTGGAAGGACCTTTTGTGTCATCGGGCTTGCCGAGACTGTAGATGCGGCATCCGAGGAACTTCACGTTCTCGGAGTTATAGACGTGGTTTGTCCAGAAAGCAGAGTTTTGGAGGTTCACCCCCTCTATCTGAACATTCTTACAGTTGGATATATAGACAAGACGTGGACGCTGTTCATCCTTGTTTGTACACTTCTTATTCCATGCGCGACGAAGCCAGAATTGTTGATGATACCTTAATCCGTTGCCGTCAATAGTGCCTTCACCAGAGATGGTGAAGCAGTCAAGTTTGTCGGCATTTATGAGAGCTCCGAAATAGGTACAGGTCTCGCCCTCTATGCGAGTTTTGCCGAGGGGATAGTCGCCTATGAAGTCGGAGCCCATGAGCACGCCACCTTTGCGGATATGCAAATGGGTGCCTTGACGGAAATGCAGGCCGCCAGTCATGTAGATACCTTCAGGAACTACTATCACACCGCCACCTTCTGCAGCAGCTTTATCTATAAGAGCTTGAATCTCGGAGGTGTGTAAGCGTCCGTCGGCAAAGATACGGTAATCTGTAAGGACATATTGTTTTCCAAGTTTTGAAATATCTACGTGCGTAGTGTCCTTGAACCAAGCATCAATCTGAGTGCCGTCAGGCCATAAATCGGCTTGTGGCTTCTGTTTATTTGCTGCAGAAGACGAGATGGATAATAGAAATATAAGGAGTGTGGTTAGGATAGTAGATTTCTTCATATTTCGTGTTATTAGATGTTCGCGTAAAACAAGAAAAGTGAAAAATGAAAGTCTGTTTGAGTCCTTCATTTTTCACTTTCTTATTTAATTAGATTGACTGTTCTACGTTCCAGACGAACGCCCTTAGACCGAGCATGGGGTTGTCAACGTCAAGTTTCTTTAGGCGTGTGAGGAGAGGCTCAACCTTGCTGTCATCGCATATTGTGAGTACAGCCTCGTTCATTGCAGGCCATGCATGTGAGCCGAGGTGAGGGTCGCCTGATACGCTTCCCTTGCCTGCCACCTCTGTCAGAAGTGTATATCCACGGCAGAGGGAAGAGGACAATGCCTCTACCACTCCGTCATGATGTGCCTGATCGTATGTTATGAATACTGTTTTCATTGCTTAATGCTTGTTACGTTTTTCAATATCGTGACTTACGGAATGCAGACGCTGGGTAGCCAGACGCTCTGCCTTTGTCTCTTCCCAGTACTTATCCAGTTCACGCTGTTCCTTCAGAGCCTTACGCTGACGCTTGATACCGATGCTTCCGAAGATACAGAACATGGAAGGAACGTAGATAAGGGTGAGGATTGTACTAACCAACAGACCACCGATGATACTGATACCCAGCGGACGCCACATCTCAGCACCTACACCCTGACTGATAGCCATAGGGAACATACCGAGGATGGTGGTCATCGTGGTCATAAGGATAGGACGCAGACGGGAACGGGCTGCTATCGTAGCTGAGCGTGTAAGTGAGTTACCACGCTCACGCATCAGGTTGGTGTAGTCGATAAGCACGATACCATTCTTTACTACGATACCAATCAGCATGATACCACCGAGCATTGACATGATGTTGAGGTTGGTGCCTGTGATGAGCAATGCGAGGATGATACCAGAGAATGCGAATGGCACAGAGAGCATGATGATGAATGGGTATGTGAGTGACTCGAACTGAGCAGCCATTACGATGAACACGAGGATGATGATAAGGATACCGAGTGTTCCGAGGTCACGGTTAGAATCCTGCTGATCCTCATAAGAACCGGCTACCTGAACGGTGACACCTGCTGGAATTTCCATCTTCTCGTAGATTGACTGACCAAGCTCAACACCGTCAGAAAGTGCATATCCGTCCTTGAGTACAGCACTTACGGTAACGTAACGCTCACGGTCCTTACGCTCGATGGTTGGAGGGATGGCACTCTCCTTTACTGTACCGATATCGCAGATACGGATGTTCTGTCCACGGCCGTTAGGAATCACCATGTTCTCGATATCTTCCATAGAGATGCGGGCGTTAGGCTCATAGCGAACCTTGATATCGTACTCCTGACCATCCTCACGGAAGTATGAAAGCTGAGAACCTGTGATGATGTTACGGACATATCCTGCTGCTGTTGACAAACCGAGGCCTTGCTGGGCAAGTTTCTCGCGGTCGAACTCAACAACGATTTCTGGCTGATAGTCAGAACGTGAGATAACGGTCTGGGCAACCATTTCGTTCTCACTCAGCTTGGCAGAAAGTTCGTCGGCAATCCTACGTGTTGCGTCAAGGTTATAGCCGTAGATTTCGAATGTGGCAGTTGACTGACCGCCCATTGCTGCTGCTTGCTGACCACCGAGCATTACACGGTATTTTGCCAGTTCTGGTATAGCCTTCAAGTCGGCACGCATCTCATCACAGATAGCAGCCAGGCCCTTGTCACGCTCGTTGGATGGCACCATCATGATGTTGAATGAGATGATGTGTGAACCGTTATCGGAAAGTGAAGCGAAGGTGTTGTTGTCACCTGCCTGACCTACTGTGAAGTTACATGACTGTATATCGTCGCCGTATCTGTCCTGCCACTTCTTAACGAGGCTCTTGGCAAGTTCTTCGGAAATCTCTACACGAGTACCGATAGGCAACTGTACGGAAACACCGATACGACCTGAGTCATTGGCTGGGAAGAACTCTGACTTGATGCCGAATATAGAGGCAAGGCTGATAGACACGACAAAGAGGCATAGACAAGAGATGATAACCGTTGCACGATGACGTACAGCCCAGTTGATGCGTCTCTCATACCAGTCGTCAAGATTATCGAGACCATTGCTGATAGGTGTGTATATCTTCTTGAACAAACCGCTCTGGCGCTTCTTCAACCTAAGCATCAAAGAACAGAGCATAGGGGTGAAGGTGAGGGCTGAGATAGTAGAGATGGTCATGATGATACACATCATCCAACCCAGCTGCTTGAAGAGTACACCTGCCATACCCGTTACCATTGTCAATGGGAAGAACACGGCTATCATGGTCAATGTAGAAGCGACAACGGAGATAGCAACCTCCTGTGTGGCATGAACGGCAGCCTGCTTTGGAGAAGAGCCACGCTCGATATGCGTTGTCACGTTCTCAAGTACCACGATGGCATCATCCACCACGTTACCGATAGCGATTGAGAGACATGACAGGGAAATCATGTTGAGTGAACCGCCCGTTGCATACAGATAGATGAATGAAGCTATCAGAGACATAGGGATGGTGATGACGATAATCATCGTAGCACGCCATCTGCCGAGGAATATGAATACCACGAGAGCCACAAAGAGCATAGCATAGGCTATTGTTTCCTCAAGAGAACCGATAGTATTCAGAATGTTGTCTGAGGTATTAACGATGATACCCAGCTTAACGTCTGGCGGAAGGTTCTTCTGCAGTTCAGGAATCTTCTGCATCACAGCATCAGAGATAGCCACAGAGTTGGCACCTGACTGCTTCTGAACGATAATCATAGCACCCTGAACACCGTTGGTGAATGTCTTCTGGGAACGCTCCTGAAGGTTATCCACAATACGTGCCACATCCTTCAGATATACGTTTACGCCATTGTGAGAGCCCACGATAACGTTGTTCATCTCACTTGGGTCGCTGAACTCACCCTCTACGCGGACAGTAAATGTTTGTGTACCTACATCCACCGTACCGTTGGTGATATTGCGGTTCTCAGCGCTGATGGCAGAGCTGACCTGCAAAGGAGAGAGACCGTAAGCCTCCATCTTGCGAGGGTCGAGGTAGATGTTAATCTCACGCTCAGGAGCGCCAGAGATACTTACAGAACCTACACCGTCGATACGTGCCAATGGGTTTGCCACACCATCGTCCAGAATCTTATAGAGAGCCTGCTGTGATTCCTTTGCCTGCACAGAGAGCATCATGATAGGAATCATATCGGTAGAGAACTTGAACAAGACTGGTTTCTGCGCTTCGTCAGGAAGTGAGTTTGATACCATGTCAAGTTTGTCTCGCACGTTGTTTGTCAACGCATCAATATCATATCCGTACTCAAACTGAAGTGTGATTACAGATACGTTCTCACGAGAGTTACTTGTGATATGCTTTAAATGCTCCACTGAGTTCAAGGTGTTCTCAAGCGGGCGTGTAACGTTATTCTCAATATCATTAGCCGACGCACCGTTGTAGTACGTCATGACCATGATCGTGTTGGTATCAATATCCGGATAAAGGTCAATAGGGAGCTTTATCAGGGAGAAGATACCGAAAATGATGACTGCCGCAAAGCAGAGGCTTGTCATAATCGGTCGTTTGACCGCGCCTTCGTATAGAGTCATATTTTAATTACGAATTAAGGCCTCTCCCTCCGCCCTCCCCCGTAGGGAGGGAACCGGAAGTCGAAAGGGCAATTCTATTATTTTTTTTATTACTCATTGTTGATTATTCGGTTTGTCACTCCGGCTCCCTCCCTACGGGGGAGGGCGGGGGGAGAGGCCACCTCTATTTTACCACCTTAACCTTCTTGCCTTCTGCAAGACGGGCCTGACCTGCTACTACTACCTGCTGGCCGTCCTCTACACCTGAGAGAATCTCGTAGTTTGTGCCGATATGCTTGCCGAGCACAACTTTGTTGTATGAAACGGTGCTTGTGCTTGGATTATAGACATACACGTAACGGTCGCCGGCACCAATCTGCTTTACAAGTGAAAGGTCTGGAACAACAACGTGGTTCTGGTTGCCGTAATTCACGGTCACGCGGGCGAACATACCCGGACGTACCTTCTGCTTTGGGTTGTTGATAGTAACCTCAACTGGGAAGGTATGTGTTGCTATGTCGATAGAAGGAGAAACGGTTGTAATCTTACCTGTGAAGGTCTCGCCCTCGTATGAGTCAAGTGTAAGGTTTACGGTCTGACCCTTCTTAACATCCTTGTAGTGTATCTCTGATACGTTCATCACAACCTTTACTGGGTTTGTCTTCTCGATTGTGAGGATAGGAGCACCACCATACATATCGCCGTTGTCATAGTTACGTGCTGTTACTACACCGCTCATAGGTGCATAAAGCTGGGTGTTGCGTGACATCTGGTTGTACTGTGACTCCATAACCTCGATCTGCATCTTGGCATTGTCATACTCTGCCTTTGATGCGCCACCTACCTTGTAAAGTTCGCTTGTGCGGTTGAACTCTACCTTCTGGTTGTCAATCTGAAGCTTCAACTGGTTGAGGCTTGAAGCGTCAAGCTGAACGAGCAACTGTCCCTTGCTAACCTGATCGCCTACGTCAACGAGAATTCTCTCAATACGGTAAGCCATGTTAGGAGAGATGTTGTTCTTTAGGTCACTCTCTACTGTTGCTGTGTATTCCTCTGTCTGGGCAATACTCTCGCTCTTTACTGTTGCGAGTTTTACTTCAACAGCCAAATCGGCTGCTTTCTTATCATCTTTCTTTTCTCCGCATGAGCAGACAAATGCTGCTGCAAAAATCGGTATGATATATTTGAATTTCATATTATATAATTTTCACTTGCTTTAGCTTGATGAGCTTCAGCGAATAATTCTCAATTGTCACTTGCTTTGGCTTGATGAGCTTCAGCGAATAATTTTCAACTTTCAATTAGTTTACTCTCTTCCCAATGTGTAGTCGAGGTCTGCCTTGTTTGTGAGATAGTCATAGATGCTCTGACGATAGGTCAACTCTGCCTGTGTAAGAGCCGTCTCACTCTGGTTGAGTTCAAGGATTGTGCCACGACCTACGTCATATCTCTTAGCCGAGATTGTTACGGCCTTGTCTGCCTTGCGTACAGCCTCGCGATCTGACTCCAGTTTGGAGATTGTCGTGAGCATGTTCTGGCGATAACTCTGTGCTGCCATTGAAAGCTGACGTATAGTGTTTGTGCGAGTATCTGCCAACTTCTCTATCTGAATCTTGTTACTCTTCAGCTTCGTCCAGTTGCTTGCCTGGAAAATAGGAACTGTAACAGAAAGGGCAAGTGTTGAACTTGGAGAATACCTATAGTTGAACACATTCCAATTCTCGTTTGAGTATGATGTATATGAACCCTGAAGTTGCATACCGACTGTTGGAAGGAAGTTGGTACGCAACAGCTTATTTGAACGCTCAAGCATACTCTGGTTCATGTCAAGCTGACGAACCGAGGTGTTGTTTGAAAGCTCGTTCTCGTTGACCTCTGCCTTGGCAAGTGTAAGATTCTTCTCGTATGCCTTGAGAGAGTCCTTGATGTTTATATCAATATTGGTTGTTACGCCCATGAGAACCTTCAGACGAAGTAGTGCGAGGTTGAGACCTGTCTCGGCGCTTGTCACGCTTGAACCCATAGAGCGCATCTGAACCTCTGCTGTAATCTTGTCGTATTCGCTCACCTTGCCGACTTGGAATTTCTTGTCAACAACCTCGTAGTTCTCCTTGGCTACATTGTAGCTGCGCTGGATCACATCGCGGCTGTCCTTTGATAGAAGGGCTGCGTAGTATGCCTTTGTAACTTGATTGATGAGGTCAAGGCGTGAGGAACGTGCTTTTTCCTGAGCAAGAAGAATGTCCTCCTTGGTCAGTTTCATGTTCTGATAAACTGCTGGGGCATAGATAGGCAAAGTCATGGTAAGACCACCAGTAGCGGTCGTAGTACCATCAGAACCCATCTTGAATTCTCCCATAGCTGTCTTGATTGCAGCCACCTGAATACTGTGCGAGAGTGAAAGGCTTGCACTTACAGAAGGCAGAAGTGCCTGCCATGCTTCCTTATCGGCAATCTCTTTTAATTGAATGTCTTTGTCGGCTACTTTTATCGTCGGATTCTCCGCCAGCGCTATCTCTATAGCTTTCTTTAGGTCGAGATCCATATTTCCGACAGATGCTGCTCTGTTTCCTTGCGCGTGTGATATGTTCGGCGTAGCAAGCGAAACAAGGGCAGAGACAATAAGTGTCATGCACTTTTTGTTCATTGTGTCTATTATAATCTTTGGTTTAACTGAAAAAACTTTGTGCAAAGGTAGAGTTTTTTCGTCACATATCGGTCATGTTATAATATTATTAATATTATTTAACAGATGCAGATTGCTAAAATCAGTAAAAATGACTATTTTTGCACATTATGCGGTATAAATCATTCATAATCTCGTCCATTTTCTTGCTCTTTTGCCTTGCTGTTGAGGCGAAGGATGCTAATCCCAAGTCTGGCACTATGACGGCAACCGAACTTTTTAATAAGGTGTATAATCTCGTCTTCGGTCCTCAAGGCTCGGCTCTGTCATATAAGGTCAATATCATAGGTCTTTACAGAACCGAGGGTAACATCGTTTACAAGGGAAAGAAACTGCATTATTCCGAGGCCCGATATATGGCTTGGGAAGATGGGATAACCGCCTATATGGTTGATAAGAAGAAACAGCAGGTGAATATCTATCGTTTTGATGATGACAACAAAGACAAGTACCTTTCCAAGTTCAAGTATGACGTCAAGAATTTCGATTACTCCTATGTTACGGAAGGCGATTTCTATCTTGTAACGGCAAAGGTCAAGAATCCGAGTCTCTTCGGCATCAGGTCGGTTACGGCAAAGGTTCGCAAAGACAACCTGTATCCTGTGAGCCTTACTATCAAATTAGCTCTTCTTCGCACTACTGTTCAGATATCAAATTTCAGAAGCGGTAAGATTGCCGACAGCAATTTCGTCTTCCCGAAAGAGAAATTCAAGGGCTACCAGTTTATTGACCATAGGAATGAGAAGTGATTTTGATTAAAAAATGGATATATGGACGACAAGATGCGTAAGCCAACTTCAGACGAGTTGCGACTTATAGAATATTTGGCAAATAAGGCTGATTATGATTTAAGTGCGGATTTCCGTGAACATATTTATATCCAGCCCAACGGCAACGTCTTGGGGGGATGAATAGAATACAAACAACGGCCTGAAAGGCCAACGAGCACCCAGCCCAGGGTATCACCCTGGGAATAATTAATTACAAATCTAATAACGCCCTGTAAGGGCAAAAGCATTACAATTATGGCACAATCGCTATGTAAAATATATTTGCATATCATCTTCCATGTGAAGACAACCAGTCCGCAAATTGCCAATGAGCATCTGGAACGTATGCATAGCTATATAGGACAGTTGGTCAATACTATTGGCTGTAATGTAATCCGTGTGGGCGGTATTGGTGATCATGTTCATATTGTATGTGTGCTATCGAGAAATGAGAATGTTTCACATCTTGTGGAAGAGATTAAACGCAATAGTAGCCGATGGATAAAGACATTAGCCCCGATTTATGAGCATTTTGCATGGCAGAGTGGCTATGCGGTCTTTTCTGTCAGCCAATCGCAAGTCGATAAGGTGATTGATTATGTTGTCAATCAGGCAGAACACCACAAGAAACAGAGTTTTCGAGAGGAATATCTGAATTTTTTACGACTATATAACATAGAATATGATGATAGATATGTTTTATCCGATTGAATGCTTTTGCCCTTTCAGGGCGTAGGGAGGACGATACTCAAAACCCAGGGCGATGCCCTGGGCTGTGCGCAACCCCTGCCCTTTCAGGGCGCAATTTGGCAGTATTTTATTACCGTATAGGTCTATTTCTCATTCCCATAACGGGCTTTCTTCCTTGCAAGAAAGTCCGCTTTTCTTTACCTCTTCCTCCTAAGATCCTCCATCAGTCCTCCATCGTTTGTCCATCGCTACTCCATCGAAACGATGGACTTGCGATGGAGTAACGATGGAGTAACGATGGAGTATCTTCGGACTTAAGACGAAGAAATAACGGATTTTGTGCTATTAAATAGCGGTTTGACGGATAGATGTTCATTCCTGTTTTTAAGTAACTATTCGGCGATTATTGCATGGCTTGATAGTTGTGTCTATGCAATTATGTGCAAAAATGTGAAATAAGTGTTATTTATTGTGAAAATAATAGCAAATGTGATATATTATTTCTGTATTTGCAAACGTTTTTCGATGCACTTGCATCAATGCTGTCCTTTTGGAATGCGTAATTGTTTGCACATCAGGATGAAATGAAGACGATTAAGTTTTTTACAATCATCTACTGAAGTTGAATTTTATGATTTACAATCATAGTTTATAATTTTTTTCAAACTTTAATTTATTAATTTTATCAAACCAAATGAAAAAATTTTTACTTGTATTATCATGTTGCTTGGCAACATGGTGTAGTGTTCAGGCAGGACCAAAGAGTTCTCCAGAAATTAGTTTGATGCAGGCAAGTGCTCCTGCAGCTCGTGCTTATGCGATAAAATCAGTTTCTTACGATCCTTCAACTCGAGTAATTCTTGTAAAATTTACTATTATTTCTGGAACGAATGCGACGTTTGATTTGCAAACTAGTGATGGTATTAAACTGTATAATCTTGGTTCTACGAAGTTAGACAAAGGGTCTGACTATGAATATGAATCAAGGATTCAGCTAAAACCAGAAGAGGCGAAAGGCGATTATTTTTCCATTCAGCTGAAGGTTGATAACGTGGTTCGTACTGGAAGTGGCCAGTCTTTAAAACCAATACCTGTAACAGTATATGAAACTGAAGTAAAAGTTGGTGAAATATCTTATGATGCAGTAAATAAAGTTACTACAGTAAATTATTTGGTATATTATTCTGTTTCTAATAATAGTACACTAAAGATCTATGAGAATAATAATCTAAAATTTAGTAGGCAAATTGCTACAGATGCGCATAGTTACAAGTTGACTTCATCATTATTTGATTTCAAAAAATATACAGATTATAGAATTGAAATAGTTAATGGGAAGGTATCTGGTAGTCAAAACTTCAGGATTACTGACACACCTGCTGGATATATTGCTAATGTAGAATTCTGCGGGGACGCAAACGATCCTAGTGTTAATTATGCATCGTTTAAATACAACTTGAAGAATACTTATAATCCATATTTGTATATAAAACAAGGCAGTAAGTATGGGACTGTAGTTAAGAAACTTAAAATAAGAAATACTAATGGCGTATATGCAAACGTAATTTTTGACAACTATCGTTCTATTCTGAGAGAAAATACAGAATATACAGCTTGCCTGTATAACGTTGACGCTAATGGTAAAGAAAACGATTTGCGTATTTATAAGGATTTTAAGATTCCTACGGAAAACAGAGAGCAAGTAACCTATCCTGATTGGACTTTTGATCACTATACTAACACGTTGAAGATCAAAGCCCCAGGAGCCTGGCCTAGTTATATAAAAACTGTTTATGTTTCGGTGTATTATAGTGATGCTGCTGGTAATATGTGTGGTATTCATGTAAAGGATGTAAAATGTAATCGTGATGAGTATGCTAATATACAAATTCCAACAGCTACAGCTCAAGGTAAACATTATATTATGGTTGTTACGGGAGGTTCTTATAAGTGTTCATTACATGTTTGTATTGGTAATCATCTAAATAAGTAAATTTCTCATTATTGTGGCATGAACTTTTATTTCATATAATGGTTCATGCCATTTTTTTTGTTTCCCTTTTTGATGTGCTTTGTTTGGTTTTCTTCCCCTCTTTCTTTAGAATGGCACGGCCTTTGTTAATAAAAGGTAAATTATAAACAAATAAAAAATGGAAGAAAAGGAAATAAACATAGAGGAACTGCTGAAAAAGGCTGAGAATGAGCAGGAAACAAAGGCTCCTGAGTCTGAAGAGAACGTTAACGCTGAGGCTGAGACTGACACAAATGTCACAGAAGAAGAGACAAAGACTGACGAAGAGTCAGCACCTGCTGACCCTTTGGCAGAACTCCAGAATCAGGTAGAGGAACTCAAGAAGGAAATGCTCTACAAGCAGGCTGAGTTCGAGAACTACCGTAAGCGTACTATCAAGGAGAAGGCTGAGCTTATCCTCGGTGGTGGTGAGAAGACCATCAAGGAGATTCTGCCTGTGCTCGACGATTTTGAGCGTGCTCTTGCCGACAAGACCGAAGACCCTAACGCTATCCGTGAGGGTATGCAGCTTATTTTTAATAAGTTTGTTTCTACGCTTGAGAAGATGGGCGTGAAGAAGATCGAGACTGAGGGTGCAGACTTCAATGTGGATTTCCATGAGGCTATCGCTCTTGTTCCGGGACTTGGTGATGAGATGAAGGGAAAGGTTATCGATTGCACAAAGACCGGTTACATGCTCAATGATAAGGTAATACGTCACGCACAGGTAGCTGTGGGTCAGTAATATAAGGAAAGGGAGAATTTTATGGCAAAAAGAGACTATTACGAGGTGCTTGGCGTTGATAAGTCGGCAAGCGCAGCAGAGATAAAGAAAGCCTACCGTAAGTTGGCTATCAAGTACCATCCTGACAAGAATCCTGGCAATAAGGAGGCTGAGGAGAAGTTCAAGGAGGCTGCTGAGGCGTATGCTGTGCTTTCTGATGAGCAGAAGCGTCAGCAATATGACCAGTTCGGCTTCAACGGTCCTAACGGCTTTGGCGGAGACGGTGGTTTTGGCGGCTTCGGAGGTGGATTCTCTATGGATGACATCTTCTCAGCATTCGGCGACATCTTCGGAGGTCATAGCGGCTTCGGAGGTGGTTTCGGCGGCTTCGGCAGAGGTGGCGGTCGTCAGCAGCATCGCGGAGCAGACCTTCGCCTGAAGGTGAAGCTCACTCTTCAGGAGATTTCTACCGGTGTTACCAAGAAGTTCAAGGTTCGTAAATACGTTACCTGTGATTGCTGTCACGGCTCTGGTGCAGAGGCTGGTAGCGGTACAGAGACTTGTAGCACATGTCACGGCTCTGGCTATGTGGTTCGCTCAAAGCAGAGCATTTTTGGAATGATGCAGACACAGAGTCCTTGTCCTACTTGTGGTGGTGAGGGTACTGTAATCAAGAATAAGTGTAAGAAATGTAACGGTGAGGGCGTTGTCCTTGGCGAGGAAGTTGTTGAGGTAAACATACCTGCAGGCGTTCAGGACGGTATGGTCGTCAATGTTGCAGGCAAGGGAAATGCCGGCAAGCACAATGGCGTGAACGGAGATATTCAGGTGTTCATCACAGAAGAGCAGAACGATGTATTTGTTCGTGACGGCAACGACTTGATTTACAATCTCTTGCTCGACTTCCCAACTGCCGCTCTCGGTGGCGAGGTTCTTGTTCCTACGGTTGACGGACATCAGGCAAAGGTTACGATACAGCCTGGTACTCAGCCTGGTACGGTTATGCGACTTCGTGGTAAGGGACTTCCTGCTGTTTCCGGCTACGGCTATGGCACAGGTGATATTCTCATCAACGTCAGCATATACGTTCCTAAGACTCTCAACAAGGATGAACGCAAGGCTATCGAGGCTCTTCGCGAGAGTGAGAACTTCCAAGGCGACAAGCAGACGAAGAAGTCTATATTTGATAGATTCAAGAATTATTTCTAAATGAACTATTCAGATACATTAGAATATCTATACACAAGCACCCCCGTTTTTGAGCGAGTGGGTGCTTCTGCGTATAAGGAGGGCTTGGAGAATACCATAGCCCTTGATAATCATTTCGGCAATCCGCATACCCTTTACAAAACCATCCACGTGGCTGGTACTAATGGTAAGGGCTCAACCTCGCATACTCTTGCGGCTATACTCCAAAGTGCGGGTTATCGTGTGGGGCTCTATACCTCTCCACACCTTGTTGATTTCTCAGAGCGTATTCGTGTGAATGGAGAGCCTATCAGCCATGAGTATGTAGTTGATTTCGTGCGTGATAACAAGGATTTCTTTGAGCCACTTTATCCTTCGTTCTTTGAAATCGTTACGGCTATGGCTTTTCGCTATTTTGCTGAGAAACACGTAGATATAGCCGTTGTAGAGGTAGGCCTAGGTGGTCGTCTTGATTGTACGAATATCATTTCTCCAGTCTTGTCGATTATCACGAATATATCCTTTGATCATACCGGTTTCCTTGGCGATACTCTTGCAAAAATAGCAGGAGAGAAGGCAGGCATCATCAAGCATAATACGCCAGTTGTGATAGGCGAATATCTATCAGAAACACTTCCTGTATTCCGACAGAAAGCAGAGGAAATGAATGCAGAACTGATACTTGCGCAGGATAGGG
>Ga0326513_10000984_pt1 | contig 23472 bp, 24 predicted proteins | sample 2_2465_0518_D_FD_203654 | JGI IMG/M metagenome (GOLD analysis project Ga0326513, IMG submission 203654) | Bovine rumen microbial communities from UC Davis, California, United States - 2_2465_0518 | ecosystem: Host-associated > Mammals > Digestive system > Stomach > Rumen | place: USA... | reverse complement strand
CCCGTATCGCCCTCTTTAACAATCACTTCACCATTTTTGAAAGTCTTTTCAACTGAACCCATATATTAAAACTCCCTTTCTTTATAGTTCCTGTGACTAGATCAGATCGGTAATGCAATCCGTCATGAAGCAGATAAATATATTTTATCAGAAAGATTAGATAAGTTCACCTGCAACACTTCATTTATATGCATTATATTCAGTCGAAAAGCAGGGTTCTGTTAATCAGGCTTTGCCGGCGGTTCACCGTCTCCTCCGGGGCCGCCATGTCCATCCGGGGGATCGCCCGGCTTGTCACCAGAAGGCGGTTCACCGGGATTGCCTTCATGATCACCTGAAGATTCCGCGGAAGATAAAACAATTGCTTCACCTTCAGAAGCACCTGAATTATAAGCAACGCCGTTTACATAAAGAGTGTATCCGTTAAGATCTATTGCATCCGGCTCACATGTGAGGGATGTTATGTAGGAATCACCCGTAAGTATCCACTTTGAACCTGACTCGATCTCAACATATACTTCCCCTTCGTTATCTGCATTGATGGCACCGGTGAATTCAGAACCGGATTTGATATACATATTAATAGCAGATATCTCATCGACTGCGATATCACCTTCAAGAATCTGGGAATTGAGATAGAGATTTACTTTACCGCCGTTCTTCCCTTCCGAACCCCAGCCCGCAGCTTCAGCTCTTAAGAATATGCCGCTCTCATCAAGATTTACGAACTTGGCATTTTCCAAAGTGATAGTTGCAGTTGTGTTATTAACATAGAAAATGTCGCCGTTATTATTCGTCAGAGAGCCGCCCGTCATGGTGAACTCTGCCATGCCGACACTTGCATCACCTGACATCGACTGGTAGATCATGACCGCTTTATACACACTCGATTTGTCGCTGTTCTTCTCGATGTTGTTTGCGACCAGATTCACATTATTTAACGTGACGGAATTCTTACCTTCTACCACGATGCCTTCTGATACAGTTGATTCCAGAGTTGCATCACTTACTGTGATATCCGCTGTGGAATATATCACCGGTGAACCTCTGCCTTCAGTTACATAAGATCCGCCTGTTACATTTACCGTTCCGCCGCCTCTGTCAGATCTTATCGCAGCAGAAGAATTGCCTGTCGTATGGATATTCAGGTTCGAAGCATTCATAGTACCGCCGCCGGTGGTCATGAGGCCGCCTGAGCAGTTGCCGCTTGTGGTGATCACGGAATCACTTATGTTAACCGTGGTTCCCTCGCCATAGGAGAAAACTCCATTGGCATGTTTGCCATCTGTATCAACGATTGCGTTTTCGATTGTCAGTGTTGCACCATCTGTTGCGAAAACCGCTGCATTGTCTCCGTAGAAATCAGCCTCGTCACCGGAATCGGAATCACCTGTTTTGGTTACCCGGATATTCGAATAAGAAGATGTATCACCACTCACTTCAATTGCGTGTTCACCGTCAGCAGAATTCTCTATATCTTCGTTGATCGTGATGTCACTTTCGGTAATTACCGCTTTTTGCGTTTCGGAAGTTTCCGTTTGTGATTCCACCTGCTCTTCAGAAGTTGAAGAGGCAATCTCTGCAGTTGTAGTTTCCGAAGATGAGGTGCTTGTATCTATAGTTCCGTTGCACGCAGCGAAAACCAGTGCAAGTGAAGCTGCAGTTACAAGAGACAATATCTTTAGGATTTTCTGTTTCTTCATTTTCAGCATACCTCCGTTAAGTAGCATGACTTAACTTTAAACGGTCTACTTTAATTCAACTTTAAACCGACATCGGAAATAAAACACATAATCAGAAAGAAGGGCCCGCCGTAAAGCGGGTCCTTCCTTCGAGAGATCTATCTGCAAGCTTGCAAGATTCGCGATTAGTTGTCCGGTTCAGATACAGGACCTAAAAGTTTTTCGAAATCGATCATGGACTTTATGGCCCTGAAAACTCTTACGCTGCGTTATGCAGCGCTGCCGGATACAAACTCTCATATTCAATTTTCCCCACGTGACAATTCCTACTACCGATAAAAGATTAACATGCGGGAACAACTGATAATAGGGGACAAACTCTACTGTTTAGCCTGATAAAGAACGGGTAATCCGTAAAACAGATTACACGCATCCTTTAAAAACCAAATTGACGGACAGATCAGCCTTTATAGTTTCTGATTCTCTGTATGACCTCTGCATGAGACAGTGACTTGCCTGTTGAGATCTCAATATACTTGTTGGGATCGGAGCCGATTCCCGTTCCGCAGAATCCGAGACTGATATCAGCCTTGATGCCGAGATATTCTTCGAGACCTAATTCAACTGCATATGCTGCAACGTTGTTTGCACCGGGAACATGTCCAACGGCTGTGCCGCAGAGATCTGCCAATACCGGAATCTGTACGAACTCATAAACGAGATCATCAAACTCTCTTACTGTACCACCGGATACGATCTCCAGATCATCCATTCCGAGTTCCATAAAGTTCATCTTTTCGTTTGTCATTTTCGTGTCCTCCTTTGTGACTGATTTTGTATTTGATAGTGTCATTATCGCGTCGGCAATCACCTCAAACAATCAGTAATGATGCTCTGTTTTGTCGCTTAAACAACATGTGAAAACCAAGCTGTTGATAAACAGAAAAATCTTTATGCTCTTTCGTTTTCTGTTTCAAAAGACCGACGGGTTGCCATAAAGACAACCCGTCATCACAAATATATAGGGGAGATAGAAAAATGACCCGTTGATGTGTTAACGGCTACAGTATGCAATCAGGAAAGAACTAATCCAATGATCAATGTTTATGTCATCTGTTGATTAAGCAACGATCGAAAATCAAAGTGTTGATCATCATCAATTTCTTTATGTATTTCCCAACATAAAAATTCGAAAAACCAACAACTCAAAAATCAATTTCGCACATTTTTCATTCAACATGAAAGTTAATAAATTAAGTCTTTTGGATTATCAATTTGATTGTTATTAACACATAATTTATTGACCTTTTTTAAGAAGATTTGTAGTATGGGGTTATAGTACGTTTAAAAACAAATCTCAATGCTTATTTCATACGGAGGAAAACACTAATGGCAGAAGAGAAAAAAGTTGAAGTAGTCGCTAAGGTTGACGACAAGAAGGCACCTGCTGCAAAGCCTGCTGCAAAGAAGGCTGCTGCTAAGAAGCCCGCTGCAAAGAAGGCTGCACCCGCTAAGAAGGCTGCTGCTAAGCCCGCTGCAAAGAAGGCTGCACCCGCTAAGAAGGCTGCTAAGCCCGCTGCAAAGAAGGCTGCTGCTAAGCCCGCTGCTAAGAAGGCTGCTGCTAAGAAGCCCGCTGCAAAGAAGGCTGCACCTGCTAAGAAGGCAGTTGCTAAGAAGCCCGCTGCAAAGAAAGCTCCTGCTAAGAAGGCAGCTGCTAAGAAGGTTAAGAAGCTTGGAAAGATCATCTTCGAGATCGACGGCAAGCAGATCGATTACAAGGCAATCGAGAAGAAGGCTGCTAAGCTCGGTGGTGACGTTTACGTAGTAGTTGGCGAGAAGAAGATCTTCGACGCTGACGGAAAGAGCGTAAATCTTTTCTAAGAACTAACTGAAGGAACCTCATATTAATTCCTTTTAAGAGAGCAGCCCGGGAGTGATCCCGGGCTGTTCTTTTTTGATAAATTGTTGTTCGAAAATATCAGTAATCCGCATCATCGATGCCGTCGATCTCATCGTATTCTTCTTCGAGTTCTTCTTCGCGCCATCTTTTCTCACGCTCGTTGATCTTCTCTTCAGAACGTGAACTGAATAATCCAAAGAAACACATAATATGCACCTCCGAAATCCAATGTACCGCCTCTACCTGATTTAATTATACTAGGGCAGATTTCAAGTAACATTACATTAATCGGACTGAAAACTCAGACTCCGATTCGAAAGATTGAAAGATTGTCTTCGATTGATTGTTTCTACATTCGATGCGAGATTCAATGTATAATTATTTTCATCAAAACAATGTGTAGAGAAGACAACTATGGAAGTAATCGACGGACAGTGGTACATGAATGGTCTTGACTGGGAAGATGAGGGCTGCATTCACAGTAGTAGTGAGCTCTTGTCCGTTATTGATAAGGTCGGTTTTCTTCCGTTGTTCAGTAATTCCGTTCCGGGTTTTTCAGTTGAGGAAATGACTTGTCCTTCGTACTGGTGGTGCGGAGATGAAGATGTCGATCCGTGGGAATGGAGAGGCGTTCTTGCACGCACGGGCAAAGTAGCTTACGGTAAATTTTTCGGGAACAAAGCAGGTTTTATCTCAAAGAAATGGTTTCCTTATTTTGTGAATTTCAGACGTTCGGGTTACGACTTTGATGCGCTCTACGATGAAGGCAAAGCCGGTTATCGTGAAAAGCTCCTGATGGATCTTTTCGTACCTTCCGGAGTCGACATGTGGGACGTAAAGGTATCTGCCCTTCCCGCTTTGGGATTGTCGCCTGAACTGTATACGCATGAGATGAAAGAGAAGGCCGGATTCGGCAAAGGCGGAGAAAAGAATTTCGAAGGCGTGCTGTCAAAACTTCAGATGCAGACATATCTGGTCGTAAAGGATTTCAAGCCGCGTCAGAATAAAAAAGGCGTCGAGTACGGATGGGCGGTCGCGATAATGACGCCGCCTGAATATTTGTGGGGATATAAGCACGTTACGGGACGATATAAAGAGTCACCCGAAGAGTCACTTTTCGCGATCGAAAAGCAGATAAGAAAACACTTTGAATGTGATGAAAAGACTTTAAGAAAATTTCTTAAGTGATCACTTGGGGACCGTTATTCCTATGAAGACATAATCGCCGATATAGACATACATCATGATGCCGCCATCGTCCTCGGTCGTCTCTTCCTCTTCTGTTTCATCTTCTGTTGTCGTAGCCGTTACCGGTCTGGTACAGGCTGAAGTGACGCAGCGAAAAAAACCGCTGCCAATAAAGCTGCTGTCTGTTTTTTCATTGTTCTATTCCCTTTTATTTCACAAGATTATTTAGGTCCCTTTATTCCGAAAAAGACGTAATCGTCGAGATTTTCCTCATCGTCAAACGGCTCAGGATAATGGAAGTCGAGAGGATCCTGGTTAAGATTTGCTGCTTCCGCTTCTCTTTCAGTGTGCGGTTCTGAGACCCAGTCACCGACATAAACATACATGAGAAGGCCGTCGTAATGTTCAGGAACGATTATGTAATCCGTTCTTGTTACACTTATTGTCCGCCTTGTAATACAGTAGCCGTCGCCGGCATCTTCGGAACCTTCAGACTCATCCTGATATTCCTTGAACTGATAGAATTCGTAATAATCGCTCCTACCTTCCCGTATAAAGGTTTGAGCGACCCCGCAACTTGCTGTATGGTTATAAACAGCGTGCAAATAAGGAAGCATCGTTCCCGTATAGTAGTCGAGATATTTCACGCCGTAGTAAGAATACTTTTCAGTTCTGTACGACGAATATTTTCCTTTCGAAACAATGGGGAACGTCTGGGTATATTGGACCTCATACATCACATAGCCTTCCTTGTCCGAAGGGAATACTCTGACCCTGGGTCTGGATATGGTGGAGACTGTATTCAGACACTCGTTGTTGACCTCATCGTTCTCATCGAAGGTGTAGTAGCAGAAATAGTTTTTTATCGGTCCGTTGACCATGCGCAGATCGTGTTGTTCTCCCCACGGCACGTCAAAAGATTCAAGCTCATAATCAGGAAGTTCTTCAAACATAAGCACTTCGTGGTAATCGTAATCCGGATTTCCCTGGTAAAAGTACCCGTCCGGTCTGTTATCGTCGCTATCATATATATACGTAGTGCCGGCCGGATCTTGTTCCGTGCCGTTCCCTGTGCCAGTCCCTGTTACGGTCCCTGTGCATGATGTGAGTGACAAAGCGAAAACAATTGCCGCAAGTGTCATTGCTGTTTGTTTTTTCATTGTTCTATCCCCAATATATCCTTGTAATTACTTAGGTCCTGTTACTCCGAAGAAAACGTAGTCGTCGATGTTTTCCTCATCATCAAAAGGCTCCGGATCATGAGTCGTGACCGGCTCTCTGTTCGGATTCTTGTTATCATCATTACCATCGCCATCTTCGTCCTGCGGTACTGAAACCCAGTCAGCGACATAAACGGACATGAGAAGGCCGTCGTAATCTTCGGGAACTATAACATAATCCGTTCTTGTTACACTGATCGTTTTCTTTGTAATGATGTTGCCGTATTCATCAGTGTCATAGCCTTCATCTTCTTCCTGCTGTGCCTTGAACTCATAGAATCCGTAAGTGTAACTCTCACCGTCGCATACGAATTCAATCTCGCTTCCGCCGCTCTTGTCCTTGTTAAAGACATTAATATACGGAAGCATCGTTCCCGTGTAGTAATCGATGTATCTCACACCGTAGAAGGAATACATTGAAGAACTCACATACCCTTTCTCCAATGAACGGATCGGGAAAGATTGGGTATATGTGATCTCATACATTACATAACCTTTTTCATCAGCCGGAAATACTCTGACTCTGGGCCTGGATATGGTTGAAATATTATTCAGGTTCTCGTTGTTTATCTCATCGTTTTCATCGAAAGTGTAATAGATGAAATAGTTCCTGATAGGTCCGTTAACCCAGCGGAGATCGTGAGTTTCTCCCCACGGCACATCAGCTGTATCAAGATTATAAGTTCCAAGATCCCTGAATTCATCTACGTTCTTGTAATCGTAATCAGGATTCCCCTGGTAGAAGTAGCTGTCCGTATTGTCATCACCGTCTGTATCTTTAGTACCGACAGGGAAGCCTATTCCTTTTCCCGGACCTGTACATGATGTCAGTGATAAAGCGAAAATAATTGCCGCTAATGTCATTGATATCTGTTTTTTCATTTGCGTATCCCCTTATCTTTCCCACTTATTTCGATCTTGATATTCCGAAGAAGACATAATCGTCGAGATTTTCCTCGTCATCAAACGGCTCCGGACGGAAAATATATACATCCTGGTGATCCGTTGTAGTTACGGCGGGTCTTGTTTGTGTCCAGTCACCGACATAAACATACAAAAGAAGTCCGTCGTAATCTTCAGGAACGACAAGATAGTCTGTTCTAGTTACTGTTACAGTTTCCGTTAGGATATTGTTGCAGTCTTCATCTGTGGAATACACTATTTTGCCATCATCCTGGGTTTTGAACTCGTAATATCCGTAATTGTACCGTTTGCCTTCATAGATAAACTGCGTATAAAGGCCGTTTTTAGTGTTCCTGTCGAAAGCAGACAGGTACGGAAGTTTTGTTCCCGTGTAGTAGTCGATATAATTCACTCCTTCGGACTCATACATCTGAAAACCCGGAGTGCTGTACATTATTGAATGGATCGGGAATATCTGGGTATACATAACCTCATACACTACATATCCTTTTTTGTCAGCCGGAAAAACCCTGACTCTGGGTCTGGATATGGTGGAAATATTATATAGGTCTTTGTTGCAGACAAATTCGTTGTTATAGTCAAACGCAGTGTAACGGAAATAATTCTGGATCTGTCCGTTGACCATGTGAAGGTCGTGTGTTTCTCCCCACGGCACGTCTACCGTATCAAGATAGTATTCGTGCAAACGGTATTCAGATTCCACCTCACTGAAATCATATTCAGGCTCTCCCGGATAGAAGTAGTAACTGTCCGTATCGGAATCTTTGTTTTTGCCGGAAGAACCGGAATTACCGGAACCTGTATGGCTGCCTGTACCACCGGAGCCGCCGGAACTGCCGGAACCGCTTTTCCAGCCTATGCCGTCTTTCCCTGTCCCTGAACAAGATGCCAGTGATAAAGCGAATACTATTACCGCTAATGTCATTGAAATCTGTTTTTTCATTGATCTATCCCCGTGATCTCTCGAAAATACCTATCCTTGCCATATATTAACAGATAAACAATGCCTTGTGATATGTGAGAAATTCGCGGCATTAAACGATACCTGTTGTTTGTGTCAAAAATCCGTGATATTATTCCCATAAATAGTTTGATAGTCAAACTAATCGTCGTTTCGGGTTTTGTTTGAGAGGTAAAGGCAATGAGCGAAGACAAAAAGAGTGCTGCAAAAGTGGTTTGGGGATTCATCGGATGCTTTTTCTTTTTCGCATCCTTCTTAGTATGGATCTTTGTCGGTTGTTTTGGATTTGCCGGCACGCACGAAGGCCTTTTGGGCGGACCCATGATCTACGGCCTTGATGCAGAGATCAACGTAGCACTCTGGCTCTGTGTTATTCCGGTCATCCCTGTGTGCTTCCTCTATGAATTAGTATTCGGTATCGCATATATAGCCAGATCAAAGGATTTAAAACTTAAAAAAGGTACCGGCATCTTTTTGCTTGCCGTGCTTCTTTTCGTTGCATCACCATGCGTTTTCTGGGCCATCAGATGCCAGGCAAAAACTCTCGTCGACAGTGTATCCATAAGGGCTTACCTGAAAGACACATATGGCGAGACGGCTGCACGCGAGGCGAAGATCCGTATGGATGAGTTTGACAAAGATTATCCCAACTACGAGATATCGACGCCAATACTTCCAAAAGGGAAAACCTTCGACCTTAGTTACAGCGAATACAAAGGCCGTTATCAGGATAATCTTGAAAACTGCATCAACTGGAGTTCAGAAGGATTCAGCGAAGATTTTAACAACTATCTTGATGACAAATACCAGCTGCCTTCAAACATGCATTTTGAAGCATATTTCGACGGCGCCGATCTGGGAGATTACCACTACGGCGATGACTACACAGAATTCTTCCCCACCGCCAAATACAGGATCGGCAAGGTCTATTATGACACTGACTATACCGACAAGAACACACTTCAAAACATTCCGGTGGATGTCTATGAGAACTACTATCCGCTTTTTGAAGATCATGTCGAAAACTTCTTCACGATCATTGTCAGGGTAAACGGCGTGGATGCCATGAGCATTCAGATCGACGAGCCTTTCTACGGCAACTACTACCGCGCTACGGCTACGTTCTATGCATATAACGATTTCTCTTCGCTGAGTTATCTGAATGGCACTGTCTTCATCGATGAGATCGGCAAGACTGTCATAGCGATCCAGTGATCACTCTTCGATAAACACGACGCTGTACATGTCCTTAACGGGTACGGATTCGCCGTCCGTGAAGATTATCCTGTTTTCTGCCTGATCTATCGTTCTGGCATTCCCGACTTTGGATGCGTATCTTCCGCCCTCTTTTTTCCTGTCGCGGATGAAGTACGTGACTCTTATCCTTGGGCGCTCTGAGAGCCTCTTGTTAAGTTCAGATAACTGACGGTTCAGTTCATTTATCTCATCTTCTTCCATCTCGCGTCTGCTGTCCGTGAGGCGCGCCGTCTCTTCGACTGCCGCATCGTATCCGACGAGGGCCGCAAAGGGCGAGAACTGCGCTGCCCTGTCGTGTATGGACATCGGCGGAAGGTCGTGGTACTGAGGCCTCGAAAGGTTGATTATGTCGTCGTAATTTCTCATGCCTTGTGTCCGCCTATCTGTTCGTTGCGTTCCATCGCCGTGCCGCCCTTGTTGAGGTTCTTGGCCTTAACAACGGCGTTCTTTCCGTACTTGTGCTTGAGCTCGAGCATCGCTTCCTGGAGCGCTCTTTCCTTTGCAAGTTTCTCTTCGGTCTCTTTCTTGTCTTCCGGAGTCTTAGCAAGATCGAAAATGCTCATCTGCTCGTATTTTTCTTCTCTTGGAATGTCTTCCTCACTTATGACATTGCATGCCGCGATGCCCAAACGTCTTGATAAAAGATCAGGATCTGCGATGGCATCGAAAAGCTTCATTACAGCTTCGGTAATTATCTTCGTAGATGAGGTATGCTTATCAAGATTGATGGTGCCGTGCGCGTGCTTTGGCACTTCCCTGCCGTAGTAATCCACAACGACATCGCCCATGTATTTGCCGCTCGAAAGACTCTCTTTGTCGTAACCGATCGTGATGACGAGCTGGTTCGTGACCACGCCCTTTTCGACCAGGTCAAGTGACAGGGCATCTGCCATCTCCCACATGATGAGCCTTGTCGTATCGTAGTCCGTCGGTTCTTTGAGGACCTGGCCGGTCGATAAGCTGTTGTTGTCAGGGCTGTATTCTTTTACATCAGCGATAGTGGTCGGCTCGATGCCCCACGCATGGTCTATCAGGAGTTCGGCATTCTTGCCCAGCACTTTGTAAAGCTGGCCTATGTGCTGTCTGTTCGTGGAACATTTAGCGATGTCACCCATCGTGTATAGGCCTAACTTTTCTATCCTTGCGGCAGTGCCTCTGCCTACTCTCCAGAAATCGGTGAGTGGCGTGTGCGACCACAGCTCCTCCCTGTAGGACTGTTCAGTAAGTTCGGCGACTCTTACGCCGTCGTTATCTGCAGGAATGTGCTTGGCGACGATGTCCATCGCGACCTTGCAGAGGAACATGTTTGGGCCGATGCCTGCCGTCGCGGTAATGCCCGTAGTGTGCAGGACGTCTTTTATCAGCATCCTCGCAAAATCGTGCGAATTGACGTTATAGAGATTTAAGTAATTCGTAGCGTCTATGAAGACCTCATCGATCGAATAAGCGAAGATGTCTTCAGGCGCGACATACTTCAAGTAAGTGCCGTAGATCTTTGCGCTGACCTTCATGTATTTGGCCATCTGCGGCGGGGCGATGATGAAATCGACTGCGACTTCCGGGTGATTGTTAAGCTCCGTGCTCCAGTAGCTCTTGCCGGTAAGCTTCCTGCCGGGAGCCTTGTAACGCCTGTCGTTATTTACCTGCTCGACCTTCTGGTTTACTTCAAAAAGCCTGGCTCTGCCGGGAATGCCGTAGCTTTTAAGCGACGGTGATACCGCAAGACAGATCGTCTTGTCGGTCCTCGTGGGGTCTGCAACAACAAGATTTACGCTGAGCGGGTCAAGCTTTCTTTCCACGCACTCAACGCTTGCGTAGAAAGATTTAAGATCGATAGCGACGTAGACCCTGTCCATCAAGTAACACTCCGGATATTATTTCACCTTTAGTCTATCAGAATGCCGCTTCTGTTATGGGGACAATATTTCAGGATAAATCTGTTAAGATATCTGCTGATATTACGAATGTATCTGACAGCAGACAAAGGAGACAAAATGTATTTCGAAGAATTTAACATTGGAATGTCCGCAGACATTGAGCCCGTTACGATAGAAAAAGATAAGATGATCGCATTTGCAAAAGAATACGACAACATCCCTCTTCACACCGATGAGGAATATGCGAAGACCACACCTTTCGGGCAGCTTATCGCGCCCGGCGTAATGAGCTTCCTTGCAGTGTGGGCAAATTATCTCAAGATAGATTTTTTTGCTGACGAGCTGATCGCAGGAAAGTCCACGAAAATGGAATGGTTCAAACCCGTTTTCGCAGGTGACGTACTGACAGGAAAAGCAACCATCACGGATCTTGCAGTGAGAAATGAAAGAAACGGAAAGGTTGAACTCACGATCGACGTATACAATCAAAACGGTGACCTCGTTATCACCGACGTCACCGAATCTGTTGTAAAACGCAGGACAAATTAATGAGGAAACATAACGGAAACAGGTAAATTTTGTCCTTAGCTGATGTGCATCAGAAGTGATGGGGCTGATCTTCTCAGCCTCTTACACTCCCGAAGCTCTCTTTATGACATGAATGCATGAGATGATCACGGTTTTAATCGGCTTAAAGGAAAATCTTTCCTTAATTTCATTTTCCCCGCCGGCTCCTCCTGCGACCTTCTCCAGGTCGTCTATTGCCAGCTCATGCATTACATACTGAGTTTTTGTATCCCCGTTCTTCTTGATTGGGCTGTTCATTTTTCTTTTCCTTTATCTCCATGTTTTCGAAAAAACACATATTAGTCTGTTAAACCTTTACCCCTCTGCCGCTACTCTGCAGTTTTCACGGCCGGGCCATTTGGCTTCAGCTTATATCAGAACTGATCGTAAAACGGTCAGATGAGGGCGGCTCCCATGATCAGGATCGAAGCTTCAGTCTTTGCGTTTTCGAAAATGCCGAGCAAAGCTTCACTCTTTGTATTTCCGGTCTCAAAGCCATGTCTTCCGATGTCAGGAAATACAGTCTTCTCTGAGGCAGATACGTCGTGCTTATCGCAAACTATGATCCAGGGAAACTTAGGAGATGTTCCGCCGGTTACGTTATCTAACTTGTCGATGTTAATATCGTTCATCTTGTTGGTTGTCATTGTCATGTCCTCCTCAAAAGGTCTGATGTCTTGTTTGACGGCCTCATTATCATCTGCATAAGCTTCACGAACAATCTTCAATGTTTAAACAAAATGTCGCTAAAACAACACATTGGGGTGTTAGTGTTGATTTAGAGTATAATTTTCGTAGTCTGAACGGAGATCTGATACGTGGTAAATGAGAATCTTCCGGCGAACGGCCGGGAATCAGTAAAGTACAGAAGGAATTGCAATACACTCGTTATTTTGGGAACGGGCGTCATTTTGTATGGCTTCTGGACCATAATCAAGATCGCGATGTGCCTGATCTTCGGCGTCGAACTCTTCGATGAAAAAGATGTAGCTGAATTCGGACCAATAGGCATGACATTCGTAATGATAATCTTAGTGTTGATGTTGGCCGTAGATGTCTTCATAAGACTGTATACGGGACTTCGCGCGCGGTATGAAGGCACGGGCAAAAAGGCCGGGAAAGGCTATCTTGTCTGGTGCGTCTGGCTCATGCTCGAATCCGCATTCTCGATATTCCTCGTCGTGCCTGACATCATAGACATGAACGGCGATTTTATAGACACGTACCTGTCGGTATTCATGGAACTTACGTCGGCCGCAATGACCATCGAAGTTTTCCTGGCCGGAATAAGCGTAAAAAGATACAGGAAAAAATTAAAGGAGGGTAAGCTTAGTGCAGGCTGATTTCCACTACTATGCGACATACTGCGCGGCTTACCTTGCAGGATACTCCCACAAGGATTCGCTCGACCTGTGCTACAGCGCACAGATGGTCGACTGCCTTACAAAGACCTTCCTTAAGTCGATTTCGGCAACTGTCCATGCAGCAACAAGCCAGTCCCAGGCTGAGCTTGTCGACCTGAAATCTGACATAACCGCCATCCAGGACATCACGAGGATCTGGTCTTCATTCCATTTCCTTCCCAAAGACCTTTATGCCGAAGTGCCTCACTCCACAAGGACGTACAGAAACAAGTACCGCCTGATCTGCGGCCCCAACGGCCGGCTCTTAAAAGACACGGTCGAGCTTGCAAAAGACAGGAGCATCCAGGCAGCCGGCATCGCGATGCACATCCTGGCCGACACCTGGGCGCACTATAATTTTGCGGGTACGCCTTCGCTGGTAATAAACAACACGGACAATAACTTCTCTGAGATCATGGAAGACGGCAGCGTGCGGCCGATCTCATTCAAGCACAGCCCGGGCGCTTCTGACGACATCGAGAATGCGGTCTTTAACAGCACCGTCTTTAACCTCGGTGAGACCAACATCCTGAACTTGGGCCACGGCCACGCAGGACACCTGCCCGACTACAGCTATATCCGCTATAAATACATGCCCGCATGGGACAACTACAGGGAATGCCTCAAGGACAATCCCTCCGACTACCGCAAGGCTTTCTGCCAGATGATCTATGCAATGAAATATTTAAGAGGCGAGGTGGAAGTTTTCGAGCTGGACACATACGACGAGGAAGCAATTGCACCTTACGAAGAAAGGATAATGGCTATCCTCACCAAACGTCAGGAAGACGCTTCAGACGGCTGGAAAGCATTCGGCGAAGAGCTTTCGGGCAAGGAGATACCTGATTTTGACGTTAACACCCACGTGGATCAATATAAGAACGCGCTGCCTGAAGACCGCGACGGCACTTTCTTAGGAAAATACATAATCGCGTCTTTGTCGCAGAAGAGCATGATCACCAACAAGATCTACCGCTCCGGCAACCGCCTTGCGGGGTTCTCGATCGAGTACAGCAAAAAGGGCTTTGCGGGCATCAGGGACTACTTCAAGATCGTCAGGGAAAACAGAGGTGTGAAGCATGAGTAAGACAAGACGCGTGTGGAACATAATACTGGCGGTACTGAATATCCAGGGCGCGCTGATCCTGATGCTGGTGCCGGATATAGCCTTCCTGCTCATTGCGATCTTTGTAGGTTTTATGCTCATGGGACGCGGATTGAAGTATCTCTTCTACTACATGACCCAGGCAAACCACATGGTCGGCGGCAAGCGCGTGCTTTTAGTAGGCCTCTTCCTTTTCGACTTCGGTGTTTTCGTGACCATGCTGGTAGATGAACCGCAGGCTATAATGATCGTCTACGTCGTCGCGATACACCTGGTGGCAGCGGTAGTAAACATAATAAGGACCGTGGGCAACAAGAAAGACGGCAATCCAGGCTGGAAGATAGACTTTGCCCAGTTCTTCGGAAATCTTGCACAGGTCATTTTGTGCCTTGTATTCATCGGGCGCGTTGAGATACCTGTCTACATCTATTGTATCGGTGAAATATACGGGTCGATCCTGAAGATAATCTCTTCATGTAAAAAGACCGCGATCGTTTACGTTCAGTGATGAGTCATGTCTCATGGGACATACCGTGTCCCATCCAATGTTTTCAAGGGTTTGAGACAGTTTGTGTCCTTTAAGCCGGGCCGGTCAGGGGCTAATATCAGGCCATGACAAACCGAAAAGGAGAACACACAAAATGAAAACATTTACGATCATCTACACCGTAACAGAAAGCATACTTGCTATTACAGCAATCGTATTCCTTGCCATATCAATTTTCGGAAACCCGGATACAAACCTTCCCCTTCAGATCGCTCTTGGAAGCACGGGTCTTGCCGGAATACTCACCCTGATATATCAGATCAGGAAAACCAAGAAAGAAAAGCAGGCTAAGGAATAAGACCACTTAAAAAGTTCAGTCCTCTGACTTGTCAGGGACAATGATGCCTCCGAAATACTCCGGCTTGCCCTTGCTGTCGTAAAGGACAAAGCCGCGGGTAGAGAGGATCACATAAGAGCCGTCGGCTTTGCGCGCACGGTAATAGAAGGCCTCAAATCCCCCGTTTTCGCCAAAGATGCCTTCAGCCGCCTTTTTGCAGGCCTCTGCATCATCAGGATGGATGAACTTGCTCCAGATGCTGTCGGCATGATACATGTATTCAGACTCCAGGCCGAAGTCATTAACAAGCGTTATGGACCATCTTGAGAAATCGTATCTCATGTCATTGAGGAAGATATAGCCGCCATCAGCAACCGTGCAGAGCGCACCGAAAAGTGCATCGAGTAAGCGTTTCCTTTCATCAGGGATGGGCGTCTTGATGCTCTTAAGCTTCTTAACGTCTTCGATCATCTTCTTAGACTTGATCTTGCTCTTGTTCTTATACATCTTCTGGTCAGCGCGCTTGAACACAGAATTGAAGTTCTCGTCCCTGCCCTCATGGTAGATTGCCATTCCGCATGCCACGATTGGGCCGGAACGCGATATCCTGTTGGCCTCGGTCATCAGCTTGAAGCTTTTCACGAGCTTCTCGCGCTGCTTGTAATCGCTTCCGCTCAGGACTACGACGAACTCGTCACCTCCGATCCTGAAAACGGGACTGTGCTTGAATACTTCGCAGATCATGCGGCTGGCACCCTGCAGCACCTCGTCGCCGTAGCTGTGACCTCTGGTATCGTTCATGCGTTTGAGGTCGTTGACATCGCACATTACAACACCGAACGGACTTACCTCGTTGCCTGACTTGATCGACTTATCGATCATCTTGACGTGTTCTTTGAAAGCATTCTTGTTGCGGATGCCCGTGAGGTCATCAAGTCTTGCCAGGAGCTCGGCAGATGCGAGATTTCTTCTCTGCTCTTCCCGAAGCCTGTATTCGGCCTCAACGTTCCTGCAGCAGAATACGATGTGCTTTTTATCGTCGCTTAGAAATTCAAAATATCTTAAATGAATGATCTCGCCGCCCGTTATTATCCTGTATTCCGCTGCATGGGTGTCGTTATTTTTGAAATACGAGATCATATTGTCTTTGTTAAGGAAAGAAAGAGCCTGCTCAAGATCCTCCGGGTGAACGCAATTTCTTGCACAATCTGCAGCATCCTTGAAAAAGTCCTTGCCGCTGGAAGGAAGTCCCTGCTCTTTTAGCAGACTGATCGGGACGAACTCAACATAGCTGCCCGTCTCAATGTCCACATAATATAAACCGTCGAAGTGAGTCGCCAAAGTGGTGGCAACCTGTCTGAAAGCTTCCTGGTCCTTGCGCATATATTCTCCTGCGGTTCAGATCGGTAAAAGGCATTATCCGAATAACCGTTTTTCTTAATCAGTCCCTTAACTTGTATGAACGATTATAACATGCGGATATGTCCGGATGATGCCGCAACATGTGAGTTTTGTGTGAATATTTATGTCTGCGGCACGAGGATCGCTTCGTATGAATAGACCGTCATGCTCATAAATTTCTCACCGATCATGTCAACTTCTGAGATCAACAAACCGTGTTCTTCATACTCATATGTGTTAACGTAAGTGACACTGTACTCCTCGCCATCATAGTTTTCTTTCGACCAGTACTCAGTTACTTCAGTTACAATGTTCCCGTCGGCATCGTATTCATATTCAGTGCTGGATTTTGAATCAAGTTCTCCGTTTTTCCATGACTCATAAAGGATTATGTCGCCATGGTCATTTAACGTATTGCGGATCCATAACTCACCTTTACCGTTTTCAATATTTAGCAACGTGCCTTCGGCATTATAGTAACTTACAGAGTTACTATTGTTGTTATGAAAGTTCGTTTGGTTCCATCCGGTAAGCACACCGTTTTCGTATTCGTAAACCGTCCTGATCTCCCCTTTTTCGCTGGCAGTCAGGAGATTATTCTCATCGTAATAGTTCTTAATGACGAAATAATCAGCATCCGTGTCATCAACTTCAACAACAAATTCATAGTAAGGCAGTGTGTCGAAATTATAATCGTATTCCATGTCGTCTATGTCGTCGTTCATGCCGTTGATGCGTACCAGATGGCCGTTCTCATACTCGAATTCAACAGCTTTTTTCGTTTCGTTGCCGCTAAGATTTATCATCACTTTTGAGTAAGCAGTTAATTGTCCCTTATCGTTATATGTGTATTCCGTTGTGTAATCAGGTATCTGGTAACCCGTGAAATTGCCGTCCTTAACATACTTCTTCTCAGCTATCGTTCCGTCATCGTTATAGGTTAATTGCAATCTTTTTGTGCCTTTCTCCTCGACCGAGACAGTGGCAGTCACACGACCAAAACCATCGTGCTCGTATAATTTTTCATCTCTGTGTTGCTCATAGTTCAAACGGATAGTTCTGTTGCAGACATACATTATTTCCATGCCGTCCGGAACTTCGCCATTCCAATCGGTTACCTTTATCTCATCCCTGAGATCTTCTTCTGCCGTATCCTGATCAATGGTCGGCTTGGAAACAGGCATATGAAGGGGGCATCCCGTTAAAGACACCAATATGCATGATGCCAAAGCAATGCTGCTGATTTTCCTGATACTGTACATTTTCATAACGCCCTCTCCCTTTTGGCATAATATTATAAATACAGTTAGCGTCAGCCTTTTGTTGCACCGGTCTTACATCGCACGAGACGGAGTATGACGGGTTGCAGACTAATTATACATTACAGTATCAGGATGCCGTGATTATGGTGACGTACTTAGGATGTCGCGGTCAGGATGCCGTGCATGCGATAGCTTTAGCCGCCTTGCTCTTCTTAACCTTTACGTAAATGACCACTGCAGCAAATGATGTAAGCTCGCCGATCAGAACTCTCATGATCTGATACTCATCAACGCCGGTATCAGTTACGACATGAAGGAGATTCGTGACCACGCAGTTATTGAAAAAGTGGTCTGCAAGTCCGATCCAGACAGATCCCGACTGCTCGTAAAGAAGTCCCCACTTGATTCCCATGAGTGCAGAGAGAACGACATAACCGATGCTCATCACAGCGAATGCCGGGAGCGTCATTTCGCCGTCAATTACGCTTCGTAACGGTGTTACAAGGTGCCATAAACCGAACAGGAATGCAGCAATGAGAAGGGCTTTGCGGGGTGTGATGCGTTCCTTGAGATATGTGATGTAAAAACCTCTGAAAAGACCCTCTTCCATCCAAACATTGATGATATTAAATCCGATGCACATGAGCACATAGCCGATTCCGGTCTGCTTTACGACGTTCCCCGTGAGCGAGAATCCCGTCACGAAGAACTCGATGTGGCCGGGGTTGCCCGATGCCTTGAGAATAATGAACTCAGCCGCAAATCCGATCGAATAAAAGAGCGCGCAGATCAGGAAACCCTTAACGCAGTCCGGAATGAGCCTCGCCTTCTTAAATCCGATATCACTCCACTTGCGTCCCCAAAGCTTAAGGAGAACAAAGAGCATTACGATCCCAAAGACTTTATTGATAAAGCACTCTGCAAACACCGTCTCGTCCGTTCTTATGAAGAATACCTCTGCCGCATGAACGATAAGGCAGATAACGAACACGATAACTGACTTTAATACTCTGTTTTCCTTCAACACCATACCGGCCTCCTGGATTTCTTTGTTGTACTCAATATACAAGTTGCCATCCGCGAAGACTTTACGGGTTCCTTGCTCAATTCTTACATGTTTCTTAATTGGGTTTATGGGTGGCTTCTTTTCGCGCAGTTCAGAGCATTTTACGTACCTATTTCGGAAAAATGCTCTTTAGGTACGTAAATATTGGGGCTATCACTCTGCAATTACGTACCTATATGCGAAAAAGCCTTCTCAGGTACGTAAATTTTCTCCTGATTATGCATTTTCGAAGTGTTTGAAGCTTCATTTTACGTACCTAAAAACGAAAAACAGCTTTCAGGTACGTAAATCCTGTGATTCTCGCTTTGAAATTACGTACCTATTTCGGAAAAATGCTCTTCAGGTACGTAAATATAGAATCAAGACTGAAGCTTTTACTTACTGAAATCAGAAAACCTAATTTCAGTAAGTAAAAGGCCGTCTCACTGCATCGAATCCCTAAAGTTGGACAAGCTTTGGAGATTCACTGCACACACGAGACAGCCTCAATCAAATCAAACGATATTCTTTATTCCCTCGCAGATCCTTCTTGCGACCAGCGGGTTGTTCATCGTGTAGAGGTGGATGCCGCTGATGTCACTGACGAGCAGGTCGATTATCTGGCTTAAGCAGTATGACATGCCGGCATCGAAAAGCGCATCTTTGTTGTCCTCGTAGCGCGAGATGATCTTCTGAAATCTTTTCGGGAACGAGGCATTGCACATGGACACCATGCGCTTGATCTGCGCCGCATTGATGACGGGCATTACGCCGGGGATCACGGGCACGTCGATGTCGGCGATCTTGCACTCATCGTGGAAGCGGTAGAAGATCTCGTTGTCGAAAAAGAGCTGTGAGAGCAGAACTTCGGCGCCTGCATCGACCTTTTTCTTGAGGCTCTTGATCTCGCTTACGACTCCGGAAGATTCGGGATGGCACTCAGGATAGCATGCGCCCAGAAAGCAGAAATCATTCCTGTCTTTAAGATATGAGATCAGATCCGAAGAATGCCTGAAGTCATTCTTGGCGGGAACGTTGGGGTTCGCATCGCCTCTGAGAGCCAGGATGTTCTCGATGCCTTCGTCCTTAAGAACACGGGCAAACGAATCGATCTCATTTTTGTCATAATGCAGGCATGTGAGGTGTACCACAGGTTCGATCTTGTACTCGTACTTGATTTTCTTTGCGAGCTCGATGGTGCGGTTGCAATTGGAAGATCCGCCGGCGCCGAACGTGACGCTGATGAAGTCAGGATTGAGCTCAGCGAGAACACCTAAAGTCTCATCGATGTTGGAGAGCTCCTGGTCTTTCTTGGGCGGGAATATCTCGAACGAGAGACTTCTCTTCTTTTTGTAAACCTGTGATACCTTCATGACTTATCCTCTGATCTGTTTTGCAGCCGCAACCAAATTGGTAAGGCTCTTAACTGTTTCTTCGTTTCCTCTTGTCTTAAGTCCGCAGTCGGGGTTGACCCAGAGCTTTGAATCTTCGATCTTTTCTCTCATCTTTGTGAGCGCTGCGACGATCTCTTCAACGGAAGGAACACGGGGGCTGTGAATGTCGTAAACGCCCGGACCTACTTCCGTCTTGAAGTTGTTCTCCTTCAGTGAATCAAGGATCTGGAGGTCTGAACGTGATGCTTCGAATGTGATTACGTCAGCATCCATCGCGTCGATCGCCGGAATGATGTCCGTGAACTCGCTGTAGCACATATGAGTGTGGATCTGTGTCTCGGGCTTAACCTTGCTGTGGACGAGTCTGAATGCAGGGATCGCAAAATCAAGATACTCGCTGTACCAGTCGGACTTTCTCAAAGGGAGTTTCTCGCGGAGAGCGGCCTCGTCGATCTGGATGATGTTGATACCGTTCGCTTCGAGATCTAAGACCTCATCTCTGATCGCAAGTGCGATCTGGAGGATGCTCTCCTTGATGGAGATGTCTTCTCTCGGGAATGACCAGTTAAGGATCGTAACGGGACCTGTGAGCATGCCCTTAACAGGCTTGTTTGTGCATGACTTCGCAAACTTTGACCACTCGACTGTGATAGCTTCTCTTCTTGATACGTCGCCCCAGATGATCGGCGGCTTAACGTTTCTTGTACCGTAGGACTGAACCCATGCCTTCTCTGTGAAGAGGTAGCCGTTCAAGTGCTCGCCGAAATACTCGACCATGTCGTTTCTCTCAAACTCACCGTGCACGATTACGTCGAGGCCGATCTCTTCCTGGAGCTTGATGCACTCTGCGATCTTCTTTTTGTTGAACTCAACATACTCTTCCCTGGACTTTAAGCCCTTCTTGAATTCCTGGCGGTTCTTTCTTACGTCGGATGTCTGCGGGAAAGAGCCGATCGTTGTTGTCGGGAACAAAGGAAGATTTAAGATCTGCTTCTGGATCTTTTCGCGCTCTTCGAAAACGGGAAGTCTTACATAATCTGCGTCAGTAATTGCTGCAACCTTTGCCTGGACTTCCTTATCTTCGCTGTTTACGCGGCCTTCGAAAAGACTTTGGTTCTTCTTATAAATTCCGCTGTTCTCATAATCTGTTCCTGCGATTGAAGCAAGCTCAGCGAGCTCTGTGAGCTTTTCTTCTGCGAATGCGAAATGCTTCTTATAGTCGTCAGACAATTTAGTCTCGTTATCGAGCGTGTAAGGAACGTGAAGAAGTGAGCATGATGTGCCGAGAACGACATTCTCTACGCCGATCTCCTTCAGTGCGGAAAGTGTCTTCTTATAATCGTTTCTCCAGATATTCTTACCATTTACAAGGCCTGCGACGAGCACCTTGTCTTTAGGGAAACCATAACTCTTAACGAGCTCTAATGATTTTCTGCCTTCAACAAAATCGATGCCGATGAGATCGAAATCAAGCTTGATCACTTCAGCATAGATGTCTCTGATATCGCCGAAATAAGTCTGGAGCAGGATCTTCGAGCCGTTCTTGTTTGCAAGGATCGAAGTATAGATATTCTTAAAGAGCTCAATGTCGGAAGCGTCCAGATCTCTTACAAGATAAGGCTCATCGAATTCGATGATATCTGCACCCTTGGAAGTAAGAACAGATACGAGCTTTACATATTCTTCCGTGAGCTTGCCTGATACGTCACTGATCTTCTTTGCGCCTGTAAATTTAGCGAGCTTCAGGAATGTGAAGGGACCAACTATTGCAACCTTTGTATCAACGCCGAATTCTCTTGCTTCCTTATACTCATCAACAGGCTTGGTGCCGGCGAGCTTGATCTCTGTGTCATCGTCGATCTCAGGTACGAGATAGTGGTAATTTGTGTTGAACCACTTCTTCATTGCGAGAGCCTTAACGTTGCCCTTTTCGCCCTGGTAGCCTCTTGCGAGAGCAAAGTATGTCTCGAGCTCTGAAAGGCCCAGATCCTTATATCTCTGGGGGATAACGTTGAAGAGGAACGCCGTATCAAGTACGTTATCGTAGAAGGAGAAATCGTTGGAAGAGATATAAGTGATCCCTGCTTCTTTCTGCTTGAGCAGATCTTCTTTTCTGATCTGCTTTGCTACTGCCTGAAGAGCTTCCTCGTCTATCCCGCCTGCGAAAAACTTTTCTGATGCGAACTTTAACTCCCTGTCTTTACCTATTCTCGGATAACCGATGACTGATGTTTTCATGTTGTGCCTCCCATATTTGCGGTTGATTTATTGAATGGGAGTATATTCCCATTGAAGCAATGGGTAAAATACATAAAAACTCATTTTGCCCATAGATAAAATCTATATCGAGTAGTAGAATCAAGAAAACGCCTATCGAAAGGAAACCGCTCCCATGACCATCAAACAGCTCCAGTACGTAGTCACCGTGGCAGAAGAAGGAAACATAACGGCCGCCGCAAAGAAGCTCTTCATCGCCCAGCCCAGCCTAACAACGGCCATCAGGGAACTCGAGGCCGAATACAACATCACGATCTTCATGAGATCCAACAAGGGCATCAAGCTGACCTCCGAAGGCGAGGAATTCCTGGGCTACGCAAGGCAGGTCCTTGAGCAGGCAAAGCTCATCGACGAGCGCTACACGGGAAAAGAATCCGGCAAGCTCAAGTTTTTCGTATCCGCGCAGCACTATTCTTTCGCGGTCGAAGCATTCGTGGAACTCCTCAAAAAGAGCGGCGCCGACAAATACGAATTCCACATGCGTGAGACCCAGACGTTCAACATCATCGACGATGTCGCACACTTAAGAAGCGAGATCGGCATCCTCTATCTCAACAAATTCAATGAAGAAGTTATAAGAAAAACACTGCGCGACAATAACCTCTCATTCACGCCGTTATTTAAGGCAGAACCGCATGTGTTCATTGGAAAGAATTCACCGTTGGCCAAAAAGAAATATCTTACTCTGGAAGACTTGAAGCCCTATCCCCGCCTTTCCTACGAGCAGGGCAGCCACAACTCATTCTATTTCGCGGAAGAGATATTAAGCACCGTCGACTGCGACAAGGAACTCGTCGTGCTCGACCGCGCCACGCTCTTCAACATGCTCATAGGTCTTGACGGTTACACGATCTGCAGCGGCGTGATCAACGAGGAACTTAACGGACCAAACATCATCGCAAAGAAGCTCAAGGTCGACGACTACATGGAGATAGGATACATCCTGCCGCAGTCGATCCACCCGTCGCACCTGACTTCGGAATACATCGACATATTAAAGTCGCTTACGAAGAAAAAATAGATTCGTTGCTTAACCGGGCATATTTGAGCGGAATTTTCCCCCGTACAGGTTTTTGCTCATGTAAAACACACTAAAAACATGAGCGAAAAACTGATTTTTGCAAAAAAACAGGTTTTCGGACAGTTTTTCGAGCAAAAAACATGAGCAAAAAGATGAGCAGCCGG
>Ga0326513_10000983_pt1 | contig 23496 bp, 27 predicted proteins | sample 2_2465_0518_D_FD_203654 | JGI IMG/M metagenome (GOLD analysis project Ga0326513, IMG submission 203654) | Bovine rumen microbial communities from UC Davis, California, United States - 2_2465_0518 | ecosystem: Host-associated > Mammals > Digestive system > Stomach > Rumen | place: USA... | reverse complement strand
CACCTTGCGGTGAATCAGTCGCTTCCGTGCTCTTTGTTGCTCCTACGGCTCTCGCCGTGGTGGGGACTGCGGCTCGTCAACACAGCCCCCATCACGACGGACGCGGTTTGGCCCCCGCGTCATGGGCTGGTGCTACTGCTTCATGGCAGACAGGTAGTTCTCAGCCGCCTCGTGCATCTCCTTCATGGCCTCGTCGCACATGGCCTTAATGGTCTGGTGCGTCTCAAATGCCGCTGCCGCCGCATTGCAAAGCGCGGAGTACTTGGCTTGCCTCTCCTTGTAGACGACTTCCAGTGTCTTGGCGTCCTTCATACCGTTTCCTTTCGCTCGGTACGAGATTCTCGTACTCCGTCTCCCGAAATAAGGGGGTCACTCGCGCCCCGCAATAGCTATAGTACGAGATTCTCGTACTTTTGCAAGTCTTTTTTTGCAATAATTTCTGTGTACCGAATATTTACAAGAAAGGACGGACCATGAGCCTTGGTTCGCGCATCGCATCCATGAGAGGCTATCGCAGACTCACGCAAGAGGAACTGGGGAACATGGTCGGCGTGTCGAAGCAGACCATGAGCGGCTGGGAGCACAACACGGCCAAGCCCAACGCCAACTATCTGCGCGAGCTGTGCAAGGCACTCGGATGCTCGGCAGACTACCTGTTGGAACTTGACGATGACCTTGGCTTGAAGTGGTAGGAGACAGCAACCATGGCAAAACCGACCAGACACCCCCAGCCGCCGGAGCGCACGGCAGTCATATACGCGCGCTTCAGCTGCTCCAAGCAGCGCGAGGCGTCGATAGACGACCAGCTGCGCATCTGCCGCCAGTGGTGCGCGTCGAACGGCTACGCGGTGGTGGACGAGTACTGCGACCACGCCATCAGTGGGCGCACGGACGAGCGCCCGGCGTTCCAGCGGATGATTGACCACGCGGGCGAGAGCTCAATCGTGCTGGTCTACATGATGGACCGGTTCAGCCGCGACGCATACGACGCGCCCGTGTACAAGCGCCTGCTGCGCGAGCGCGGCACGCGCGTGGTGAGCGCCACCGAGGCCATGCCGGACGGGCCGGAGGCCATCCTGCTGGAGAAGGTGTACGAGGGACTCGCCGCGATCGAGAGCGCGCACATCTCCCAGCGCACGCGGCGCGGCATGGAGGGCAACGCGCTCAAGTGCATGCACAACGGCGTGCCCGTGTTCGGCTACGACTTCGGCGAGGACGGGCGCTACGTGGTGAACGACGCCGAGGCCGCAATCGTGCGCGAGGTGTTCCGCAGGCGCATCGGCGGTGACGCGGCGAACGCAATCGCCCGCGACCTAGCGCGGCGCGGCTACCGCACCACGCGCGGCAATCCGGTGGGCCACACGTGGGTGAGCGCGATGCTGCACAACGAGAAGTATCTGGGCGTGTACCAGTTCGGCGGCATCCGCATCGAGGGCGGCATGCCCGCAATCATCGACCGTTCCACATTCGAGGAGGCGCAGGTGGCGAAGGTGAAGAAGGTACGCAAGGAGGAGGAGTGGCGCGACTATCCCCTGTCTGGGCGCGTGGTGTGCTCGTGCGGTCGCGCGATGGTGGGCCGCTCCGCGCACGGGCGCGGCGGCAGGCGCTACGACTACTACGGCTGCGGCGGCGGATGCGGCGTGCGCGCCGTCCGCGCGGACTGGCTGGAGGAGTCCATCACCGCCGCGGTGCGCGGGATGCTGGACGACCGCGAGACCACGCTCCAGCTCGCCGAGCGCGTGCGCGAGGTCGTGGCGCGTCAGGCCGACACGGGCCAGCTGGACGACGCGCGGCGCAGGCTCGCGGAGGCGCAAGCGGGCGTGCGGAACCTCACGGATGCCGTCGCGCAGGGCATGCCGTGGGAGCTTGCCAGCGAGCGCATCGAGCAGTACCGCATGCAGGTGGGCGCCTGCGAGGCGGAGATTGCGATGCTTGAGAACCAGGATTCCTTCGACGTTGACCAGTTCGCCGACTTCCTGCAGTTCGGCGCCACGCTGGACGACGCGCACCTGCTGGATGCGTTCGTGGGTCAGGTGCTCGTGACCGACGACGAGGTGATTGCCGTGCTGAACGTGGATAACAAAAACTGCGAACCCGTACGACTCAGCGTGAATCGGGTTCGCAGCGTTTCGGTCTGGCTCCCCACATCCGCAGCCATGCGAAACGCACGGGTCGGGCTGCTGGACGCCGCCATGGTCCTGCGGTGGGAGCGCGCGGCATGAAAAAAGCCGCCACCCCGCGATTGGGGCGGCGGCTCTCTCTATGACTGCTTGCCGTACTTCGGCACGAACGCGTCCTCGATGTGGCCGCAGTTCTCGCACCAGACCTCCCACCAAGTACCACCACGCACGGTTCGGTCGTGGATGGGCCGCAGCTTTGCACCGCACTTGGGGCACGGCTTGAGCTTGGGCGGGCGAATCATAGCGCCACCATGAGCGCGGCCACGCACGTCATCACGGCATGCACTGCTGCAGCGAGCACGGCAATGAGCACGGGTGCCATGGCTACCAGCGCCACGAGACACCCGATGCCCACGGCTTCGTCATGCTCGTGCTGGGTGAACGGATACTTGCTCATTGCGTCACCGGCCTTACCGCGTCCAGCGACACAAAGCGTGTCAGCCCCGTGGATGCGCCGGCATACACGCCCCACCAGCGCCCGTTGGCAGGCGTGATGCCCTCGATGGTGATGTGCTCGCCCTTCTGGTAGCGCGCCACAATCTTGGCGCTCGTCTTGGGCTGCTCGCGCACGATGGCAACCTTGCCGCTCACGGTGCACCGCTGCGGTGCCTTTAACCATGTCACGGTGTAGGTGTCGGCCATGTCCCCGTCCCTCACTACGATGTTGACGTGATTCGCCGGTCGCAGGCAGATATCACCGGCGAGCAGGTGGTCCCCGCTGCGGGTGTACCTCGCATCGGTCAGCTTCTGGAACCCTGCGGCCTGTAACGGCCCGTCCATGTAGTGCGTGGATAGCGTGGTGTCGAAGGAGTAGAGCAGCGTGTCCCCCAGCAGCTTGCCGGCGGCTTCGATGATTGCGCCCGTGCTCGCGGAGCAGTCGCTCTCGCAGTTGACCGTGATGCGGGACGGCTCGTAGCCCGCCTTGCGCAGGGCGTTGCGGAACGTGAGCCGCTGCGACTGGTCGTAGCCGATGTGGTCGTTGTTCGCCGCGTCGGTGGCGAGTCGTGCGAGGGTCGCGCGCACCTTTGCGTTCGGGTGGCGATACACTGCCGTCTGGCCGAAGTCGTACCAGTCGCGGACGCGGTACTCCCTGCCCGTCTGGTCACCTGCCGCGCCGCCGTATGCGCCGCCGTGCTCGTCGCTCGCGCAGTTGGATACCAGCGCGCCCATGCTACACCTCCGGTAGGCCGGTGGCGATGGAGGTAAGCACGGAGGTCACGCCTGCGAGGGCTGCGGTCCCTGCCACGGTCAGCCAGTCAACGCCCGTGATGGTAGCGGCTGCTGGGAGCATCGCCACAGCCGTCTGTGCCATGGTGCGAACGGCGCGGATGGCGGCTGCGCGCCAAAATTCCCTAGTCATGGTGTTCCTCCCTAGATTTCGCGGTCGGGCAATGCGTCTATCTTGTGCCGGTACGAGTCAATCAGCCCATTGAAGCCCATGGAGCTGTACTTGTCGTGCATGTCGCACCAGCTCGCCCGTTCCTCGGGCGTGAGCCATCCGCGATCTTGGTACTTCTCGAAGTTGTGGATAAGCTGGGCGCGCATGGTGGTCTGCGTCGCGCCCATGATCGTGTCAATCTTCGCATCCAGACTCATGCGCCACCGGCGCGAGTCGGCTGCATAGTCGCGCGCCGAGTCAAGCAGCGTCTTGACCATCCAGCCGACGATGCCGGTGACCAGAGCTGGGATTGCCAGCTCCCACATGCCTACTCTCCCTCGGTCTGCTCGGGCTCGGGCTGCACCTCATGCTCGTAGTGGTCGGATGCGATCTCAAAGCCGTCGTTGGTGAACATGATTGCGCCCATGACGGGATACGTGCCACGTGCGGCTGCTGCGAGGGCGGTGTGGTAGCGTTCCTCCGCGCCGTTGCGGGACTGGTGCTGGGTGGTGTTCGTCAGGCAGGCATAGCCGCCAGTCTGGGAGTCGGGGACAGTGCGGAAGTCGGTCACAAGGTAGATTGTCGGTACGTTAGCCATTGCTGTGCTCCTTTACTCGTTTCTGGCAATAGATGCGTTTGCCCACATGACGCACTCATCCAGCTTGTTGATGGCGATGGTGCGTTCACGGCTGCTCGGACAGTCCGTTTCAATGAGCAAGGCCAGCTCCTTGGCCTTGTCGCGGATTGCCACATAGCGCTCGGGCTGTCCGTCCTTCGGTGGGTGATACGTGAACCTGTGCTCGGTTCTCAGCTCATCGCCCATTTCTGCTCCTTTACTGGATGGCTGCTATCTCTGCCGCCACGGTTGTGGCCGTGACGTTGGTGCCTGCGGTGATTGCTTCGCCGATGGCGATGGCGCGGGTGACTCGGTAGAGCTGCCAGCCCACGCACAGCAGGTTCTCGTCGATGACGATGCTTGCCATCTCGGTCGCCTTGCGCACGCCGTCCTCCATGAAGTTGACCTGCACCTGCGCGTACACGCCAGCGCGGAATCCGCCCGTCTGCAGCTGCGTGAGCGGCACGGTGAGCGTGGTGTCGGTGCCGTCGTATGTCGCGGTCGGGTTCTCGACGTCCACGCGGTTCGTGTTCGTGCTGTTGCCGATGCGCTGCCGATAGCTGACCACGACGTCACAGTCGGTGAGGTCGTAGCCGCACACGACGATCGTGTGCGTCGGTGTGGTGTACCTAATCATGCTTCCTCCCTTACATTGCGTACGTGGCCATGACGTAGATGTTGGGCGAGCTGGTCACAGCCGCGCCCGAGTTGTTGCGGATGACGATTGCTCCCGCGTCGGTGATGTAGCCCTGCATGCCGCCGGCAGCTGGTGCGCTGCCGTAGACGGCGCAATATGCCGTGTATGGCGGGCGCCAGCCCTCGGGGACGGTGCCGATGGTGCGTGAGCTGCCCGACGCGAGGTTCGCCACGAGGTTGATGCCGAGCGTGACGGTGCACGTCACGCCGTTGTGCCAGCAATGGTTGTAGCCGCCGCGCACGGTCGCCTTTGACGTATCGACAGTGACCGTGGAATCTTGCAGCGTGGCATTGAGGATGCCAGCGGCGATTGCATTGCCACTTCGGTCAACTGAAAAGGCGTTGCTGCTGGTGGTTGGGTTGCCGTTGCCAATCTCGAACAGGTCTGACTGGTCGTTGTCGTTGTAGAAGCCTATAACCATCTGGTCTTTGCTCGCGGTAACGTTGCGCCCATGGGCAAGCGAGCACGCCCCAGCCGTTGCATTTTCACCGCCCGCAAACGAGCCGTTGCCGCGTGCGCTGCATGACGCCCCCTGAGCTACTGCGCCAATGCCAAGGTCAGTCTCGCCGTCGTTTCGCGTACTGGCGGTATTGCCCGTGCCAAATGTCGCGGTGAAGCGCCCGTGGTCAGAGACGGAGGAATTTCGCGAGCCAACGGTCATCGATGGGCGGCTGCTGCCATCAACCTCAAAGACAGTGAGCGTGCCGTTGTAGTTGGTGACCGCCATGGTGTTTGACGTGAGCACCACGTGGCTCTCGTCCACCTTCCCGATTTGCGCCCCGTCCGCACCGAACGATGCCGTCACGTTCTCCGCGTCGTTCCCCTCGCCGTCCCAGAACGTGATGGCCCGCGCTCCCGCCTGCGTGGTGATGCTGATGAGGTTGGTCAGCCCGTCGCGGAAGAGCTGCCCGATGCTGTTGAGCAGCATGTTCGGCCCCTCGTGCGCCTGCTCCCAGACCTCCTGCTCCACCTGCGTGACGTGCACGCCATTATCGTCGCTGAAGAAGTGCTGGTTGGTCGCCTCGGCCACCATCTGCGCCGCGTTGGCGATTCCCGCGATGACGCGGCTGCGCTCGACCACGCGATTCGTCCGCGCGGCAGCGGCCACGGTCTCGCGCTTCAGCTCCTCCACCGCCTCGGCCACAGGCTCAACGAAGCCCACCGCCTTGGTCTCGCCGATGGACGGCTTGCTCACGCTGCCGGTGACGCTCAGCCGCCCGTCCTCGATGCGGTAGCCGACCACATCTCCCTTCGCCACGTCGCAGGTAACGTTGCCGTTGACGGGCGTGGGCGCGTCGGAGCCAGGAATCGAGAGCCACACGCCGCCCTCGGTCGCGGTGACGGTGGCCGTCCCCTCGGTGACGCCCGCCCGCACCTCGCCGCCGCCCAGCGCCTGCTTGAGCTTGCGGGCCACGCGCGTGCTTATGCCCTCTGCCATGTGCGCACCTCCCGTCGCACGGTCTCCTCCACGGTCAGCCCGACCCCGCACGTGACGCCCTGCGACACCACGCGCAAATCGCCGTCCAGCCCGACCGAATCCAGCGTGCCGCGCACGATGGCGTCAGTCGCGACGCCGGGCCACCACTCGCGCGTGTAGCTGCGCGTGTCCCAGACCGTCGACTCCTCCTCCAGCTTGCGCGCGCAGTAGTTGGCGAGCGTCTCGCCGTCCACGCGCTTGGGGCTGGTGTCGCGCACCTCGCTCGTCCAGCCGCGTGTGACGGTGGACGTGGGCGATGTCGGGTCGTCGTTCACCGCCTGCGCGGACGTGTCGCCGTCCACCGCCGTGTACACGTTCGGCACGTCGGACAAATCGAGGGCTCGGTGCACGCCGGTGTGCAGCAGCCGCGCGTTGACCTGCGAGAGGTCGAGCACGGGGACGGACGGCAGCGGCATGATGGACACCGTGCCGTCGCCCGAAATCTGCATCGTGTGGTTGCCCGCGCGCAGCACCTCCCACACCGCGTCGAGCACGGTGGTGGAGTTGCCGAACACATGGTGCTGGTCGAGCACGAAGCCGCCCATGCACTCGATGGGCGCGTTGATGGCGGACGCGAGCGTGGCATTGGCCCACGCCACGCCATCGGCCCCGCGCGGGACGTACGCCCCGATGGGCAGGTACGCCTTGGACGCGGGCCACAGCACGGAGCGCCCGACCACGCGGACGCCCGACATGCCGTGGTCGATGTTGTCCTCGGTGGACATGCACAGCAGCGTGCAGACGTCCACGCGCTCGGTCTCGCCGTCCTGCGTGGCGTACATGGACGCACGGTAGTAGCCCTCGCTGAAGCCGTCGCGCGGCGCCGCGTCCACGTCCATCGAGCCGGACTCAAGAAGCGGCGCCTTGCCGTCGCAGCTGCGCTCCACGCTCACGCTGGTGACGCCTGCGAGCGGGTCTGCGTCGGCCCACGTGCCGACGGCCACGCGGTGGACGCGCCACGTCGCGCCGTAGGACCTGCGCCAGTCGATCACGGCGTCACCTCCTCCGCGGGAGTCACGACGGCCATGTATTCAGCCGTCAGGTCTATCTCGGTCGCGTCCAGCGCCACGGGCAGCGCGGAGCTGTCGTAGCTCCATCCCGGCGACACCTGCACGTCGGCCATGTAGGCCATGCCGTCAGGCGTGCGCACGAAGCACGGCCCCACGTGTGCCGCGAGCCTGCGGACCGCCGCCGCCTTGTCCTGCTCGAGGATGCGGATGAGGTCGGTGGAGAGCGACGCGCTGTGCTCGACGCCCGCGTTCCAGTAGCCGTCCATGGAGCCGTCCAGCTTGCGGCGCAGCTCGAAGTCCTTGCCGTAGGACTCGCTCGACTTGAGGTTGTACGGCAGCTCCACGTACTCGCCGCCGAAGTCGATGCGCAGGTCGTTGCCCGCGAGGTCGTACTCGAAGTCCAGCCAGTCCACGTCGCCGTCGGCTGTGCGCGTCACGATGCGGTACGCCTTGACCTCGCCGCCGAAGGGGGCGTAGGGGTCCGTCACGGTCGCGTCGGTCGCGGCGCCCTCGGCCACGAGGTAGGCCCCGCCCGGCGTCACGCGGTAGACGTCGTAGACGTCGGTCGAGACCATGGACTCGGTGGCCGCGAGCTGGATGGTCACGCCGCGGCTGCGGTTGCCGTCCGCATCGATGGTGTCGTACGGCTGGACGGTCGCGCTCGGCTCCGGCGCCTGATGCGCCCAAGCGACGGCAAACGTCGCGTCGACCGCGTCTCCGGTCAGCGCGGTCTCCGGGTCGGTGGGCGTGATGGTCACCACGTACTCGCCGCCGTCCACGAGGTCCAGCCCCGCAGGCGCGCCGATGGTGGCCGTCCAGCTGGTGCCCGATGCCGCCCACTCCGGCGTGATGACGTCCTGCCACACCACGTCGCCGCCAGCCTGAACCACGTCGCCGCCCGGTCCCGAGCCTTGGCAACCGCCCGCGCTCACGCGCGCCACGATGGCGAGCCGCGCGCGGACGTTGCAGGTGGCGGTCAGGGACAGGGGCTGCGCGGTCAGCGCGGACGGGTCTGCGACGGTCAGCGTCGGCGGGTCGGCGATGCGGACGCTCGCGGCTGCGGACTGCGTCCACGCGCCGCCCGTGCTCACGCGCACCGCCAGCGGCAGCGTGTCGTCGTTGCCCGCGAGTGCCGTCAGGCGCGCCGCGTCGATGGCGCATGCGCCTAGGTCGTCCGCGCCCTCGGCCACCACGACGTGGCCCGCGTCCACGATTGCGCCGTCCGTCACGGTGCCGGTGACCAGCTGCCACGCGGTCTGCTGCGAGCTGCTGTCGTAGGCCCACGTGACGCGGCACCCGCTGCCGCGCGGCACGAAGCCGGGGACGGTGAGCGTCACCGACTCGGGCTGCGACACGGGCGTGACCTCCACGGGCGCGCTCCACGCGGTGTGGCTGCTGTCGCCGGAGTCGGAGTCGAGGTACCGCCGCGCACGGACGTAGTACGGCGTCCCCTCCTTCAGGCCGCGCAGCGTCACCTGCGCCGTGTGCGCGTAGGCCGTGCTGCGCCGCGTGGTGTCCGCCCAGTCGAACGCGTACGTGCTCGGCTGGTCGGTGGACTCCCATGCGTCCGCCGTGTCGGCCCACGAGACTTCGGTGCCCGTGCACTCCACGTCCTCGGTGTAGCCCACGACCACCACGGCGCTCTCGCCGTCCGTGCCCGTCAGCGCGGACACGATGCCGACCTTCGACGCGGCCTCGCTCATGACCTCGGCTGCGTCGGCAGGCATGGTCACCTTGTGGGTCGACGAGTAGTTGGTGTAGGTGCGCGCGTCCCCGTCTCCCAGATAGCGGCGGGCGCGTACGTAGTAGGTCTTGCCGGACTCCAGTCCGCGTATGTGCAGCCACGTGGACTTCGTGTAGCCCGTGATGGTCTGGCTCGCGCTGTGCAGCCACGTGAAGTCGAAGCCCTCTGGCTGCGCGTTGGACGACCACGCGCCGGAGTAGTCCGACCACGTGACCTCCGTGCCGTCGTTGGCGGTATCCTCGCTGATGCCGATTTGGATCGTGGCGCCCAGCTCGTCCGAGTCGATGGTGTGGCTCACGATGGTGCACTTGTCGTCCGCAGCGCTCTCGGTGTTCGCGTTCTTCATGGTGCACAGCGGCGAGTAGGTCGTGCCGTCGTCATCGGTGCGGTACAGCCGCGCGCGGAAGTAGTACGTGGTGCCGGGGTCCAGCTCGTCGCCACTACCGGGTGGCGGGACGACCAGCGTGCGCCCATACTTGTACTTGGCCTTTGCCGCCGCGCTGCCAGCCTTTGCCACGCTACCCGCGCCGAGGTACTCCGCGCTCACGTGGCCGTCGTCGCTCTGCCATCCGTCCTCGCTGGTGGACCACTGCATCTCGATGCCGGTGTTCGCGGAATCCTGGTTGACGCCCATCCGCACGGTCATGGAGCGACCGTCGCCAGCGGACGTGAGGGACAGAATCTCAATCCTATCGTTCGCCGCGGTGACGGGCGGGACGTAGAGCGCCTTGGCCTCCACGGGCGCGCTGTAGCGGTAGAACAGGTCCTCGTGCTGGTTCCACGACTTCACACGCAGCCACGTGTGCGTGCCGTCAACGGGCGCCACGTCGGCCACGGCGAGCGCGAGCGCGGTGCACTGCCCGTCATCGACTGCCGTGGTGTCGGCCCACTCGTCGGACGCCGTGGCCTGCGCGGCGGTGGTCGCGCTCGTGCCGCGCAGCACCTGCAGCATGCAGCCCGTGGACGGGTGCTGTCCCGTGCTGTTGAGGTCGATGGTGGCGGTCACCTTGCACGTGGTCGTGACCTTGCCGCTCTTGTCCTTGGAGACGGCCACCGCCTTGATGGACGGCAGGCGCGGGTAGCTGACGAACAGCACGTGCTCGGCGGTCCACGCCTTGCTCTCGTTGTTCGTCCCCACCGCCAGACCGTCGCTCATGCCCGCGAATCCGCGCGACATGGCCTTGGCGGCCACGCGCACGTACTGGTCGTAGGTCAGCTGCATGCGGTCGGCGATGTCAATCTCGCTCGTGAAGTTCTTGCTCGCGGCGGTGAACGTCCCGTCCAGCGTCGTGGTCTTCTTGGTGCGCGAGTCGTAGACGTCGACCTTGTAGCGGGTGTCGTAGCGCTCGTGCGCCGTCTTCTTGCCGTCGTACGCGGTGATGCGGAAGGTGATGTGGCCGCTGTCGTGCGCCTGCGTGAGACCGGAGACGGTGGGGCGCCCCGGCTTCATGAACGCGTAGGTCGCGTCCGCGCTGCCGCCCGTCGAGCTGCCCTTGTCGTTGCAGCAGAAGACCTTGCACGTCACGCGCGTGAGCAGCGGCTTCTTGGCCAGCGGGTAGAAGTCGGCGCGCGCGTACTGGACCCACTTGCCCGACCCGTTGATGTAGAACGAGTCGAGGTCGAAGGTCGCGGACGTGGAGGACACGTTGATGTTGCCCGACACGTACTTGACGTACTCGTACTTCTTGGCCGCGGGCTTGTAGAGCCGCAGGTGCCATTCCACGCGCAGGAAGGTGGTGCGCTTCTTGCCCGCCTCGCCGCTCTTGCTGGTGAGCGCGGACGGCACCTTCCACGACGCGGTCAGCAGGCGGTTGGAGCCGCCCCACGAGACGGTCAGCCCGCTGACCTTGCCGGACGGCTTCTTCGTCGGGGTCTTGACGGTGTTTGCCATGAGTCCCCCTTTAGTATCCCAGCAGCGCGAGCTTGCGCGCTATGACGTCGGCCACCTGCTCGGGGCTTGCCACGCCCGACACGCTGATTTGAGCCACGGGCCGCGAGCTGCTGCGCATGTCGCTCAGGACCTGCTCCGAAATCTCGCGCGCGAACGGCCCCGTGTAGCGGCGGTTCGTGAGCGGGAAGATGCCCGTGTCGCGTCCGTTGCTGTAGATGGCCTCGGCGCCCGCCTCGCCCACGATGCCCACGTCGGTCATGGTCGGCTTGGTGAAGATGGCGCCGGTGGCGTAACGGCGGATGATGCCGCCGTCCGCCTTTGCCTGCGGCGTGGGCGAGCCATTGACCCTGTAGTTGGTCGTGACGTCGATGGACTTGCTCACCATGTTCTTGACGGCGCCGACCACGCCCCAGATGCGGTCGGCCACGGTGGTGCTCGTGACCACGTTGCCGTCCGCGGTGTAGGAGACCGACTTGCTGCTCATCTTGCCCGCGGCGGTGGTGACGTTGCCGATGCTCGTGGCGGGCGAGCCGTTGATGACGTTGCCCGTCGCGGTGTAGGTGGCCTTCTTGTCCTTCAGGTCGGTGTCGTTCACGTTGTCGATGCTGCCCACCATCGACGCGGTGGACGCCTGCACGCCGCCGGCCATGGTGCTGAAGTTCTTCGTCACGCCGTCGGCCATGTAGGACGTGTCGCCGAAGAGGTTCTGGATGCCCGTCTGGATGCTGCCCACGGGGTCCTGTATGAACTTGCCAACGCCATCGAAGAATCCCTTGATTTCCTCGATGCGGTCGCTCACGAAGTCGACCACGCCCTGCAGCGAGCCCTTGACGGTCTCCGACCAGCTGTCCCAGTCGACGCCCGACATGGCCTCGCCGAGCTTGCTCATGCCGTCCAGCAGCGCGCCGCCCACGAAGTCCACGAACGGCTGGAGCGCCTCCGTCACGGGCGAGATGGCGTCGCCGAAGTGCGTGAACAGGCCCGTGGCGAAGTCCACGGCCCCGCCCGCGAGGTCGAGCACGGACGGCAGCGTTGCGAGGGCTCCGCTCGCGAGGTTGCCGATGAGCGGCGCCACGGTCGTGATGGCGCTGCCCAGCGAGCTGGACAGCTTGTCGCCCAGCGTGCCGAACGCGCTTGCCACGGTGTCGATGGTGCCCTGGTTCTCGCTGAACCAGTCGCCGATGCCGCCGAACGCCTCGCCGATGGCGTCGGTCACGGGCTTGAGCTTCTCGAGCGCCTGCGACGCAAGCCCGCCCGTGGCGGTGTCGAGGATGCCGACCAGCGCCGTCCCCAGCTCGGGACCGACGGTGGCAATGAGCGACGGCAGCTGCTGGATGGCGGTGCTCACCGCGCGGCCCAGCACGGGGATGACGTTCGATGCCACGTCCTCCAGCGAGGTGGACAGGTTGGCGGTCGCGGTCTCCATGTCCGCGTCAGGCTTGCCCAGCTCGGCCACCCAGTCGGTCCACGCGGCCTTCATCTTCGACACGGAGCCTTGGATGGTCTCAGCGCCCTCGCTGGACGCGTAGCCCGCGATGCCCATGTACTCCACGTAGTCGGCGAGCGCGGACTGGCAGTCGGCGAGGTTGTCGATGTTGTAGTTGGTCGCGGTGCGGTCGGACTGGACGGCGTTCCACTCGTTCATCTTGTCGATGACTTCCTGCATGCCCTCTTTCGTGGGCTTGATGCCCAGCGCGAGGTTGTCCAGCATCGTGAAGTTGCCCTTCATGATGCCGTTGAACGCGTTGTCCGCCGCCTCCTGCGTGATGCCCATGGCGGAGACGATGTCGGCCTGCGTCTTGATTACGCGGTCGGCGAGGTCCGCGGCCTCCTGCTCGTGGCCGCGCCCGCCCAGCGCCTCGCGCAGGCCCGTGGCCATGCTGTTGACCTTCTGCAGGTAGTCGTTGCCGCTGATTTGCATGTTGGCGAACGCCTGACGCGAGCGCGCCTCCACCTGCGCCCACACGTCGTCGCCCAGCGACAGCCTGATGCCGCCCTGCAGCTGCTCGAAGTCGCCGTAGGCGTCCAGCGCGGACTTGCCCAGCGCGGTCACGGCTGCTCCCGCCGCGGCGAACGCGCCGACGGCTGCGGTCCCGATTGTGGAGACCACGCCGCCGATTGCGCTGAGAGGGCCGGACAGCACGGAGCCGAGACCTTGGAACGCGGCGCTCACGCCCTTGGCCACAGTGCCAGCCACGGTCCTGATGCCGTTGAGCGCCTTGGACGCGACGGTGCCCGCCACGCTGAGCGCCACGCCGATGCCCTTTGCCGCGGCGGCGAACGCCGGACCCATGAAGCCTATGACACCCTTGACGGTGCCCGACACGCCCGCGAACGCGGTCTTGGCGGCACCCGCGATGCCCGAGAACACGCGACCGATGGCGCTGTTCTTGATGGTGCCGCCCACCGCGCCGAGCGCCTCGCTGTAGGCGCCCTTGATGCCGGAGAACGCGCCCTTGACGTTCGTGCCCAGTCCCTTGAACGTTGAGCCGACGCGCGACGCCATGCTGGTGAGCTTGGACTGGACGTCCTTCGCAACCTTGTCGGACGCTTTCTCCGTAGGCTCGGAGAGAGCCTTGGCCACCTTGTCGCCTGCCTGCTTGCCCGCGTCCTCCGCGCCCTTGGGCAGCTCGGTGCGCAGCTTGTCGGACGCCTCCCTCGCGCCCTTGCCCGCACCCTCGGCGATGCCCTGCTCGATTTCCGTGCCCGCCTTTTTCGCGGCGGCGGTCGCGGCAGGGACCAGCTCCGCGTCGATTCTCTTCTGCACGCCGGTCAGGTCGGGGGTGATGGTCACATAACCCTGTGCGACCTCTATGCGTCCAGCCATCGTCATACCTCCCCGTCGAACCATGCGTCGAAGTCGGCTATCGAAATGGCGCCGCTGCCGATGCGCCGCGTATCGCCGTCGTCCGTCCGCCACGGCGTGGGGAACGGCTTCGGGCGCTGCGGGCGCGACCTGCTGTGCGCGCTCTCGTACATCCACTGCATGCCGCGCACCTCGTCAATCAGGCACGCGAGCAGCTCGGCGGTAGCCTTGCCCTCCATCCACGTCACGCGCTCCGCATCCTCGGGGTGCAGCGCGCGCATGGTCGCGGACGTGGGCGGCAGATGCTTGAGAAAATGGGCGAGCGACCTCAGAGGAAGTCGCCCGCCCACGTCGTCTATCGTGAAACTCGTCATGGTCATGAGGTCGTAGTCGATTGCCCCGCGATGGTGCTCCAGCATCCATGCGAGGCCCGCTATTCCCCCGCGTCCACGTCCTCCTCGTCGGCGGTGGCGGCGCCCAGCGCCTCGTCCAGCTGCGAGAGCTGGTCGACCGTGAGACCGTCCACCACGTCGCGCGGCATGTAGCGCGAGAGCAGCCACCGCAGCCCCTCGTACGAGTTGGGCTGCCTGTTCATGGTGTCGAGCTCCTTCGCGCTGAGCGAGCCGAGCAGCGGGACGCGGTACACGCTCTTGACCGTCTTGGTCAGCGGCACGCGCTCCGTGACGGGCAGCATGTCCGTGATCGTGTCGCCGCTCTCGTCCACCGCCAGCGAGCCGTCGGGGTTGGTGCGCGGCACGCGCTCGTACCGCGGCACCTGCTCCGTGACCAGCTCGCCGTCGTCGCCGATGACTGGCTCGCCGTCCTCGTCCAGCACCAGCACCTCGTCGGTGACGGGCCGCTCCTCATAGAGCGGCCTGCCGTCCTCGCCGAGCGCGGGCACCTCGCGCGGGATGATGATGGGCATGAAGTGGCGCTTGGCGTCGCCGAGACGCACGACTTTGGGCTTTGCCATGACTTGTTTCCTTTCCCCAGGATTGTTGACTAGCCGCTGACGACCGTGCCGTCATCGAAGAAGATGTAGATGCTGTCGTTGCTGCCGTTGTCGTAGCAGCTGACCTCCATCGGCACGGATGCCATGGAGTTGGCGGCGAAGGTCATGTCGAGGCCGTTGGTAATCTGGCCCTGCTTGACCCACACGATGGCCTTGGCGGCGCCGTCCTTCAGCTTGAACGCGAAGGTCTGGATGGGCGGCAGCTGATTGCCGATTTTGACCTTGATTTTCTTGCTTGTAGTGGACGTGGCCGCGGTCACGGTCACGTTGTCCTCGCCGAACTTGCGCTCGAGGACGGCCTCGTTCATGATTTGCAGCTCGGTGTAGGAGATGGTGCCGGTGAAGTCGTCCACGCCCTTGCGGACCGTGCCGCGGTTCATCTCCTTGAAGTCGGTCAGCGAGAAGCTGGTCGACAGGGCGATGCCGTCCTCGGACAGGTAGCCCGTGGCGGTCAGGGACGCAAGCGCGGTCGCCGCCGCGTCGAAGTCGGCGGGGATGGTGTCGATTACGTCGCCCGAAAAGGCTGCGCCGGTGGTGAGCGTCTGGTCTGCCAGCGGCACCATAATCTCTTTTGCGTTGAGTGCCATGATGGCTCCTCCTTAGTCTAGGTGTTGCGCCCGGCAGCTGACCTCCGCGAGGAAGGTCGCCATCGGCGCGTCCGGGTGCTCGGGGTCCGTGGTCTCCTGCGGGAGACCGCCCGAAGCGAACTTGTAGGACTGCACCCCTCCGATGAGCGGGTGCGTTGCGTTGATGAGGTCGAGCGTCGCGAACACGGCGCGGGCTTCAGCGAGCGCGTCGCCGCCCGTCTCGGCGTACACGTCCACGCCCACGCGGTGGCGGTCTATGACGGGCCACTCGCGCGGGCCGCCGGAGTCGCGCAGCACGGTGAGCGGCAGGCGCTCCATGAGGTCGTCGGGGACGGGCGACGGCACCGCCTGATGCCCCATGCCGTCCAGCCACTCGGCGAGGGCGCGGGGCATGTCGATGGGTTCGAGCACTGCTACATCGCCCCCTCTAGTCGGTGGTTGGCCATGTGCTGTAGTATCGGGTTCCTGTGCCGCTTGGCGAACACGGTCACCGCGGGACGCGGGCCGTAGGAGAATCGCGTGGCGGTGAAGCCGCGCTTGTACGCCTGCCCGCCGGAGCGCGCCACGGTCGCGTCCGCGGCGGAGTTGAGCAGAGACAGGGTGCCGCCGCCGTTGAGCACCTGCTGCCATCCGCCCGACAGGTGCTTGACCCTCACGGAGACGGTGGCCATGCGCTCACCCCCTCCACTCGCGGAGCGTGGCCACGGTGTGCGACACGCGGCCCGTGGGGCTTTTGACGGCGTACGGAACCCCGTCCACCTCCCACGTGCGCGAGCCGTCCACGATGCGGTCGCCGTCCCTCACGTCCGCGCCCTGCGGGCACAGCAGCCGCGCCTGCGATGCGGACGCGTTGCGCTGCGTGCCGGTGAACTCGGTCTCGGTCGTGGACGGCTGGAGCGAGCAGCCCGCCAGCTCGTGCGGGACGGCCTGCGCCCAGTCAGGGGCAGTGCGCCCGTTGCGCGTCACGATCGGCGCGCGCAGGACTGTCACGACGTCTTGGCACCAGTCAGGCAGCATCAGCGCACCTCCCACAGTCGGTACGCGGACAGGGCCGCGCGGTCGGATGCGGTGAGGTGCGTGCTGCCCTGCCCGTTGATGGCGGATGCGGCGTAGCTGATGGACACGTTGCCCGCGGTCTCCTGCTGCACGCCGAACGGGAGCGCAATCTCGTGTGTCACGCGATCGGCCACCAGCGCGGCGATGTCCAGCGGCACGTCGGCGTAGCCGCCAACGTACTCGACCACGACGGCGGACAGCACGTCAGGGCTGTACGGCAGGCGCAGCTCGCCCATGCGGGACCACTGGCAGGATTCCGTCACGTCATGCCCGCAGACGGTCACGCTGGTGACCGCCGTGACGTTGGTGGACGGGAGCCACACGCGGCGCTCGCCGCCGTCCAGCGTCACGCGGCAGCTGAGCGGCGTGGCGATGTGCCATCCGCACCAGCTGCGGAACCGCGCAGACGCGGCGTCGATGGCGGACTGTATGCGGTCGTCACTGACGAATTTGCCGCCGGTCATCTCGTGGAACTCGGCGAGCGTGAGCAGCGGGGACACGTCGCCGTCAACCTCGTATCCCCAAGCTGTGGCGACGTATGCCATGGGCTACTCCTTCGCCTTGTCTTGCGCCGTGCGGCGCTTGTTGGTGGTCGCGCGGCGCTTGGGCTGCGGCTTCGCGGGGGCGTCCACAGGCTCTAGACCCGCGGGCTGCGTGCCCTCCTCGTACTGGTAGGTGCGCCCGTTCGGCGCACGATAGATGCGGAGCATGTCTGCCCCCTCTCATGTCGCTATGTGACGGCCCCCGCCGTGGGGAAAGGAGGGCGGCGGGGGCGCGTCTGCGGGATTAGGAGCTGTAGTTGACCAGCTTGTAGAACGCCTTGGGGTAGCGGACGGCCAGAGCGAGACGCTCCTCGACGCGCACCGTGACGCGGTTCTTGGTGAAGTCGTCCGCGTCGCTGTTGGTCATCTCGACGCGCAGGCCCGAACCGGCCTTGGAGATGACCGACGCGCCCTGACGGAACGCGCCGACGAGGCAGGTGCCCGCGGCGATGGCGGGAGTCACGACGGTGCGCAGGCCCCAGATGGACGGGTACATGTCCATGCCGTTGGTGCCGTACTGGCCGGCGAAGTAGCCGCCGCCGTAGTACTGGTCGTTGCTGTCCTTGGCGAGGCGCAGCGTCTGGTAGTCGGCGGGGTTGATGACGATGGCGTCGGCGGTCATGCCCGCGTCGCCCTCGATGGCCATCATGGCGCCGAAGATATGGTCGGCGTCCACGACGGTCGGGGCAGAGCTGGTGCCAGCCGCGGCGCCGATGCCGGAGCGGTTCAGGATGCCCACGATGCCATGGGTCGCGGAGGTGCCATTCAGCAGCACGTTGTTGACCCACTTGCGATGCAGGTACAGCGCGCGGTTGTCGATGGAGCTTGCGAGCCACGCGTAGTCCTCGAGCAGCTCGTCGGTCTCCTTGTAGTAGGAGGCGACCTTGACGAGCGCCTCGGTCACGGACGTGGGGTCGGGGAACTCCACCATGGGCTTGGCTGCGCCCTCGGCGGTCTTTGCGGGGCCGCCCAGGATTCCGCTGTCGGCTGCCTCCACGAAGTAGGTCAGCGCGTTGCCGGAGATGGACTCGGCGCCCAGAAGGTCGCGCACGACCAGCGGCATGCGGTACTGCGGGACGATGCTGCCGTCCAGCGTCTGGGCCAGCTGGGTCAGCGCGCCGGTGGACGCGGCGCCGGGACTGGTGTGGGTAGCGGGGTCGGTCTTCAGCAGCACGAAGTTGCCGCGGCTCGACTTGGACAGATGCAGGTCGCCTGCGGCCTTTGCGGCCATGCCGCCCATGGTGGCGGGCTTGGTGGAGTCGGACACGATGCGCTCGGTCTCGGGAGCCAGAGCCTTGAGGATGGACTGGCCCTCCTCGGCGTGCTTAATCTTCGCGTCGATGACCTCGAGCTTGCCCTCAAGCTCCTTGATGGACTCCATGGAGTCGGCGTCCTGAATGGACTTCAGCAGCTGTGCGCGCTGCTCGGTAAGGGTAGGCATGATGCCCCCTTTCTGTAAATTGGAATGTCCGCGCAGAATCGCGCGCTTGTATGCGTCGAAACGCGCCTGCTCCACCTCGCGGCCCTTGGACGATGCATCGTCCTCGCCGCCCTCAGCGGACTGGTCTGTCTCGGTTGCATCTGGTTCTTCGTCGGGTTCATCACCGATGAGCGAGCCGACCTTCTCGGCTGCTTCGCTCAAAAGGGAGCCGATGGCGCGCAGCTCGTCCTCGTCGGTTTGGCTGTTGCGGCGCCCGTACTTCACGTCCACGACGGACGTGTCCTCGTTGCAAGGCATAAGCACGAGCGAGACCTCGTCCACATCCAGACGGCGCAGCTCGTTGGCCTTGCGCCCGTCCGCGAGGGTGACCTCCGCTTGGTCGCGGACCACGTAGGCGAAGCTGAACTTGGAGAGCCGCCCGTCCGTGGCCAGCTCGCGTGCGCGCTGCGCCTTTTCGGTCGCGTCGAACTCGGCGGTGAACAGCAGGCCGTGATCGTCCTCGCCGATGCTGGTCACCTTGCCGATGAAGCTGTCGAGGTCCTGCTCGTGGTTGTAGAGCAGCGGCAGCGTCTTGCCGCTCTCTCGGTAGGCGTCCAGCCACTCGGCGAACGCGCCCTTGGCCACCACGTCGCCCGCCCAGTCGGGCTCGCGCGTGAAGGTGGACGCGTAGCCGGTGATGCTGCCGTTCTCGTCGGCGCGGATGGGCACGTCCACGCTCTTGGTGCTGCGCTCCATTGCATGCCTCCTTTCGGCATGAAAAAGGCCCCTTGCGGGACCAGTGGTTGCTATGGTGCACATCCAATGAGTCGAACATTGCGGGCGCTCAGCGCTGCGGTTTTACAGACCGCACCCTCTCCGTAGGGGTCTAGACGTGCATGGCTGGAGCGGCTGGATTCGAACCAGCGACCAAGTGCTTAACGGGCACCTGCTCTACCGCTGAGCTACGCTCCAATGGGCGGAGCGTGCAGGACTCGAACCTGCGGGCGACATGCGCCGCCTACGGGTTAGCAACCCGCTGCCTTACCGCTCGGCCAACGCTCCATACGAGAAAGGCCCCTTGCGGGGCCGTTGGGAGTTACCGTTTCCGTTCCACGTTGACGTCCATCGTGCAGTGGCAGTTGACCGTCTCGGGCGCGCCCAGCGACGCGTCGCCGGGGTAGTCGGCGCCGTTGCTGAATTTCTCGTCCAGCCCGACCGTCTCGCCGTCCATCGCCGCGTGGGCGTCGCGCGGCTGCTTGCTGCCGTGGTGGCGCCACGTCTTGGTGCGCGTCACGGTATCGGTGTCCTCGGGGTACGCCTGCTTGACGGCCTCCTTCGTGGCGAATCCGCACACGGCGGTGGCGTAGGTCTGTGCACCGCGGGCGACGCGTGCTGCTATCAGCGCGAGAAATGCAAGCTCGGCTTCGGTGACTTGCGTGGGGTCGCCTATGTCGTACTCCTGCAGCTCGGCGACCAGCCGCTCGTACGCCTCCTCGTTGAACAGTTCGGCGCGGCGCTCGGCCATCGCGCGGATGAAGTTGGCCGTGCGGGCGCTGTCCCACAGCGCGCTGTCGAGCCCGATGTCGGCGAGCGCTGACACGCCGCGTAGGTCGCAGACACGGCGGAACTCGCGCTCCAGGTCGTCCGCCAGCTCGCGGTCCCAGCGCGCCGCGTCCCACCACCACGCGTGGTCGGTCGCGGCCTTGCGGCCCTTGGACTCGCCCGCGCGGATGGCGTTGAACACGCTGCGCGCCTGACGCTCGGAGAACGACTGCAGGACGTACGCGATGCCGTCCACCGCGTCGTCGGGCGGGGCGCTGTTGCTCTTGTAGCGCACCACCTCGGGCGCTGCCTTGGTCCGCGCGGGGTACGCGTTGTAGCCCGTGGTCGGGTCGGTGTCGTTGGCGCCCGCCAGCCCGCCCTCGGTTACGTTGAGCGGGACGATCAGCTCGTCCGCGCCGTCCAGCGCGCGCATGTTGAGCTTGGCGCGGGCCTCGTTGCGCGTCATCCACGGCCCTCCGACGGCGGACTGCATGACGCTCGCGCGCTCCTCGAAGCTGCCCGCGAGCTTGGCCTCTAGGTCGAACTCGCAGTATCTGGACGGCTCCTCGCCAATCATGGGCAAGAGGAAGCTGTTCACCACGTTCTCGTACATGTTCAGGATTGGCGAGAGCGTGTCGGCGTAGAGGGCGCGGGCGTTGTCCTTCGCGCTCGCGTAGGTCTGACTCTCCGTGTGCCAAATCATGGACGGGTTGACGTGGTAGACCGCGGCCACGTCCTCGCGGGCCAGTCGCGTGGCCTCCTGCCACTGCGCCTCGCGCGCGTTGAACTGCGTGCTCTCCAGACGCATGCCGTCCTCGAGCAGCGGGGTGCCGCCCGTGTTGGTGCCATCGTTTCCGCTGTACCGCTCCTTCCAGCTCTTGGCGAAGCGGTCGCGCGCCCCTGGCTGCCATTCCACGTTCGCGGGGCGGCTAATCCACTGGCTGACGCGGCCCGCGTTGCTCCAGACGCCGTTGCGGAACTCCCACGCGGAAATCTGCTCTGAGAGCACCTGCTTGAGCGACTCGACGGGCGAGTGCGGGTGCAGCTGCCCCTTGGGGTCATATTGCGCGAAGCGGACGCAGTCACGCGCGGGGAGGTCCACCGGCGCGCGCCCGCTCTCGGGGTTCTGCACGCGGTATGTGGACGGCGAGAACCCGTCCTCCGTGAGCGTGTTCTGGACCCACGCGATGGGGATGCGCGTGACCTCCCAGCCGCTCGGCGTGTTGGCCCTGCTTCGGTACCACAGCGCCCAGCCGTAGAGCAGGTAGTCGGTGACCGTGCCCAGCGTCAGGTCGTGCGTGGTGGTCGTGGCGTTCGGGTGCGCCAGCAGCTGCGCGGCCACGCAGTCGGTGACGCGCCTGCGGTCCGTGTCGCTCACGCGGTCGTACACCTTGAGCGGCAAGCTGCTCACGTTGTCGGCGAGGAAGCTCACCACGGCGCGCAGCGCGGGCTGCTCGCGGTACAGCCGCTCTATGCTGTAGTTGAGCACGGCGCTCGAGGTCACGTTGCGGTACTCCACGACCACGCCGGAGCGGCGCCATGCGCGGAGCTGGTCCAAGATTCCCATGAGCATACCTCCGTGTGGTCGGGGTCGGTTTGCTTAGAGCACGAGCAGGTCGTGGTCCTCGTAGACGCTCCTGCGCTCTGGCTCGGGGACGGACGTGGCCAGCCCGTGGGCCATCGTGAGCGCCACGATCGGGCTTGCGTCCTCCAGAGAGCGCGTCCTGTCCCACGCCCATGCGCCGTCGCCCATGGGGCGCGTGACGCTGACGTTGGCTGCGAGGTCCAGACGCGGCTGCGTGCGGTGGTAGATGGGCGTGACGTCGCTCATGGGCGGCTCGCCGTCGTCCACGGGCGCGAGCGCGGCCACCGCGTCCCAGAGCTTGCCGCACCACGCTCCGAGGTCGCGGCCCTTGCACTCCGTGACCTCCACGCCGTCCACGGCCTCTATCAGCTCGGCAATCGCCGACACGGGCGCGCCGTTGCCCTGCAGGGCCACGCGCATGCGCCCGCCATATTGCGGCTCGTTGACGCGGCTACGGAACCAGTCGACCAGCCACGCGATGCCAGGGCGGTACTCGATGAGCTCGCCGTGCAGCTTTCGGTCGCTGCGCAGCCCGCAGACGGCTATCGAGCTGTGCTCGCGGTCGGCGCTCACGTCCACGCCGAACACGGGCTCCGCGTCCGGCGCGAGCTGGCTTGAGTCGTCCACGCCCGCCTCCCACGCGCCGCGCGGGAACGGCGGCTCGACGGTCGCGGTAATCCACTGGCACAGGTCCTCGACGCGGAACTCGTCCTCGGGGTCGCTCGCGCAGTCTGTGGCGATGGTGGACTCGTCCAAGAAGCCGTAGCCCATGGACGGGTTCGCCTGCGCCCAGCCGTCGCGGTCCCACTTGTCGCAGCCCGGCGGCGCCGACCACTCGAAGATGGCTATCGACTGCATGGCCTCGGCCTCGGCCTGCGCGGTCTCCTCGTCGGGCGCCGCGTCGTCGTTGTCCCCGCATATCCCGTCCGGGTCGCCGATGGCCCGGTGCGCCTGCGTGCGCAGGTGGCGCAGCACCACGCTGGTGCCGTCGCCCGCGTTGCTCATGCACCAGACCAGCCCCGAGCGGACCGCCTTGGTCGTCTTGCTCGCGGCGCTCCACGCCTGGAACGTCTGGTGCTCGCGCAGCTCGTCCAGCAGCACGAGGTTGCTGGTCTTGCCGCGGGTGTTCTTGCGGTTGGGCGTGGCCACCTTGTAGCGGCGGTACCCCGACAGGCGCAGCTCCTTGCTGCCCTTGCCGCGCATAATCTGCTCGATCTCGGACGCAAGCTCGGAGTTGTCCTGCGCCATGTTGACGGCACCCTCCCAGACCTCCTCCGCCTGGCTCAGGTCCTGCGCGGTGCCCAGGATGAGCGCCGCGCCTAGGCAGTACATGAAGAACAGCGACAGGACCATGCCCATCACCGACTTGCCGTTCTGCCGTGCGACCAGCACCAGCACGATGCGGAATCGCAGCTGCCAGTCGTCGTCGAAGCTGCCCACGATCTCCAACCCGTGGATGAACAGCCACCGCTCCCACGGCAGCAGGTCGATGTCGAGGTAGTCGTGTGCGAACTCGATTACGTCGTAGCCCAGCGTGGTGTCGGGCGTCAGCTCGCGCAGCGGTGGCGTCCAGACGCGCGGGACCTCGCAGCCGAGCCTAGCCATTTGCCGCCCTGCCGCCGTCCAGCGCGCGGAACTTGGTCCGCATCTTGGCCATGCTCCCCGACTTCGGCTGCTCCGCCTGCTTGCCCGCGTCGGGCAGCATGCCCAGCGCGGTCAGGTACTTGAGCATCGTCGGCAGCGTCACGTTGTCCCTCTCGGGGTCGCACGTGTCCGCCCTCACCGCGAGCGTGCGCAGCGCCTGCAGCGGGGCCGCGTGGGCGCGCTCGTCCACCGTCCCCGCCACGATCGCGGCACGGATTGACTGCTCGACGGCCTCTGCCATCTTCATGGGGACGACCCCCTTTGCGCTTGTCGATGGGGAATTATCGCGGTCGGGGGATGGCATCGCGG
>Ga0326513_10000982_pt1 | contig 23512 bp, 25 predicted proteins | sample 2_2465_0518_D_FD_203654 | JGI IMG/M metagenome (GOLD analysis project Ga0326513, IMG submission 203654) | Bovine rumen microbial communities from UC Davis, California, United States - 2_2465_0518 | ecosystem: Host-associated > Mammals > Digestive system > Stomach > Rumen | place: USA... | reverse complement strand
GCAACTATTTCGGTGATAATTTCGTATATGCCGAGACATTCGTGCAGGAGCTGCTGTACGGTCGTGAGGATGCTAAGAATGTTGGCGTCGGCGACCTGTACATTGCACCTCATGTTCTTAACACCATGCTGCTGGCCCGTGACCGCAACGGCCGTCGGATCTACAACACGGTTGAGGAGCTGCGCAGTGCTCTGAATGTCAACTCTATCATCACGGTTGAGCAGTTTGAAGGCAAGACCCGCACTGTCAAGGAAGGCGAGGAGAAGAGCCTGCTTGCTATTCTGTTCGATGCGAAGAACTATCAGCTGGGTGCTGCGAAGGGCGGCGAAATTACTCATTTCACTGACTTCGATATTAACTTCAACACCCTGCAGAGCCTGCTTGAGACCAGGACAAGCGGTATGAACACTCGTCCGCTGAGTGCGCTGGTTCTCGAAGAAACCGTCTCTGGCACTTAATTCTACATTTAAGACCGGCAGTTATCGATTTGGTTTCTGCCGGTCTTATCTCATGTAAGGGGCGTTCAAAATGGCGAGATTCGGTGGCAAAGTTGGATACGTAGAAAATGTCGAGACGCATCCCGGAGTGTATACACCGACTATTACAGAACGATTCTATTATGGAGATGTGAACCGGTCTGTCAGAAGACTGGAAACCGGGCAGGATATTAACGACAATATTGCTGTTAATAACGAGATCAGTATCGTAGCTGATCCATATGCCCGGGATCATTTCTTTGATATTCGCTATGTCGAATGGCAGGGCGTCAAATGGAAAGTCAGTAATGTTGAAGTTTTATATCCGAGATTGGTCCTGACGCTTGGAGGGATGTACCATGGGGGATCGTAAAGATCTTGACGACATGCTGCGAGAAACGCTGGGGACGAATCATGTGTATTTCCAGCCACCTGAAAATCTTCGAATGAATTATCCCTGTATCGAGTACTCCCGATCTGGTAATTATATCCGGCATGCAAACAATAAAACATATCATCATCGTCGCGAGTATAGTATGACATACATTACGTACGATCCGGACGATCCGATGATCGAGACCCTTGAGGATCTCCCCTACTGCAGTATGGGTCGGCCCTATACGGCTGAGAATCTGCATCACTACCCATATACAATCTATTTCTAATCAAGGAGGAATGAACCATGAAACTGACCTGGGATGGCATTGGCGAGAAAGCCTTTGAAACCGGTGTGAGCAAGGGTGTTCTTTATTTGTATGACAAGACTAAGAGTAAGTGGCTCGGTGTTCCGTGGAACGGCTTGACCAATGTTACCGAGAGTCCTGAAGGCGGCGACAACGAGGACTTCTATGCCGACAATATCCTGTATGCTTCCCTACGTGGTGTTGAGAAGCTGAATGGCTCCGTGGAATGCTATACTTATCCACCCGAATTCGAAGACTGCATTGGCCACTCTGCTTTGGGAGCCGGAATCCGCATCGGACAGCAGGATCGGATTCCGTTCGCGCTGTGCTATCGCACCGAGATCGGAAACGACGCCAACCCCAACGCTGGCTATAAGCTGCATCTTGTGTATAACTGCACCTCCAATGCCAGCGAGATGAGTCATGATACGTCTGAGGATTCTCCGAATCTGGAGCCGCTGAGCTTTGATTATTCCAGTAACCCTGTTCCTGTGACCGGACACAAGAGCACCAGCAGCCTGACCATCGACAGCACAAAGGTCGCCGAGGGTAAGATGGAAGTGCTGGAAGATGCTCTGTATGGCACGACCGAGAACGATGCGTATCTCCCCTATCCGGATGATATTCTGACGCTCATCGCCTAATTATTTGCAAAGATCCCATTCTCCATTTTACCGCGGCCTGTACACAGGCAAGATTATAGATGCGGCGATGGGACATTTACCCTGTCGGAACGACAAGAGATAACGGCGGGGCTTTATTATTGAAAGGAGCAAGACAAAAATGATTCGTAAAACTCTCACTTATAAGGACTACGAAGGTGTTGAGCACACCAAAGATTTTTACTTCAGCATGAACCAGACAGAGTTTGCTCTTCTTAACAATCGTCTTCCTGGCGGATTTGATGCTTATCTGAAGCGGATTCAGGAAGATCACAACGAGGAGAAACTACTCGAACTTCTGACAATGTTCATTGCTGACGGATATGGAATTCGTCTCGGTGATGATGACTTCGTTAAAGAGGATGAAGTCGGCCGCAAGCTTGGAAAGCGTTTCCTGTCCACCGAAGCGTGCGATAATCTGCTTACCGAACTTCTTGAAAAAGAGAACAATATCGGAGCTTTCCTGATCGGTATGCTTCCCAGCAGCCTTCAGGGTCCGGTTAAAGATAAACTGGACGACAATTTGCGGAAGAGCCAGACTAATATTTCCGCACTTCCCGGGGCGAACCCGGCAAATTAAGGAGATGGAATCATGCTCACGATCACCATTCAGGGTTCGCGGGATCTTTTCGATGAGGCGACAAACCGGTTCATCACCGTAAAAACCCGAACGATCGAGCTTGAGCACAGTCTTATCTCCGTCAGTAAATGGGAATCAAAATGGAAGAAGGCGTTTCTCAGCGTGACAAAGAGAACGCCTGAAGAAATACTCGATTATATTCGATGTATGACGATCACAACGAATGTGGATCCTAACCTGTATCTGTGCTTGAGTCCTGAGAACATTTCGCAGGTACAGGCATACATCGATGATTCACATAGCGCAACGGTGTTTCGCGGAGAGAAGAAAGATATGGTTGGGACGCCGAAAGCCAGAACTTCTGAGCAAATATATGCTGCCATGGTGAGTCTCGGCATTCCATTTTCGTGTGAAAAATGGCACATAAACCGACTTCTGAATCTGATTCATGAATGCGAAATCCTCAACGGTGGCGGAAAGATGAGTCGTAAGGATTCGGCAGCATACATGAAGAGTCTGAATGCAGCCAGAAGAGCCAAGCATCACACCAGAGGCTGATGAGGAGGTGGTGAACAGATGGGAAAAGGACCTTTGATTGTACGACATAAGGGAAGTCTCGCTGTCACCGAGAAATTCCTTAAAAGCCAATACAGAAAGAAAATGATGAATAAACTGAACCAGCTTGGGCAGATGGGCGTGGACGCACTTGCCGCCGCGACCCCTGTCCGAACTGGCAAGACGGCTGCTAGTTGGCGATATGAAGTTATTGAGGAAAACGATCGCATTTCGCTTCAGTGGCTGAACGACAACACAACAGAAAGCGGAGATTGCATCGTTCGGCTTTTGGTTCGCGGCCACGGAACAAGAGATGGGCATTATGTTCGCGGGAATGACTTTATTACCCCCGCAATGGAACCGGTGTTCAAAGAAATTGCAGATCAGGTTTTTTCGGAGGTGGTGAAATAAATGGCGAATGATACCGAAAAACGAATTGTTGAGATGCAATTCGACAATAAGGACTTCGACAAAAACATCCGGAAAAGCCAAAAAACACTTGAGGACTTTAAGAAAAGCCTAAACTTTGATGACGCCGCCACACAGATGAAGAGTTTCGCTGATTCGACAGATCCTGCGAACAACGTAATCCAGAATATGGCCAAAAACGTTGAAAAGCTAGCCAAGGAGTTTGCAGGTATTGGCAGCATTTCCGCTTACGTTGCTCAGAAGATCAAGAAAACCTGGCAAGACGCGCTTGGGTCTGTTGAGCGTTTCACAAAAAGTCTTACGACAGATCAGATTTCTGAAGGCAGCAATAAATACAATAAGGTGCTTAAGAGCGTTCAGACGATCAAGAATGCAACTGGCGAAGCCGAAGAGGTTGTGTACTCAGTAATGGATCGTCTGAACAAATACACGGACGAAACCAGCTACAATTTCGCTGACATGGCGGACAACATTGGTAAGTTCACAACCGCCGGCATCAATCTTGATGATGCTGAAAAAGAGATGGAAGGCATTGCAAACTGGGCGGCGCTTGCTGGACAGGGCACCACAGAAGCTGGTCGAGCGATGTACAACATCAGCCAGGCCATGAGTGCTGGTTATATGCAGAAAATCGACTACAAAAGTATTCAAAATGCTGCTATGGACATTCGAGCTTTTCGGCAGGAGGCACTCGATGCGGCTGTTGCTGCCGGGACGCTTAAGAAATCCAAGGACGGCATCTATAAGACCGTAAAAGGCGGAAAGACTGTCAATCTAGACAATTTTGTAGAAACTCTGCAGTATAAATGGTTTGATAAAAAAACCATGGAGACAGTTTTTAAAACTTTTGCGGATAACACAAAAGGAATTGGCGAAACCGCTTATAAAGCAGCGCAGCGATGCACAACCTTTACAGATGCACTTGGCGCTTGGAAGGATATGCTTTCAACTGGCTGGATGAAGAGCTACGAGTTGGTTTTCGGAAAGCTCAGTGACGCAATGAATCTTTTTAGTGGCCTCTGCAACAAAGTCAGTGAGTCGCTTTCGAAGTTCGTTGAAATTCGAAACGGTATTCTTGAGCAATGGAGCAGCGGATCTGGTCGAAACTCTTTATGGGGAGCTTTAGTTGGCCAGATTGAGACTCCCGATGGCGATACTTTATTCGAAGGGGCTTTTGGTTTATTAGATGCTATTACAACGATCGGCGATGCTATCGAGGAAGCCATTTGGGATTTTGTTGGTAGATTTGTTGACCCATTGAACAAAGGTCTGTTTGAACAGGATAAAACCAAATACGGAATGGAGTTTCTTGGGTCTCAGCTGGCCAATCTGACTGAGAAATTCAGAAACTTTATCGGCGGACTTAAGGACTTCTTCTTTGCTACTAAGGATGGTGAAACTGAGTCCAGATTCGACAGAATTAAACATATTGCGGAATCCGTATTCTCGGTTATTATGCTCATTGTCAACGTGGTTAAGGGTATTGGTCAGTTTGCCGGTGAGCTGTTTACACAGCTTTCCCCAGCCTTCTATGTTGTTGAGCAACTGATCGACATGCTTCTGCAACTGTTTACCGGTGCCGTTGTTGACGGCGCCAAGAAGAATTCGATCGGTGGATTCTTTCATTCCCTCGCAGAAACTCTCCGACCGGTAACCACGGTTATTAATCAGGCGGTTTTGGCCATAGGAAAGTTAATTGCTCGCTTCGCATTATTCGCCAAGCAAAGTGGATTGTTCGACGCCATCGGTAAAGGTATTCAGTGGGTAATCAGTAAGATTTCCGAGGGCTTCGCCTTTGTCGCCAAGAGCGGCATATTTGAGAAGATCGTCGGATGGATTCAAAATGCCATTGCAAAAATTCCAAAACTCATCGAGAAGATAAAACAGTTCGGCGAGACTGCCGTAACTGCGGTAAAATCTAACGAGAAACTGCGAGGTCTTTGGAATTCGATCAAGATAATATTCAGTGGTAAGAGTATTAAAGATGTTCTGAACGGAATCAAGAACTGGATCAGCGGGCTTCTAAAGCAGATACAAACGATTACATCTGGGTTGGGCGGTTCCATCAGTGGGTTTTTCGAGACTTTGTTCGGCGGTTTTCTTAATTTGTTTGTCGGAAGCGCAAAAGCCGATGAGACTTCGGCTGAAATCGCATCCGCTGTCACTGCTCCTATTACACAGCTTGGCAAGGGTTCAACAATTGCCGATGCAGCGATTAAGGCAGTTGAAGACGCTAAGCCCGGGATCCTCGCCAAACTCAAAGAAAAGATTCAAGATGCCTGGAAAAGCGTTTCCGATTTCTTTTCTTCACTTGCTAACAGCGATGCCATAAAGAGTGTTCAGAAATTCTTCGACGGAACTACGTTCACGGACATTCTTACGAAGTTCAGAGACATCATGAAGTGGATCGCCATTTTCCGTGGAGGAAGCGGTCTTGTTAGCATGGGTAAGGGTCTGAAGAGCATTGGAAAGGCCGGTAAAGTGTTCAGCAAGAACATGAAGGATCTGAATCTTTCCAATATCTTCTCCGGAATGTTCAATCTCACGAACATTGTCAACAGTAATAATTCCAAAGTCGATAACAGCAAACACTTCGATTTTGGGAAAGTCGGTGCACAGCTTCTTCAGATTGCTGCGGCAATCGGAATCATTGCTTTAGCAGCAATTGAACTCTCCAAACTTGATGTTGAGTCTTTGAAGAAAGCCGGCATTTCAATTGGGGTGATTCTTGCGGCTCTTCTTGGTGCAAGTGCTATAGCCAAGAAGTTCGCCGGAAATGGAACTTCCCTTATTGGACTTGCTGCGGCCATGTGGCTGATCATCAGGCCAATGAAGACCTTGATGGAGATCCCGTGGCAGACGAATTCAATAACCCATAAGGGCGGGCTTCTCGAGATGGTGGCCAAGTTGTCACTTGTCATGGGCGCTGTTGTCGTTGCGGCCAGACTTGCCGGAAAAGCTAAACCCGGCGGACTCATCAAAATGGCTGTTGCTTTACAGCTTATCCTCATACCGCTGAAGCTGTTGCAGGGTTTCGGGAATTTCAGAAACATGGATGGCTCGCTCACATCATTCTCCAAAGCATTACTTGCTTTAGGCGGGTTGATGCTTACCATGGGCATTACAGCTGGTTTGGCTGGAGGAAACAAATTGAAGGGCATGCTTAGTCTTGCTGTCGCTCTCAATCTGTTGATGATTCCAATTAACAATCTATCCAAGATGAAAACCAAGGAGATCATCAAAGGCGTCGGTCCGATTGTTCTGTTGGTTGGCGAACTTGGAATCATACTGAAGCTCACAGACAAGGTCCAACCTGCCAAGTTTGCCGGACTGGTCCTTGCAATCACAGCTCTTGCGACTGTTGGTTGGCTTATTGGCCATACTATGGACTGGAAACAGGCCCTTGTGGGGTTCGTGCCAATTCTTGGAATGCTCGGCTTTATGGCTTTGCTTCTCAGAGAAACGTCCAAACTCAGCGTGGAACAGATCTCGGCCCTTAAGACAATTTTTGTGGCTTTCGCCGTAACTATCGGCATTATCGCCGGATCTCTGGTTGCATTGTCGATTCTTGAAGTTAAAGAATCAACCATGGTTACTTTCTTTGGTGGCTTGATCTTTACACTTGCTTCGATCGGTATTGTGGTCAAGTTAGCTTCTAAGACAGACGCTAAGGGGATTGGAAAAGTTGCTCTCGTTCTCGGCCTCACTGCTGTTCTGATTGGCGTGGCTGCCGGAGGGCTCATTCTTCTGGCTAAAGAAAACGTTGACTGGTCTACAATCGCATCGTTTATGGTTGGAATTGCTGCTATTATCGGTGTAATTGGCATCGTTCTTCCAATTCTTGGGAAAATGAACGCGACGGCGATCGTAGCTGGATGCGCGGCACTTGCGGCGGCTGTAGTCGCCATCATGGGGGCAATTGCGCTGATGGTTCCCGTTGTTATGGGTGCTGTCGGAAGTGCGATGTCAAATATGGCAGCGCGTCTAAAGACTATGAGTGGACTTCTGAAAGATTTCTTTGACAGAATGGATTCGATCAATGAGACCTCCCTTGATCATGCAGAAGCAATATTTACGAGTTTATTTGACATTATCTCGCGTTTTGCTGGGTTTGGGACATACGAGAGCGATATGCGGGCAGTTCTCAGTTCTCTGAATTATATCGGAGCTGGACTTGACGCACTATTCGTGAACGATTCAAAATACCCCAACCCGGAAAGTGCAAAAACATTTAAGATTCTTGACAAGCTTATAGAAGTGGTTCCGATGCTAAACGGTTTTTCTGTCGGAGACATACCTGAGCAGCTGACTTATCTTGGCGTTGGTCTGATGCTATTCAACGAAGCCACCAAAGATATTACCACCGCGGAGCCACTCGCGTTGACTTTGTTGAAGGGGATCTTTGGTCAATCTGGTGAAATTGAACGATTCGCAGCGCTTCCTCTGAACGATTTTATCGGTATGCTAACGGCCCTTGGCGGCGCAATGAGCCTGTATGCAAAAGGAGCTGCAGAAGTGACGGGTCTTGATGCCGGTGAAGTTCCTGATGTCAGTGGAAGCATCGGTGTTCTTAAAGCCATATGCGAGTCAATCAGCGGCGAAGACGGCAGTAATCCATTTACGATTCCGGAGAACATGCCTGATTCTTCTTCGCTCGGAATCTTTGCCGGGCAGCTTGAAAGTCTTGCGAGCGCTTTAAGCAGATTCGCCACAGCAGCAAAGAGCATGGAGACCGACACGGGAAAAGCCATGGAGCTCCTCAAGTTCCTCGGCGAAATTGGCGGATATGTTACTCCAGACAACCTTTCTGTTGTGAAAGCGTTTGATGGAATCGGTCATGCTGATGAAAACGGCGGCGGGCCCCTTGGGCAGTTTGCTCTGGATATCGGAGCACTTGGAACCGCTCTGGCTACTTTCGCGGACAATGTCGGAGGGAAAGACACAGCATTTTCGACAGGTCTCGGCGTTCTGGATCATCTGAGTGCACTTAAGGAAAAGCTAACAGCCGGCAATCTGCTCGTAGCAAAAGTGTTTGATAATGCTGGAGTGCACAAATCCACGTTGGATACCTTTGCGACAGATATTGGAGCTTTGGGTCACGCACTTGCAACGTTTGCGGCGAATGTAACTCTTGACGATGGTGCAAAAGCCGACTTTACTTATGCTCTTGGTTCACTTGATTTCCTGACAAATCTGCAAACGAGGATGCCGGAAATTGGTGGGCTTAGTGCCCTGATCAACGGCAATAAGAAAAGTCTGGAAAGTCTCGGAAATGATGTTCAGCAGCTTGGTCAGTCCTTGGCCGATTTCAGTGAAAAGATGACGACCGGAGTAAATGGCGGGAGGTTTGATCCCGAACCAGTAAACGAGGTTCTTCTTTCTGTCGAGCGGTTAATTGGCGTAATGAACAGTCTTAACATGCTTGATCCAAATACTGGAAATTTTGTTGATGCCGGATCAAGGATCTTCGCGGTTCTCGATTTTCTTCGCGTGCTGAATAATGAAGATGTCGGAAGCCTGAATGGTTTCGACGGTTCGATCGCTGACGAGCTTGTAAAGTTCGCACAGGGAGTCAGCACAGCATTTGCTGAAGCTGAAGGGATTGATGCCGCATCTATTGCGATGTTCCAACAGTTGACATCCAGTCTTAATAACTTGACATCAATTAATCCGAACTTGAACTTCAGCCATCTTGGCGAGCCTATTTCTCTTGGTATGTCCGAAGGGATTCGTCTCCACCAGGCCGAGATTAACCAGTCTGTTCTGGACGTGATCAAAGCCGCTGCAGACAATATTGCGAATCACCCCGAAATCCAGCCGAAGATTGTTCCAGTGTTCGACATGACCGATCTTACCGGAACTGGAGGAACGCTGGCAACCTGGTCTGCAAATCTGACGCTTGATCTGCAGACGGCCGTCGAGAATGCTATTCGCGCAACGATCCCAAGCGGGCCGGCCGAAGTAGTCGTTCAAAATCCAACAAATCTTTCTACAATTGAGACGTCTCTCGTTACATTGCAATCCGAAATCAGTGGCCTGCAATCCGCTATTTCCAACATTCGTATTGTTCTTAACACTGGAACGATCGCTGGAGAAATGGCAAGTGGCATTGATGAAGCACTTAATCGTTCTGCATTGTATGCGAGCAGACGCAACTAACCGCGCCGGAGGTTTTCTCCGGCCTTTTTCTTTTTGTTAAGGAGGTCGGAGAAAACCAATGGCGGATTCTGCGGTATGCATCTACATAAAGAACTTCCTTAGATCGGGTGCCACGATTACCACGGAACAACTCATGCAGACTGTTCCAATCGAAGGCGAACCGGTGATGACAAACCCAAAGGTTAAGGGCGAACTCGGCAAGGCTGGCTCATTTGAATTCTCAATGGAGATGAAAAGCCCGTACTACGACTCTCTACTTCAGTTAAAAACGATCCTTCGCGTTACTCTTTTTGGTAAAACTATATTCAGAGGACGCGTTCTTACAATTGATCGAGCAATGGCCAGAACAAGAACCGTGCACTGCGAGGGCGATTTTTCGTTTTTATTAGACAGTCCTCAGCCAGGAAGCAAAGAAGATCTGCGTCCAACAATCGGGGTTCTTGCCTATTTGCAGCAGATTATTACAAACCATAATTCCTATATCCAAAATGATCCAGATAAGAAATTCGTTCTCGGTGAGGTGCCAGGGCAGTATTCTTCTTCTGTAGCAAGCTCGCAACGGGTAAATATTCCTTCCGACAAAGCCAATCAGAAGTTTGGCGATACTAGTTGGAACTTCAGCATGGACCGAATTGAAGGACTACTTGGTGATTTTGGAGGCTACTGGAGAACAAGATATGATGCCGGTTCCGGCAATACGTATCTCGACTGGTTTGATAATTACTACGATTCTTCGATCAATACACAGACTATTGAAATTACTAAGAATTTGATTGATATTAGCGGGCCAACAGAAGTAAACAACATTTTTACCGTCGTGATTCCGATTGGAAAGAATGAATCGGAAAGCGTGTTTATTCGCGATTACTGGCCTGCTATCAACAATCATGCAGCTGTTGATTATATTATGGTTCCTGAATTGCTAGATGTTTATAGTGATTCGGAGCTTAACAGTCAGTATCATAAAAAGTCCGATTATGCTGAGGCTGTTAACAAATTCGGAAGAATATGGAAAATTGTTGACTTTGAAAATGCCAACACACCGGAAAAGCTGTTCAAATATGCTGCTGACTGGATAAAAAATAACTATATGCCGGAGATAGTGCAATGGAGTGTTTCGGCGCTTGATCTGCGGTTTGTAAACGGACAGGCTCAGCCCTTATATGTTGGCGACCGTGTTAATGTCCGCCATCCTGAGGTTACGCATCAGTTCGACGGCATGACAATTATTACTGCCGAGTACGACCTGTATAATCCGGACAAGAACAAATATACCATTGGAATTCCCAACCAGGAGATTAATTCCGCGTATGGTGTGAAGGAGAAAGCTGATAAATCATCGGGCAAGAAGAGCGGAAAAAGCGGCGGAGGCGGATTCACTGCGAAACCGCAGGTACAGATTCCGGATACATCAGACATAGATGCAAATAATCGAACCAAGCTTGCAAATATGTATTGGGACAAAACCGAGCTGAATAAGGATATACCGCTTGATGACCCGCTTGCATTTCTTAAATTTAATACCCAAGGCGATGAGCAGTATACAACACAGAGAGAAGCCGTTAAAGGCACTATGCCGATGATCAAGAAACTTGTTCAGACAAGACTTGAGAAGGGGGCTGAACTCCGTAAGGAAGCATTGATCAGAGGTGTTGATATTAATGATGTTCAGTTAGCCATCGATTTTACACCGGACGTCAAAAGAGCTCAGCAGAACTGGAAGGCTGGCATGTCATCGTATATGGTCAACGATCTTGGAATGGCACAACAGCAAGCCGAGGTTCTCATTAACTCATCCAGCGGCTCAAGTCAATTTGCCAGCTTTGTTGACGACAATGGAAACTGGACTCCTCTTGCCTACCAAAAAGGGATCCACCTGGCAAAAGGGGCCGACAAGATTAAAAAAATGGCATTCGACACCAGGAAGCTGCTGGATAAAAACATCGACAAAGGGTTTAAATCTCCGACAGACGAAGCCGTTGGCTCCGTTACTCAGAGCTTGTTTGGTGTCGACCTAAACATTGGGAATTTGGCAGATTTTGATTCACTTAAGGAGAAAGTAAGCGTCGCATCAAGTAAATATGGAGATTTGCTTAGTCTAGATGGTGAAAACGGACTGGCCGATCTAATTGACGGCGGTTTCTCCCTTACTACGAATCCCGATGGTTCAAAGAAATCATTCGATCTTGTCGGCGGTCTCTTTTCTGGGGGAGACAAAGACAGCGGAGTTGGAAAAGCGTTCAACTTTATGTCCGGTCTCTTTTCTGGAGGAGACAAAGACAGCGGAGTTGGCAAAGCTATAAACTTTCTCGGTGACTTTCTCAAAATGCAGGACAAAGATGGTGGTTCCGGCTCCATTTTTGACCTTGGAAAAGGCCTGTTTTCCGGAGGCGATGATGGATCTGGTGGAAAAACATTTAGTCTTCAATCAGACACTGCCAACATCGACGGAGGAAGCGGCGGAAGTGCCAAATTTGGAAGAGATAGCAGTGGGAACTGGCAGCTATTTCTTAACGAACCGATGACGTATACGGATGAAACCGGAACGCATACTGTTGGCGGCAAGGGGGTTGTAACTGCTTCGGACTTTGCGATTAAGTCGATTCCGAGCTTCAAGACTAAGTTTGCGGTTGTTGACGAACTAGTGGCTGGAAAAGCAACTATTGGTGAATTGAATGCAGTGCGGGCAAGGGTTGAGACACTGGAGACAGATTATCTGAAAACAAACTCTCTTTATTCTGCTATCAGCAATCTCAACACTGTGCGTGTCAAGAAGCTGACCATAGGTAGTGGCGGAAGGATTCTGTTTGAGGGGAACAGCACAGCCATCACAGAGTCCAATGCGGCAAACCTCATCGATAATCTCAAGATCGAACTAAATGGGAATCAGTATACGCTATACAAGAGGTTCATTGGGGATAGCGATTGGACGGCAGTAGGGTCTTTTAGTCGAGCTACTTCATTGAGCGGTGCATGGAGTAGCGGAGTTTATACGGTTACCGCAAACCCGGAAACGGCATCGCCAATATCAGCAAAAGTTGTAATGCCCAAAGTCACAAGAATATCTTCCTTTATGGACATTGATTTGTATAACTATTCGAGTGATGCACACCCAGCGGAAACCACAAGGTATACTGTGTCGGCAGACAATGATTATGCCTATATAAAGTGGGGAAGCACAACAGTCGCAAGGGCATCGCATTCGGCTTATTCAAATGGTTGGAGTGCGGCATACAGTAAAGTCAGCTTGCCTAAAACACAACAGACGGAGAATGCATTCATAGATATAAAAACCCCGAACAGTGCATCAGGAACAGCCAATCCAGACAATACAAGGTATACCCTCGCTGTTGACAGCAATTATGCATACCTGAATTGGGGAAGTACAACGGTTGCGAGATGTGCTAATGTCGGAATTACCGTTGATAATTGGAGTAGGAGCCATTTTGCGGAAGATACGAAAGCAAGAAGCTCGAAAAGGCTAAGCATCCCAGTTTCGGTTGATGTTAATGGCGTTACATACTCAACCACTTTTACTACAAGTGAAATGACTCTTGAGCAATATGGAAGCACTAATTATGTGAATGTCAGAATGGGATCGATAACAATAGCACGTTTGTATTTAGATAATGATTGATGAAGGAGAAACTTAAATGGAAGAGCTGAAAGAAATTCTGGGGCATCTGAACGGCATCAAGGGGATTCTGCCGCAGATGGAAGGTGTGCCTCTGACACCAACTAATGCGAAGATTGCGCTGGCAATCGGCAACAGCGTTGATATTGTCATCAGTATGGTCTCAGAACTGGCTGAAGAGTTGGGAAATTTTAGAGCACAGACGCTCGATAATGCCGGTACAGGAGTTGATGCGACATGAAAACTCCGGAAAAAATCATTTCAGCAGAAATCAAAATAGATCCAGATCGTTCTATCGTCGCTCTTGCTGATGGAACTGAACTTTCTGGAAGTGCCGGATATGCGAACGGTGATTTGTGGATCTGGATTAACAATTCTGAATCGGTTGATTTTTTACAGCTAGTGACTCTTTTTTCGGATCCAAAGAAGACGACAATCATTACGTATAGGGGCCCAGGCAGTATAGAAGATCGTTGGGAAGGGTTCACAAAGCTCGTTACTGTACAGGTGAATGAAGACTCGACTGATTTTCGTCTGCGTCGTAATAACTAAATCGGAGGGATCGACGCCATGACTATATATAATGGTGAACATTCATTGATATTTCGTCATCCAGACGACTCCAATGAGGTAAACACTTGGGATTCTTGGCATCTGATCCCGACTTCACGACCGTCGATGAGCATTCCGGGAACGCAGAACAAGTTTGTTGAGATCCCCGGAATGTCAGGCAGTTACGACTTGAGTGATTATTTAACGTCAGAAACAGTCTACGCGGACAGAAGTGGATCCTTTGAGTTTGTGGTGGATAACGAATACGAAGACTGGGTGACGCTTTATAAACGAATCCTCTCCTATCTTCAGGGTCGACGTCTTCGAATGATTCTGACTGACGATCCGAAATGGTTTTATGAGGGACGATTCAATGTTGACGGATGGGTCAGCGAACCAGCCAGAAGCAAGGTTACTATTTCTTATCGGGTGGGACCGTTTAAAACTGCTCTGTTTGACCTTGCCGAAGACGTTATTTGGGACACGTTCAACTTCACGAGAGACGAAGACTGGAGTGTTGTTAAACAGGTTACAGTAAACAATTCTACTCAGACGTTTGACTTTGTACCGTCAGCGGGCTATGGGTCTGATAAATTCACAGTCCGGATGATAAGCGGATCTTCGGTAACTATCACCTGCGGAAGCACATCTGCGACACTGAATGGAATCGGAAAGTCTGCCGTACTTTCTGCGCCGAAGAATGCGAGCACGGCAAAGCTTACTTTTACTGGGACCGGGACAGTTACCGTATCAGTCTCGAGACAGGATCTGTAATTATAAGGAGGCGATTATTGTGGGAGTTAAAGCGGCGGACTTTGTAAAATCTACAGAAGAAGCTTATTCCGAGAAGCGTGGCTACATCTGGGCAACCGCTGGAGAAACGTGGACCAGAAAAAAGCAGGATGCATTGGAGAATAAATACAAAAGTAATCCAGAAAAGTATAACAACTATCGGATGAGTGCTGAACATGGAGACAAGTGGATCGGCCATAAGGTCGACGATTGTAGCGGTCTTGTTAAAGATATGGCTCGTAAACATGGCTTGACCGGAATCTACCACGGCAGCAATAGTCAGTTCAAGAAGAATTGCTTTAAGACCGGGCAGATTGTAAAAGGCATGAAGCTTCCGATCGGAGCGTTGATCTTTACCGGAAATGAGGCAAAACACGATCATGTTGGCATCCTGGTCACGGAAACCTGCATTACGGAAGCAAGAGGTACGTTGTACGGTGTCGTGCATACGCCGATTAGTAATAAGAAGTGGACCTATTGGGGACTACTTGAGGGGGTTGATTATGATTTCATCCCGGATGGAGTCGATAAACCAGAGCCCACTAATTCGAAGAAGGCCAAGAAGCACCCCACTCTTCGCAGAGGAGATCGCGATGATGCTGTAAAGGAGCTTCAAACAAAGTTGGCTAATGCTGGAAGCAGCCTTTCTATAGACGGAATTTTCGGAATTGGCACACAGAGTGCCGTGAAAAGTTTCCAGAGGTCTCATGGTCTTGTGGTTGATGGAATTGTCGGACCAAAGACGTGGGCGGAATTGGATAAGTGATTGGAGGGCATCAAAATGAAGGTAAACTGGAAAGTAAGATTCAAGAACAAGACCTGGCTTACGATGTTTATAAGTCTGATCGTCGGGTTTGTATTTAATATGCTGAAAATGTTTGATGTAGTTCCGGTTGTCACGGAAAGCTTCGTGATGAACGTTGTTGGACAGATCCTGACCTTCCTCGGTCTGATTGGCGTTCTCGTCGATCCGACGACGGCCGGACTGAATGACAGCTCCCGGGCCATGAGCTATGAGGAACCGTGGAAAGATAAAGCCACAGTATCGACTGCTGAGGAGGATTGATTAGATGAGCCCTTTTCTGCAAATGGCCGTCACAGTAATCTGCGCGGTGCTGGCTTCGTCTGGTTTCTGGGCATGGATGCAGGGTCGTCGGGATAAGAAGGACGCTAAAACAAAGATGATCCTTGGGCTTGGTCATGACAAGATTGTCGAGCTCGCCATGAAGTATATCGAACGTGGATGGATTACCCAGGATGAATATGAGGATCTAAATAAATATTTATATTCGCCATATCGCGAAATGGGCGGTAACGGAACTGCCGAACGGCTGATGATTGAGATTAAGAAACTTCCAATTCATCATCTAAGTTATGCCCAGCAGGCAAAAGAGAACGGCGGTGTCGAAATCGACTGAAGGTCGTTATGGTGGTGATCATCTGTGTGGATGCGCTGCAACGTGAACCCAAAAAAGAACAACACTGGAGACTGTGTAATTCGAGCTTGTGCAGTTGCCCTAAACAAGACCTGGCTGCAGGTTTCTGACGAGATTTATGCACTTTCCAGAAAACATTACCTTTCGATGAGCGATGATCAGCTTTGGGGACGATACCTCTATGAACAGGGGTTCGTCCCCTTTCTCCTTCCGGAGAGTTGCCCGTCATGCATTACGATCCGGAGATTCTGTGTTATGTATCCTCACGGGATATACATCATAGGTACCGGAAGTCATGCGGTCGCAGTTATTGATGGCAACTACTATGACAGTTGGGATTCCGGAAATGAGATTCCGAGTTTTTTCTGGCGAATTAAATAAGGAGGATGATTCTAATGGCATGGTATCCGAGTTCTTATGGAATGGCACCTGGTAGTTATGGTGCACCAATGACTGCTGCACCGGCATATACTTATCAGCAGCCTCAGGCAGCTCCGGTTATGCAGAGCGGAGCATCTCCAGCGCAGGGAATCGTTTGGGTAGATGGTGAAATCGGAGCCAAAGCTTATCAATTCCCAGCCGGAGTACAAGGGCCGATTGCTCTGTGGGACACAAATGATCAGGTAATTTACCTCAAGAGCATGAATCCGATGGGAATGCCGAACCCGCTTCAGAGAATTCGTTACCAGATTGAGGATGTTCCTCAGATGCTTCCGTCCGGATCAGGTAGTCAAAGTGCCGCGGAATCTGCCTATGCGACAAAAGAAGATATGGACTCACTTCGTAGCGAAATTCAGTCGTTGAAAGAAACTCTGACCAACAGACGCAATCAAAATGGCGGACAAGGATCCCAATCTAATAGGAGCGGAGGCGGTATGAATGCCTAATCCGTTGTACCAGCAACTGTGCGGAGGGCAACCGTCTTTTCCGCAGCAAAGCAGAATGCCAGCGATTAATGGCCCATTTCAGAGGATTCAGGCTATTCTCACGGCGATGCAGAACCCCGCGGCATTTGTAAAGCAGATGTTTCCGGACATCCCGCCACAGATCCAGAACGATCCAAATCAGACATTCCAGTATCTCCAACAGACCCGAGGCGGTGTCGATCAAAGTCAGATCAACCAAGCTATGCAGATGGCGGGACAGATTCGGGGCCAGGGGAGCGTGAGGTGAAGTAAATGGCCAAAATCGATGAATATATTGCTTTGATCAGAAACGCAATTTATGGAAGAGAAGTGCGTTCTGCCATAGCAAATGGAATTGAACAATGTTATGTTGATAATCAGGGGGCAGTGGATGATGCCGTTGAAAGAGCGAACACGGCCGCATCGAATGCCACCACAGCGACACAGAATGCAAACGAGAAAGCTACAGCAGCAAATAACGCAGCAACTAACGCAAACGAGAAAGCGGGACTTGCGAACAGTGCAGCAACTAACGCAAACGAGAAAGCGGGACTTGCAAACAGCGCGGCCACTAACGCAAACGAGAAAGCTACAGCAGCAAATAATGCAGCGCAGCTCGCTAATGAGGCTGCAGACGATGCAAATGCCGCTTCCGCTAAAATCGACAACATGACCGTAAAAGCAAACGTACTTCCGGCCGGCTCAGCCCCAACAGCTACTGTCAGCGATGTTTCCGGACACAAGCATATTGCTTTCGGCATTCCGAGGGGAAACACGGGTACTACACCCAATATGAGCATCGGGACGGTTGAAACACTGAACCCAGATCAACAGGCAGGTGCAACAATTACCGGTACACCTGAAGCCCCTGTGCTTAATCTCAGGATTCCAAAGGGCAATACAGGATCTATTGATAATGTATATGGATCTACGATTCCGGTCAGTGAGAGTGACAGCAGAAGCATCAAGCAAGTTCTTGATACCAAGTTAGAATCTGTACCTGTCATGGGCGGCGCATCCACATCTTCCGCGGGTGCTTCCGGTTTGGTTCCAGCTCCTGCCGCTGGTAACGCAACAAGATATCTCAGAAGTGATGGGACGTGGACTGTGCCGCCGGATACGCATGTTGCAGTAGATTCGGCTCTCAGCAAAACGAGCACAAATCCGGTGCGGAATTCAGTAGTAACGGCAAAGATCGAAGAAATTGTTGCCAACACTGTCAGAGGAAATATGACCGTTGAACAGGTTAAGGCGTTGTGAGGTGATGACATGATCAAGATCGACGGAAGACATATCACCATCACCCGTGGAGACTGCGAACCATTTACGATTACTCTCACGGGAGAGGATGTTCCTGCGGACGGAGAGAAGGTGCTGTTTTCTGTAAAGAAGACTTCAAACTATCCTAACCCAGTGCTGGAAAAAAATCTCAACGTGAAGGATCAGAAAGTTGTCATTCAGATCATGAACGCAGATACGAAAAATCTGGCGTTTGGCGATTACGAGTGGGACATCCGCTTTCCCAATTACTACGATGAGAACGAGCCTCACACGCCGATGGAACCAGCCCAATTTACGATTGCAAAGGTGATTGGTAATGTCTAAAGAGCTTGATATCCAGATCGAAGTTGTTAACCGACTGCAAGATATAGGGATTAATGTCGGGAGTGGTGGCTATGGCCCGAACACAGCAAAAATTGAGGTTAGAACGACAGCAGAATGGAACACCATGCTTCAATATATTCCGTCTGCGAACAGAATCATTGTCTATTCAGACAAATCAGTTATCGATGGAGCACCAATACCCGGCATTAAGATTGCGGACGGACTTTCATATGTTGTTGATCTTCCTTTTGTCGGCGATGATATTTCTGCTGAGTTTGTCAGGTTGCTTAACGAGCACGTGACTGACAGAATAGCTCACGTTACAGAAGAAGAAAGAAATTTCTGGAACAACAAGATAAATTATGCTCTTAACGAAAGCGAAGAAACACTCGTCATCAATCGAGATTAAATGGAGGAAATTAAAATGGCAGAAATTAGTAAAATCACCCTTCCGTCTGGTACTACTTACGATCTGAAAGACGCAACCGCACGTGCCGCGATTGCGGGAGGCACAAGCTTTCTTGGCGTTACCACAACAGCGCTTACTGATGGTTCTGAGGTCACAACTATTGTTGTCGGGGGGCAGGATGTTGCCGCTGTGAACGGCGGTATGGCTATTTACCAAAGCAAGGAATTTGTTTATTCCTCTTCTGATGGCAAATGGCATGAGTTCGGTGATACAACCAATCTTGGTGCGCTGGCCTATAAGGATTCTGCGTCTGGCAATTTCAAGCCGGAAGGGACTGTTAGCAAGCCTACATTCACAGGGAATAAGCTTACAAGTACAGGCTCGTTTACGCCTGACGGAAGTGTAAGTAAACCTTCTTTTACAGGAACAGAAGGAAACGTTAATGTTAGCGGAACGCCTGCCGGGACGATTGGTGTCGGTACTGGAGCCGCAAATTATACACCAAGCGGAAGCGTTGCCGCTCCGACCATTACAGTAACTCCATCTTCCTCGACCGGATACGTTGCTTCCTCTGCAACCGGCGGTGGTACAGTAACAGCGGGTACAGCCGCTAGTGCGACTATGCCTACGCTTAGTACGACTGTCAGCAACGAGAACCTTGTTTTAAGCTGGACGGAAGGTTCGTTCACACCAAATACCCCGACAACGGTGAAGCTCCCTAGTTTCACGAGCAAAACAATTGTGAGTGGAATCTCAAAAGTAGAAGCGAGTGCCCCCGCATTTACAGGAGATGGTGTTAACCTCAAATTCACTGGAAGCAGTATGAGTTCCTCCGGGAAATTCACCCCGGCTGGAACTGTCAGCCAACCTACGTTTACAGGGACGGCCGGGAGCGTTAGTGTTGAAGGAACACCTTCCGGGGGTGTCAGCCAGCCGACATTTACGGGGACACAGAAAGCTGTCACAGTCTCCTAATCACGGAGGCGCAAAAGAGCCTCGCGGAAATGGAGGGAGACTGATTGGCAGATGTAAGTAAAATAACGCTACCGAATGGTGACACTTACGATATCAAAGATGCGGTAGCAAGAGGAAACACAGATCACGGCAATGCCCGAATTTTCAGCGCAGACTGCTCGACTGCGGCGGCTACGCAAAGAAAGGATGTAACGATCACAAAGTGCACAGAGTTGATCGCTGGGGATGTGTTTGTGATTACGTTTACGAATGCACAGACATACAACGGTGCTCCAACAATGCAGATCAATAGTCTGGGCGCAAAGAACATTCGCAGAGTTACGGGAACCAATGCCGGACGGTATGAGTGGGATACCGGAGAAGTCGTTGTGTTCAAGTGGACGGGAACTTATTTTGTTATCACGACAGGCGGGTTTGCGACAACGACCTATTACGGGCGAACAAAGTTGTACACAGGGGCTGGTTCAAACTCTACGACATTAGCATTAGACCCTGCATCCTTGTATAACTTTGCAAACCGCTCTATCTGTCCATACTACAGCACCAGCGCAACCTATGCTGTCGGGGATAAGGTCAGGAACGGTGATTACATTTATGAGTGCACTACCGCCATTACAAAAGCGGAAGCGTGGAATGCGGCACACTGGGAAGTAGCCCCACCTTTGCAGGAGCAAATTACATCAATGACCGGGAATGACATTATTGGTATGACTGTTACGGCATTGAAATCTGCACAGTCACAGTATGTTGTTGGACTGACAGTCGACCAGTTATTGGCTAAGTAAAGAAAGGGATGTGATTGAATGACACCAACAACCAATCTTAGTCTAAAGAAGATTGACGGAAACGAAAACTGGCGTGAAATCTTTGACGATCATAACGACAGTATGGATTTAATAGATGCGGCTGTCAAGAGTAATTCAGATGAGATTTCCACAACAGAAAAAAGCTTAATCTATGTCGTAGACGGAAACAAATGTGCAAACGCTGTTCCTGTTGGCAGTTATGTACAGCTCATCAACAGCACGATTTCCGGAAGGTCTGATGGTTGCTATACTGTCAAGACCGCTATTCCAGCAAACACAGCTATTAATAACACATATTTCAACGAAACAGCACCTATTGCTGGCGGTGCTGTTAATTCGTTAAACAGCAATATTGCGAACAATCTGAGTTTTCTAAAAGTATCCGGCACGCTCGGCGCTGTAAATGCAACAGTCAATATTTACACGCATAGCACATCACTTACAGGATATATGATAGCAGGATGGAGTGTTATATTAGACGGCGCTAAATATATTTGGCAAGGCGTACCTGTCATTGAAAACTTGTTTATTGACAATAACACAATTAGGTGTAAGAATCTCAGCGCAGATATTGTCGGGAAAACGATTGAAATCCTGCTTTATAAGGTTCCGACATAATTATCCTCATGTCGCTAAATTGCTGTTTAACGAAGTAGCAGATCACCAGATTTGTGGTAAAGGGTGAAAGCATATCAAGACCTGAAAGTGATCTGTGTGATAGAGAATACGGGCATGGGAATTGGCCTATGCCCAACCTCGTACAGTTGTTTATACAATGGCTCACGATTACGATATCGTTTTCATTGTAACTGACGTGAAAGAGAACATTCTCTCAGGGAAAGACGAAACCGTGGTGTTGGTATTCTAACTTAAATATAAAAAATAAAGAAATGAGAGGTAAACAATATGGAAAGTAAATACTTTGTTCATCGAATTCAAGAAGAAAATGGTTCTTTTTCAAAAGGCATTGAAGTACACGATACGCTAAATTCTGCGATTCTTTCTTTCTGGGGAAGAATGAAAACGGGATATGACAATCCTGATTATCCTAATACGACTTTTGTTTCATGCAAAATCAAGAATTCGGAAGGAAACGTCGTTGGAGAGTATGACCAGACGTGGCAAAAAGGTAGCTCCGAGAATAAGTTTTTCCTTCACTATGTCCGGAGAGATGGAGAAACTATCAGCAAAAATATTGATGTGCTTGATACATTTGATGCCGCACGTAGGAGCTTTGCCAGTCAGATGGAGTATGGATACGATAATGTCAACCATCCGAACGTGGATTATGTATCTTGCGAAATCACTGACAGAAGCGGTGTCGTGCTTGAACCATTTAATCAAACTTGGAAGAGACAGCAAGAGACACCAGAGGCATAAATCGATAGAACGAAAGTAGCCTGGTAACTATACATAACACTTCGCTGCTAATAATGGCGGCGAAGTTTTTGTTTTTGGACTAAAGAGGGTGGTTCCGTTGGGCTAGTATGACTCGTCTCCAGGTTTACCAAATAGATAAATTCCAATAGGAGGATATGGAACATGACCGATTCTAATGGAAATATGATTATGCCCGTTGCACCTTATTATGGTGGTGGAAACGGAGGGTTTGGTTTTGGTGGGGACAATGCCTGGTGGATCATCATCCTGCTTATCTTCATGAGTGGCTGGGGAAATAACGGCTGGAATAATGGTGGCAATGGCGGAGGCGGAACGACATTTATTGCAAATGACGTTCAGCGCGGCTTTGACCAGGCCACCCTGAATAACGGAATTTCTGGCATTAAGGACGCTGTAACTGGCGGGTTCGCCGGAGTTCAGTCCTCTCTGTGCAACGGATTTGCTCAGGCCGAGATTGCCGCAAACTCTAGGCAAATGGCAGACATGAATCAGACCTTTGCGTTGCAGAGCGCTCTGCAGAACTGCTGCTGTGAGAACAGGGCGGCTACGGCGGATCTGAAATATACCGTCGCTACAGAAGCATGTGCAGATCGCAATGCCGTTGCTGATGCTCTGCAGCAGGTGATTACGGCCAATAATGCATCTACTCAGCGGATTCTGGATCAGATGTGCAATGACAAGATCGACGCCAAGAATGAGCAGATTGCAAACCTGCGTCAGCAGCTTCAGATGGCTCAGCTGACTGCTTCTCAGGGTGCACAGACCGCACAGATTCTCGCCAACAATGATGCTCAGACGGCTGCGTTGGAACAGTATCTGGCGCCTACTCCTCGCCCCGCTTATATTGTTCAGAATCCTAACTGCTGTCAGCAGAATTGGGGTTGTGGATGCGGAGCCTAATTCTTTGATAAATCATACTGGGGCTGGCTCGATTTTCGGGTCGGCCCCTATTTCGTTTCTGTGAAAACGATATTGAGGAGGAATTCTATATGGCAGAATATGGTTATGTTGCGGTTCAGACGCTTCAGCCCGGTGCTTCGGCTATTCTTGAGAACATTCGTCCATGCACCAAATGCCCGCAGAACGTGCTTCACGACAACATGACTCCAAATCTCACACTTCGGGGGATCGTTCGTAATCCCTGCTGCAATGCCAAGGCTCAGTACAGCGTGTCCTTTAGCGGAAACATCGCCGTAACTACTGGTGGCGCAGCTGGAGAAATTCAGTTGGCTCTGAGCGTTAATGGATATATTCGTCCGCTAACGATCGCCGCGGCAACACCGGCAGCTGCTGAAGAGTTTTGGCACGTAGGCGGCGACACCACAATTGACGTTGCCAGCGGATGCTGCACTGAAGTTGCTGTCGTGAACGCTTCCGTTGGAGATGCGCCAGCGATTGATGTTCGGAATCTGAACGTTAAAGTGACCAGAGTTGCTTGAGGAGGGACGGTTCA
>Ga0326513_10000981_pt1 | contig 23534 bp, 21 predicted proteins | sample 2_2465_0518_D_FD_203654 | JGI IMG/M metagenome (GOLD analysis project Ga0326513, IMG submission 203654) | Bovine rumen microbial communities from UC Davis, California, United States - 2_2465_0518 | ecosystem: Host-associated > Mammals > Digestive system > Stomach > Rumen | place: USA... | reverse complement strand
TCAAACTCGCTCATCTTGTAGCCGGCACCCGGTCTTTCGATATCAACATGCCAAAGGAGATCAATCGTCTTGTAATTGACGCACTGAGCGACTTTTTGTTTACAGCTGGCGTGAAGAGCAATAGCGTGGCTACACGTGAACAACAAAGCGAACACTCACAGACTTTCCTTGTAGGAAATATTCTTATGGACACCCTCCGCTTTAATCGTAATCGCTTGCAGAAACCGTCAATTGAAGGTCTTGATAAACCATATCTTGTCCTCACATTGAATCGCAAGGCTTTGTTAGCTGATAAAGAGGGGCTGAGGAAGATGCTTGACTGTGTTATTAATTCAGGACTTCGATTGGTGGCACCTTTGCGTGGCCAGGCCTATCAAGTGATTTCAGAATTATATCAATCGGCTCCTAATCTGCTTTTGATGGAATCTCTACCATATTTGGAGTTTGGTTGGCTTACAGCACACGCCGCTGGTGTTATCACCGATTCTGGCAATGTGGCCGAAGAAGCAACCTTCAATGGGGTACCATGTATCACATTAAACAATTACACTGAGCATCAGGAGACGGTCACGCAGGGAACCAATGTTCTTGTTGGAGGTGATCCTACATTGATGGCCCAGTATTTAGACTCCCTTAAAAAGCATGAATGGAAGAGCAGTAGCCTTCCTGACCGATGGGATGGACGTACAGCAGAACGCATAGTACAGATATTGCTGAACTAACTATTTTGTCCTCTTTATACTGAAATAGCCGAGTCGATGATTTCGGCTTTTTCTGCCTAATGAGCGCATCACATAGATGCCATCGGGCAGCTTACTGATGTTGGCATACTTCCCTTCAAAAGGTAATACCGTCACCTGTTGACCCAATAATGTTTCGACAATTAGGATATTTGCATCAAGCGTCACAGGCTTTATGGGGAGTCGCAGCCATTTTCCGTCAGTCTGTTGCACGTCATCAGTCAACCAAAAGAAATCATCGTTGGTTGGCTTTGGCATTTGGCAAGCTTCACTCTCCAGGCCATAACGATCATAAGCTGTCACGGCATAAAAGATTCGCTTATCCTTTGGAACGTTAATATTTGTATTCTTTACTTTTGTGGCCACAAGATTCTCGGCATTATTGATATCAACCGGATAGGTTTTCGAGGCATATATATTATATAATAGGTAGGGACTGTCATTTCTATTCTCAGCTTCAGACCATGACAGCACTTGTCCATTATGTCTCAGTCTCTGCGGAGGAGTAGGGGGCGTCTTTTCCAACCATTTCATTGGCGGTACTAATGCTGGTGTCTGATTGAAGTGCTTGGCGAAAAGATAGATTCCCTTGACATTATCAGTCAAAAATTTCGAACGGAAATAGCAGTGGCCAAGACCTAACTGACGGGATACATGCATCTGACGAGATACATCACGTAGTGTCCACTTACCTTCACGTGGGTCAAGAAAATAGATGCCAAGTCCTGGGGCTATGATACGTCCGGCTGCCTGTTCTTGCCAGTCAATTGCAAAAGGAAAGAACTGATTATCACGGAAGTACATCATAGGAAACAATTCATCCATTAATCCTTCTCGCATCCATAGTTGAGCATCTTGACTCACAGCATTGCGGGCATTCCATCCACCAGAACGATAGCGAAGCAGGTCGGCATGTTTACCAATTGGCGAACATGACATTTTCACCCACGGCTTTTCTTCTTTAACTGCCTTATTAATGGCTTTGACGATATTGGTAATATGGTTTCTTCGAGTAGCTCGTTCGGCAAAATTTTTGGCCTTGGGCCACGTTTCAGGATAGCGGATGTAATCCAAGTGAATGCCATCGACATCATATTGCCTGACAATCTCGCGACAGAAATCTGCCAAATAAGAAGCTGTAGCAGGCAGTTCTGGGTTCATATACCCCTCTTCTCCTAACTTTCTCACTAACTTGGGATATTTTGCTCGCAATTTTGTGCAACCGTATTTATTCCATTTTCCAATAGGTATTGTCACAACCCAGGCATGTAGTTCCATTCCACGAATGTGACACTCATCGATGGCGAATTTAAGGGGGTCGTAAGAAGGAGCATAACCTGGCTCACCAGTTATGCAGCCGTCCCATGGTTCCATAGAAGAAGGGAAAATAGTTGTAGCACGAATACGAGTTTGCAATAACACAGTGTTAATACCAGCTTCCTTCAATAGGTCGAGTGTTTTCCTCAGTTCCTCTTTCTGAGATTGACTATAGTGGCTGTGTGGCCAGTCAACGCCGCCGATAGTGGTCAGCCAGACAGCTCTTACTTCGTGTTTTGGAGATTGGGCCCAAAGGGAGAGGGATGAGAGTATGGCGATAATAAGAATCGCAAAATTTTTCATGATTTTGTTATTTTTGTGTGCAAAGTTATGATATTTTTTCCATATTTCAAATAAAAACGTTACTTTTGCACGCAAATTAAGTCAAATAAATATCAAATCATCATTATGCTTTCATTTCTTTTGAGCTTCATTGCTCTTGTTTTGGGATACATTTTCTACGGTCGTTTCGTGGAAAAAATCTTTGGTCCTGACGACCGAGTAACTCCCGCTGTAGCTAAGGCCGATGGTCTTGACTATGTTGCGTTACCATCTTGGAAGGTATTTATGATACAATTCCTCAATATAGCAGGAACAGGTCCTATCTTTGGAGCCATCATGGGCGCAAAATTCGGCCCCGTTGCCTATTTATGGATAGTATTTGGCTGTATATTTGCAGGTGCAACACACGATTATCTGTGTGGTATGTTGTCTATGCGCCATGATGGTGCTGGTCTTCCCAAACTGATAGGACACTATTTAGGCAACACAACCAAGAACATTATGCTTGTGTTCACCGTATTGCTGCTGATTATGGTAGGAACAGTTTTTGTATATTCGCCAGCCGAAATATTACATCACATCGGTGGCTCTTCCATGATGTGGGTATCTATCATCTTCTGTTATTATATCATTGCCACGATGTTGCCCATCGACAAAATTATTGGAAAGGTCTATCCTCTCTTTGCATTCTCGTTGCTCTTCATGGCAGCCGCATTGATGGTGGTGCTTCTCATCAAGTGGCCGACATTGCCGGAACTATGGACAAACTTCAACAATATGGGCTTCGATGCCGATGCCTCATGGACAGATAACATCTTCCCCGCTCTTTTCATTACTATAGCCTGTGGTGCCATCAGCGGTTTCCATGCTACACAAAGCCCGCTCATGGCTCGTTGTGTTAAATCTGAACAATGGGGACGCCCTGTCTTCTATGGTTCAATGATTACTGAAGGACTTGTTGCCCTTATCTGGGCTACTGTTTCTATGTATTTCTTCTATGCTCCCACACCAGGTTACGAGGAAATGCAAGTGGCAACAGGCTTCCATACGTCAGCTCCAGCCGTGGTTAACTATGTATGCAATAGCTGGTTAGGGATTGTCGGTGGAATTTTGGCTATGCTTGGCGTCGTGGCTGCACCTATCACCAGTGGCGATACGGCATTCCGTTCCGGTCGCCTCATTGTGGCCGAGTGGCTGAAATTGGATCAACGCCCCATCATAAACCGCTTTTATATTTGCATTCCAATGTTTCTTTGTAGTATCGGTATGCTGGTATGGCAAATTGAAAACCCCGATGGATTCAATACTATCTGGCAATATTTTGGATGGAGCAACCAGACTCTTTCTGTTTTCACATTATGGACGATTACCGTTTATTTAGTGCGCAAACGCAAACCATTTTTCATTACGATGATACCTGCACTTTTCATGACTACAGTCTGCTCCACGTTTGTATTTGTCTCGAAACAGGCATTGCATTTGGAGCCAACCTTAGGCTATAGCCTTGGTTTCGTCTGCATGGTTGTGGCCATTATTTGGTTTAGTCTGTGGTATAAAAAAGAGATGTCTAAATCCTCAACAAAATAACACAAAAAAGTTACTCCTTTTTTAGAAAGGTTAATTTTCATTTCGATTGTTGGATAAGTCAGAAAAAATACGTACCTTTGCAGGTCGTAAAACAAAGTTTTAAAGGATGAAGAAAAAAATATTTGCATTGCTGGCTGCCATGCTGATGTCTGCAGTTAGCTACGCTCAGTTCGAAGAAGGGAAAACCTATCTGAACGCTTCTGTGTCAGGACTTGACTTGAATTATACGAAAAGAGATAATTGGAGTGCAAACTTAAGTGGCAGTGTAGGCTATACTTTCTTGGACAATTGGATGGTGTTAGCAAATTTGGAATATGGTTATCACGACAAGGAATCAAGTATTTCCATTGGTCCAGCCATCCGTTATTATGTTGTTCAAAACGGCCTTTATCTTGGTGCAGGGACAAGTTATGTGCACCGTCCGTCAAGTTATAACGATTTTATGCCCCATGTGCATGTTGGTTATGCCTATTTTGTTAATGGACACTTAACCATTGAGCCGGAACTATATTATAATCAGAGCTTTAACAATCAAGATTATTCCGGTATTGGAGTGCGTGTTGGATTAGGTTTCTATTTTTAAGTAAATCTCATTATTAAGAGATACGAATTATGTTATCTGTAGAAGAACTTGTTGACAGGCTCATCGACCTGTCATTTGCAGAGGATATCGGTGATGGTGATCATACCACACTATGTTGCATTCCTGAAGATGCAATGAGTAAGAGCCTTTTGCTCATCAAGGAAGATGGTATATTGGCTGGTGTGGAAATCGCCAAAGAAGTGTTCCATCGCTTTGATCCAGATATGAAGGTAGAAGTGCTGATAGGTGATGGTTCGAAAGTTAAGAAAGGCGACATTGCCATGATTGTTTCTGGCCGTATCCGTTCACTCTTGCAGACCGAACGACTCATGCTCAATATCCTTCAGCGCATGAGTGGTATAGCCACGATGACTCATCGCTATGTAGAACGGCTTGAAGGAACAGGAACCCGAGTACTTGACACCCGAAAGACCACTCCTGGTATGCGTATGCTGGAGAAACAAGCCGTGAAAATAGGTGGCGGTTGTAACCATCGTATTGGTCTGTTTGACATGATCTTGCTGAAAGACAATCATATTGACTTTGCTGGTGGTATTGATAATGCAATAGATCGTTGTCACAAGTATCTCAAAGAGAAAGGTCTTGACTTGAAAATTGAGATTGAAGTGCGTTCGTTTGACGAGTTACAGCAAGTACTTGATCACGGAGGCGTTAACCGTATCATGTTGGATAACTTTTCTGTAGCTGACACAAAGAAGGCTGTTGATCTTATTGACCACCGCTATGAAACAGAATCAAGTGGCGGCATAACCTATGAGACTATACGTGACTATGCAGAACAGGGTGTTGACTTTATTTCAGTAGGTGCACTCACGCATAGTGTAAAGGGTCTTGATATGAGTTTCAAAGCAGATCATAGTTCAAAATTGAAAATCGAGGAATAAGAAAAGTTCATCATGAAGCAGTTGTTGACGATAGCATTGTCTTTGTTTATCAGTTATTTCCCTGTAAAAGAAGCATATTCTTGTACCAATTTTATCGTTGGAAAGAATGCTTCTGCTGATGGTTCCGTTATCTGTTCCTATAACGCCGATGACTATGGAATGTTCATTGGACTGGCTCACTTCCCTGCTGCCAAGCACTCGAAGGGAGAGATGCGTAAGGTAATAAATTGGGACGATCACCGCTATATGGGTGAAATAGAAGAGGCTGTAGAAACATATAATGTCATCGGCAATATCAATGAATGGCAAGTGACCATTGGCGAGACAACGTTTGGAGGCCGTGAAGAAATGGTAGATACAACGGGCATACTGGATTATGGTTCACTGATTTACATTACTTTGCAGCGTGCAAAGACTGCTCGTGAAGCCATAAAGATAATGACTACGTTGGTGGAGCAGTATGGATATGCCTCAGAAGGGGAAACGTTTACCATTTGTGATCCAAATGAAGCTTGGATTATGGAGATGATGGGATGTGGAAATAATCGCAAACTATCTAAGGAGCGTACTGTCTGGGTGGCACTTCGTATTCCTGATGATGCAATCTGTGGACATGCCAACCAGAGCCGTATTGGTAAATTCAATATGAAAGACAAGTCTGGTGATGTACTATTCTCAAAGAACGTGGTAAAATATGCCCGAACAATGGGATGGTTCAAAGGAAAAGACGAGGATTTCTCATATTGCAATACCTATGCTTTCCCCGATTTTAGTGGACGACGTATTTGTGATGCTCGTGTTTGGAGTTTTTTCCGTCGTTTTGCAAATGGCATGGATCGCTATTTACCATGGGCAGAGGGACGGCAAAAGGACGCTGAACCAATGCCTATTTGGGTTGTTCCTAACAAGAAACTGACCGTCAGCGACGTGGAAATGGCGATGCGCGACCACTATGAAGGTACCCCATTTGCTCTTGATAGTGACATCGGAGGTGGAATCTGGCAAATGCCTTATCGTCCTACACCTCTTTATTTTATGGTGGACGGAAGAAAATACTTCAACGAAAGACCTACTTCTACGCAACAGACGGGATTTAGTTATGTTAGCCAAATGCGCTCATGGTTGCCTCGGGAAGTGGGAGGAGTACTATGGTTTGCCAATGACGATGGTAATATGGTGCCCTATACACCTGTCTATTGCTGTTCCACGGAGTCACCAAAACCTTACAACACTCCTGGAGCTAATGCAGTAACCTTCTCCATGTCTAATGCCTATTGGGTGCAGAATTGGGTCTCCAATATGGTCTATCCTCGTTATTCTCTTTTATTTCCCACTCTTCAGGAGTTGCGTGATTCACTTGACCAGAGCTATTTTGCTTCCCAAAAAGATATAGAAGCAAAGGCCATGTCCTTGGAAGGAGAATCTCGTGTAAGTTATCTTACTGAATACACTGCAAAAAAAGCCGATGAGATGTTGATATGCTGGCATAGACTGGCAACTCATCTCATTGTGAAATTCAACGATATGATTGTGAAGCCTGAGGAGAATGGCCGTTTTATGTTAACACCAGAAGGACTTGGTGCCAGAGTAACACGTCCAGGCTACTCTGAAGGTTTTGCTCGTGAGTTAATCAGGCAGACTGGAAAGAAATATGAAGTGCCCATAGAGTAAAGGATAATCATAGTAGCATAATTGATATGAAGATACTAAGATGGGGGTTCATTGGCTGTGGTGAGGTGACCGAAAAAAAGAGTGGTCCTGCCTTTGCCGAAGTGAATGGTTCGAGCGTCGTAGCGGTAATGAGTCGTAGCGAGGAGAAAGCTCGATCCTACGCTCAGCGTCATAATGTCCCACGATGGTATACTGATGCTCAAAAGTTGATTGATGATCCGGAAGTAAATGCTGTCTATGTGGCTACACCGCCATCAAGCCATGCCACCTTTGCTATCATGGCAATGAAAGCTGGTAAGCCAGTCTATGTAGAAAAGCCATTGGCATCAAATTACGATGACTGTGCCCGTATCAATCGTATTAGTGAAAAGACGGGTATTCCTTGCTTTGTTGCTTATTATCGACGCTATCTTCCTTATTTCCAAAGAGTAAAAGAAATCATAGACAATGGTGTAATAGGTCAGGCCATCAACGTTCAGGTGCGTTTTGCCGTACCACCTCGTGACCTCGATTATGCTCATCCTGATAATCTTCCTTGGCGTCTGCAACCCGATATTGCAGGCGGGGGATATTTCTATGATCTTGCACCACATCAGCTTGACCTTCTTCAGCACTTCTTTGGGGTTATCCTTGAAGCCCGAGGTATCTGTGCTAATCGAGGCCAATTATATCAAGCCGAAGATTCCGTGAGTGCCGTATTCCGTTTTGAGAGTGGCTTGCCTGGTTCTGGTTCATGGTGTTTTGTGGCCCATGAGTCGGCACGTGAAGACCGTATTCTCATTATCGGTGATCGCGGTTCCATTAGTTTTTCCGTATTTGATTACAAACCTATTGTGCTTCACACAAGTGAAGGCACACAAAATATAGAAGTGCCTAATCCACCCTTCGTACAATTTCCACTCATCAAGAATGTCATAGAGCATCTTCAGGGTAGTGCCGTCTGCACCTGTACAAGTGTTTCGGCAACTCCAGTAAACTGGGTGCTCGACCGAATACTCGGCAAGTTCTGATGAACAATATAAAAATGAAGAGATTCGTTCTCATATTATTAACACTATTGTTGACATACGCGAATACATGGGCTGATGAAGTCCAGTGTGACACGATTGAAGCTGTAAAGCACGACGCTCCTCGAAAGCTAAGTCTTATCAGACGAATAATCCGCGGTTTCGACCGTTTGGACAAAAACTATATCGAGCCACAACACTATTTATTCACGACCATGCTTCAGGCCTCATACATCTACGACATATATACTGTCAGGGGTGGGGAAGAGCAAACCATAACTTTCGCACCCGATGCAAGTCTGAAAATTGGGCCGTATATTGGATGGAAGTGGATATTTGGAGGTTATACTTTCGACATGCGTAACCTGACGTTGTTCAGGAATAAACAGGAATGGGACTTGAGCATTTACAGCTCTCAGATAGGTATAGACTTGTTCTATCGCCGTACAGGACGTGACTACAAGCTGCGAGTAGCTGATTTCGGTGACGATATTGACACAGCTCCGCTTGACGGTATAAGTTTTAATGGCGTAAAAGCAGGAATCACGGGGGTCAACCTCTACTATATCTTTAATCACGGTCACTTTTCCTATCCTGCTGCTTTCGCACAGAGCACTTGTCAGAAAGTGAGTTGCGGATCTTGGATGGCAGGCATTGGATATACAAAGAATACGCTTGATCTGGACTATGTCCAGTTGCAAGACCTTCTTTCAAAGAGATTAGCTCCGCAGGAAGTGAAACTTGACAGCGGTCTGATGTTTAACTCGGTACGTTATAACGACCTTAACATCTCTGCGGGATATGGATACAACTGGGTCTTTTCGCCTGACTGGCTTATCGGAGTCAGTGGACAAATGGCCTTAGCATATAAAAAGACCGTGAGTGATATGGATGAAGGGAATAGACGTGGATTTGATATAGACAACATCAATGTCAACGGAATCGGCCGTTTCGGCATTGTCTACAATAACACCAGGTGGTATACAGGTTTTAGTGCCATTGTCCGTATGAACAATTACCACAAACATCGCTTTTCAACAAGCAATATATTTGGCACAATGAACCTCTACGTGGGATATAATTTTGGCTTAAGGAAAAAATACAGAAATAAATGAAACATTGTATATTATTTATCGGTATATTTCTTTGTTCCGTTTGTAGTGACTGTGTTGCTACAACCTCTGGGCGTCCATATTATACTCCAGATGACAGTATAACGGTTACTCGTCTGTTATCTGCAGCAGAAGTTCAGAGCGAGCCCTGTCTTCCCTTGTATTTTGCACGTCAGTTTCTTGGAAAACCATACGTCCCCTATACCCTTGAGCTATTTCCTGATAACGAACAGCTCATTGTCAATACTCGCGAACTTGATTGTACTACGTTTGTAGAAACTGTTACTGCACTAACTCTTTGTGCTCAGCAAAATCGTACCTCATTTGCTGATTATTGTGCAACCTTACAGCGTATTCGCTACCGTCGTGGTAAGATAGACCGATATCCGTCTCGCCTACATTATTTCAGCGACTGGATTGACGACAAGCCCCAGATGAATATTGTTGCAGAGCAACAGGCTCCCAATCCACCATTTGAGGCTGTTCAACAGTTGAAAATCAACTATATGAGCAAACATCTCAATTCCTATGTTTCATTAAAGCGTCATGCAGAATACTTACAAGAAATTGCGAAAATGGAGCAGTCGTTAACAGGACGCCGATATCGTTATATTCCCAAGGCAAAAGTGATGGACATTGAGGCGATGCGACAGACCATCAAGGATGGAGATATTGTTGCCATTACCAGTAGTAAGCCAGGTCTTGATATTGCTCATTTGGGATTTGCTCTTTGGCAGAAAGACGGCATTCATCTGATTTGTGCTTCGATGATTTATAAGAAAGTCGTCATTGATCCTATGACTCTAAGTCAGTATCTCTCAAAGAATCCTTCGCATACAGGAATTCGCGTCGTTCGTATCAGACATTAACACTAAATTCATATAGCTATCATGGAACTACCCGATTTTATGAATTATGCCAACAAGTTTTCTCAGACAGACTTTGTTGATAAGATAGCACGGATTGCAAAACGTGCAGGTGCTAAATTGGTTTATGCCGCACTTATATTATACTATACTTTACAGAGTGATAAAATCAGTACTAAGGACAAGGCCATCATCGTTGGTGCTCTTGGTTATCTGATTAGTCCGCTTGATGTCGTGCCCGACGCCATCCCCATTGTGGGGCTTGGAGACGATCTTGCTGTGCTCCTCTATGTTCTGAAGATGGTTTGGACTGACATCGATCCAGAAATCAAAGAAAGGGCCAAGACGAAACTTGACCAATGGTTTGATGATGATGAGATAAAGGAAATCGAGGATCTATTCTCCTAATATAGGAATCCGAGCAACCACAAGGGAATCAGATTATCTTTTCCTATTTCTGTGTTATACCTTGCATAGATGGTATCTGAAGAATACCTTATCTTATTTCGTACGCTTGCGTCACAGATACGGAACTTCAACTTACCATCTACAATGTAGAATGGATCACGACCAGACTGGTTGACTTTGTGGTCTTTCCAAAGAGAATTGACAAAGAAGGTCTCCATAGCATCCTGTTTCTCGACATGAATAGGATATATGGCATAGAGTAGGTTGGAATTATGGAGCATTACTTTAGAAGGCTTCTTTGGAAATTCCTCACCTACGGGATACAGCATATTGAGCAAACGTGCATCAGTAAGATATTTGATATAGTTCATTACCGTTGCACGACTTGTTTCAATGTCCTGGGCCAGTTGAGATATATTAGGAGCTTTTGGCCCTTCTTCTGCTAATTGGTAGAATAGTTTCTTTATCTTGGTCAGGTATTTCAGCTCAATCTGCTTGATAAGAAGAATGTCAACCTCTGTCATCATGTTCATCGTCTTCAGCAGATTTTCAGAGTAGTTGCGATGTTCCTGAAAAAAAGGATAAAAACCATGATGGATATAGTCTTGGAAATGACGGCGAGGAGATACTTTCGGCAGGATTTGCTTCACAATACGTTCATGGTCCTGAAGAATTTCTTCCAATGTATAAGGGCGAAAATCATTGTTTGTAAGCAAGTTGAGAAATTCTCGGAATGAAAAACCACGCAGATTATAACTCTTTACTATGCCGTTCAACTCAGGGTTCTCATCTTTTAATCGCATCACACTTGAACCAGTGAAAACAATCTTCAAACCTGCATACAAGTCGTAACATTTGCGGAGTTCGATGCTCCAATTTGGCTGTTTGAAAACTTGATCAATAAGCAACACTCGTCCCCCATGATGATAGAACTCGCCAGCAAAATCAGCAATACCACGCCCCTGAAAATAGAAGTTATTCATGTTGACATAAAGGCATTGCTTGTCTTCTATGGCGAAATGCTCTTTAGCGTACTGTAACAAGAATGTGGTTTTTCCAACGCCTCGTGTTCCCTTGATTCCAATAAGCCTACAATTCCAGTCAATCTCATCCATAAGAGTACGACGAACTGGAGCATTTACATGTTCAACCAAGTAGCGATGCGTCCTAAAAAAAGCTTCCATTTTCGATGAATTGTTATTTGTATCAGTGCAAAGGTAATATTTTTCCTTCAAATTGCAAAGTATAGATTACAAAAAACGTATAAATTAAGTCTTTTTTGCATGTTGGTATTGCAGTTTTTTGGGTAATTACGGGAAAATTGTTATTTTTGCAATCGAAACTAAGACAAAGAAATAATGACATTTATTATTGTATTACTATTAATATTAGGATATTTGCTCATTGCTACAGGTCACATGACAGGAGTGAACAAAGCTGCAATAGCCATGTTCATAGGTACTGTTGGCTGGATCGTTTATGTATGCTGGGGGACAGATTTTGTGATGGATTTGCATCCTGATGACTATGCAGTTTTCCTTGATGGACGTCAGCCTACAAGTCTAACAGTCAAGGAGTTCATCCACGACGAACTCTTCCTTCACTATGTTGGACGAGCTGCTGCTATCGTGATGTTTCTTCTTGCTACGATGTCTATTGTTGAATTGTTGCAGGGCAATGGATGCTTTGATTTTCTTACAGACTGGGCACATACGCGTAGTTCCAGTAAAATGCTGTGGATATTGACGGTTTCCACTTTTATTATTTCTGCCAATCTCGATAACCTAACAACTGCAACGATGATGCTTGTCATAATGCATGGTGTGGTGCAATCGCGTCATCAGCGCATGTTAATTGGTTCCGCCATAGTCATTGCTGCGAATGCTGGAGGCTGCTTCACTGTGATTGGCGATCCGATAGGTTTGATTCTCTATGGTGATGGAGCCATTACTGCTTCCCGTTTCTCTGCCTATTTGTTCCTACCCGCCTTAGTGGCTTGGATAGTACCTACGCTACTCATTGGTCGCTCGTTGCCATCAAGACTTGATGTAGAATGGAGTACTGTTCAGTATCGTGGCGATGACACTCGTCTGAATCGCTGGCAACGCACGTTAATGTTGCTATTGGGAATAGGAGGTCTTTGGTTTATTCCTACCTTTCATAATATTACAGGGCTGTCACCTTTCCTTGGTGCCCTGTGTGTACTGTCTGTACTTTGGGTCGTCAATGAAGCTGTTAACAGGAAGTTGATGCAAGCCGACCAAATGACAGCTCGTCGAATGCCTCAAGCCCTTCAATTCGGCTCTCTACAACAAATGCTCTTTGTAATGGGAATCATGCTGGCTATGGGCGTAATGACAGAGACTGGTGTGCTTGGTGATATTTCATCATGGTTGACAAACACCTTCCATTCGTTATGGATTTTAGGCTTTGGAGCGGCATTACTGAGTTCGTTGGTCGACACCTTTACTGTTGCAATAACAAATATTTCTTTCCATCAAGTCGAAACAACAGGAGATTTTGCTCAAAATGGGCTTTTCTGGAGTTTAATGTCCTATTCCTGTGCAGTCGGTGGATGTCTTCTTTCTGTTGGCAGTACAAGTGGACTGGCCTTGATGAAGATGGAGCATATTAGAATAGGTTGGTATTTGAAAAATGTCACTCCCAAAGTATTCTTTGGCTTATTGCTCGGCTATGTGATTCTCTGGCTTGAAAACTATTTTTGCATCTATTAATAATAAAAATAAGTAATATTGAATTTCGACCAAGTAGTTCTTTTTCAAGATAACGAAAAAGTTTTTGATGATTTTTTTCGTATATTTGAAAATTTATCACTATCTTTGCGAACGTTTTCTACGAGTACTAAAAACATAACAACTTAAATAATTTATTTTTATGTCACAGATTACAGGACACATTTCCCAGATTATTGGCCCAGTGATTGATGTCTATTTCGACACAAAGGGGCTGGACGCTGAGAAAGTGCTGCCAAAGATTCACGAGGCTCTCCGGATTGATCGTGGCCAAGGCAAAGAACTTATCGTTGAGGTGCAGCAGCATATCGGCGAGGACACTGTTCGATGTGTGGCTATGGACAATACTGATGGCTTGCAACGCGGATTAGAGGCAGTGCCCATTGGTTCACCAATTGTGATGCCTTCGGGAGACCAAATTAAAGGTCGTATGCTGAACGTGATAGGTCAGCCTATTGACGGTATGAAACAACTCGACATGAAGGGTGCCTATCCTATACATCGTGAGGCTCCTACATTCGAGGAACTCTCTACAAAGAAAGAGATTCTTGCAACGGGTATCAAGGTTATTGATCTATTGGAGCCCTACATGAAGGGTGGTAAAATTGGTTTGTTTGGTGGTGCTGGTGTGGGCAAGACTGTGCTTATTATGGAGCTCATCAACAACATTGCCAAGGGACACAACGGCTTCTCAGTTTTCGCTGGAGTAGGTGAGCGTACTCGTGAAGGTAACGATCTAATTCGCGAGATGATTGAATCGGGCGTTATCCGCTATGGTGAAAAGTTCCGCAAGGCTATGGATGAAGGTAAGTGGGACCTCTCGCTTGTCGATCCAGAAGAATTGAAGAAGAGCCAAGCCACGCTTGTCTATGGACAGATGAACGAACCTCCTGGTGCACGTGCCTCTGTGGCTCTTTCAGGTCTAACAGTTGCAGAAGGTTTCCGTGATGGAGGTGGTAAGGATGGCGGCGCAGCCGATATTCTGTTCTTTATTGATAACATCTTCCGTTTCACACAGGCAGGTTCTGAGGTGTCGGCTTTGTTAGGTCGTATGCCTTCAGCAGTAGGTTACCAACCCACATTGGCCTCTGAAATGGGTGCTATGCAGGAGAGAATTACCTCGACCAAGAAAGGCTCAATCACTTCAGTACAAGCAGTTTATGTGCCTGCCGATGACTTGACAGACCCAGCTCCTGCTACTACGTTTACACACCTTGATGCTACTACGGTGCTTGACCGTAAGATTGCAGAATTGGGTATCTATCCTGCAGTGGATCCCTTAGGTTCTACTTCTCGTATTCTCGACCCATTAATCGTTGGTAAGGATCATTATGATTGCGCTCAGCGTGTGAAAGAGATTTTGCAACGTTACAAAGAACTACAGGACATCATTGCAATTCTCGGTATGGACGAACTTAGTGATGAGGACAAACTGACCGTGAATAGAGCACGTCGTGTACAGCGCTTCCTTTCTCAGCCGTTCTCCGTAGCAGAGCAATTCACAGGTCTGCCTGGTGTGATGGTGCCTATCGATGATACTATCAAGGGCTTCAATGCTATCCTCGATGGTGAAGTAGACGATCTTCCAGAACAGGCTTTCCTCAATGTTGGTACAATTGATGATGCCAAGGCCAAGGCTAAGAAGCTTTTGGAAGCTGCTAAGGGTTGATTTTTCACGATTGCAGTAGAAAGGATAAGAGTATGCTGAATTTGAAAATTGTTTCGCCCGAAAAAGTAGAATTCACGGGAGAGGTTGAAAGTGTTAAGGTGCCCGGCACACAGGGTAACTTTGAGATTTTAAGCAACCATGCGCCTATTATTTCTACGCTGCAGAAAGGTATCGTTGAGTATAATGGACAGCAATTGGCCATTCTCGGTGGATTTGTAGAAGTGCAAAAAAACGTGGTGTCGCTCTGCGTAGAAATCAACGAATAGGCAAGTTGGAGATTGAGATCTTTTGCTTAGCGTTGTTTATGACGCTTTTAGGCACGGCATACGTGAAAGGCTATGACATCGTTAAGATGAAATCGCCCAATCATTTGCCCCATTTCTACCTCATCATGGCGACAATACGGATGCTACTTGTCCTCACGGTCATAGGCCTATACGTATTGTTCTCCGATAGTAGGGAAAACGTCATTCAGTTTGCCGTTATTACTATAGTAATGTACGCAATAATGATGATAATTTCACTCTTGATGAGACATTAGATAATTGATAATAGAAAAGTATAATTGTAATGAATCACATCAAACGACTGCTTTGCATAGTACTGGTGCTAATAGCACTGACGCCTATGGCAAGGGCAGAGGATTTCTCAGCCAAAGAGGTGGTACTCGAGCATATCAAAGATTCGCATGAGTGGCACGTCACAGACTTTGGTGAAGGACGTTCGCTTGTAATTCCGCTACCTGTTATTGTCAATAGCTCTACGGGATGGCATGTGTTTTGTTCGTCGCAGTTCGAACATCATGCTGATGCCAATGGACTCCGTCAGGGTCCTTATGGTTTGGCCATTGCAACTGAGGGAGAGAATGAAGGTAAGATTGTGGAGAATGGTGAACCCGTTCTTGACCTCTCCATTACCAAAACGGTGGCAGTCATGTTCATCAACGTAATAATCCTGCTCTTGTGCATCCTGCTCAGTGCCCGTTGGTACAAGAAACGCACGGCACAGGACAATGCACCTGGAGGCTTTGTTGGATTTATAGAGATGATGGTGATGTACGTGGTTGATGAAATCATCAAGCCAGGCGTAGGAAAGGGTTATGAGAAATACACTCCCTACCTGCTTACCTGCTTCTTCTTCATTTTCACGTGTAATGTAATGGGATTGATACCATTCCCACCAGGATCTGGTAATGTGACAGGTAATATTGCCGTGACATTCTTTCTTGCTCTTTGCACCTTTATTATTGTGCAATTTTCGGGCAATCATCACTATTGGAAGGATATCTTCTGGCCTGATGTACCCACATGGTTGAAAGCTCCTATTCCCATCATTCCCGTTATTGAGTTTGTAGGTATCTTTACCAAGCCATTCGCACTGATGATACGACTTTTCGCCAATATGATGGCAGGACATGCTATCGCAGTAGCAATCACTTGTATCATTTTCTTAGTGGCAGCCCAAACGGTAGCTGTACAGATGTCAATGTCTGCATTGAGCGTTATCATGAGTATTTTCATGATGTGTCTTGAATGCTTGGTATGTTTCATTCAAGCAATGGTTTTCACTATGTTATCGGCCGTATTCATCGGCTTGGCACGAGTGGAGCCGGAGCACGAATAATTTTATGTAAGATTTTAAATTAGAAACTAAAATATTTATAACTAAAAAAATTAACAATTATGATTACAACATTGTTAGCAGCCGAAGGTGTTGCAAAGTTAGGTGCCGCAGTTGGCGCAGGTCTCGCAGCTATTGGTGCAGGTCTTGGTATTGGTAAAATTGGTGGTTCGGCCATGGACGCTATGGCTCGTCAGCCTGAAGTAATGAGCAAGCTGTTCACTAACATGATTGTTGCTGCTGCTCTTATTGAGGGTGTTGCTCTGTTCGCAGCCGTTATCGCATTCCTCTGCATCTAATTTTTCAAAGAGTAACGGAATGACATGAGATCATCGTAGACATTGGTCTTGATGTGAACTCATTCTTCCCAAGCTCTTAGTAATTAAGTAATGGAGAAACAAGGTAAGTAGAATATGGGAGAAAACATTGTTTTGTTTATGCTCCAATATCTCTCACACCTACACTCCTTAATAGAATAATTCAGCATTATGGATTTATTGATTCCGAGTACTGGCCTGCTGTTCTGGATGTCTCTGACGTTCTTGGTAGTGCTATTCATTCTGTGGAAGTTTGGCTTCCCTGTCATCACCAATATGGTGGCAGAGCGCAAGGCTTTCATCGATGAATCACTTCGCAAGGCTCATGAGGCCAACGAGCGACTTGCCAATATACAGAAAGAAGGTGAATCCATCTTACAGGAGGCTCGCGAGAAACAGGCTCTGATACTTAAAGAGGCTGCTGAGACACGTGATGCCATCGTAGAGAAAGCTCAGGACAAGGCCCGTCAGGAGGGAGCCCGACTGCTCAATGATGCCAAGGCAGAGATTGAACAGGAAAAGAAAGCTGCCATTGCCGACATCCGCAAGCAAGTAGCTACGCTGAGCGTCGAAATTGCAGAGAAGGTTCTACGTCAGAACCTACAAGGCAACAAGGCGCAGATGGATCTCATCAACCGTATGCTGGATGATGCTTCTCTTAACAAGTAATTTAGGTACGTATGGATATAGGAGTAATATCGGTTCGTTATGCAAGGGCACTTTTGAAGAGTGCTGCCGATGCAAAGATCGAAGATAGCGTTTACCAGCAGATGCTACTTTTAGCACAGAGCTATGTGGAGGTACCGCAACTTCGACAGACGATAGACAATCCGATGCTCTCGAAGGATAAGAAGGAGATGCTACTCCAGACCGCCGTTGGTGGTGGCGAAGCTTCTCCGCTGACCAAGGCTTTCATCAGTCTCGTGCTGAAGGAAGATCGCGAGAACATGATTCAATTCATGGCCAATTCCTACGTCACACTCTATCGCAAGCAGAAGAACGTCATCCGTGGAAAACTCACCACTGCTGTGGCCGTTGCTCCAGAAACAGAGCAAAAGATGCGCAAGATGGTGGAGAGTCGCACTAATGGTACTGTAGAGTTCGAATCCGAGGTGAATCCCGACATCATCGGAGGTTTTATCCTCGAGTACGACACTTTCAGAATGGATGCAAGTGTCAAGAGCAAACTCAACAATATTCTTAATACGCTTAAGAAATAAGAGTAAAACTCTGAATAATAACTTGGGAGAATTAGGGATTTACAATCCTGCACTCCTCAAACAGAAATAAACAATGTCAGATAAAATCAAACCAAGCGAAGTCAGTCAAGTCCTGCTCGATCAGTTGAAGGGCATCTCTGATGGCGCTCAGTTCGACGAGGTTGGTACCGTACTTCAAGTCTCAGATGGCGTGGCTCGTATTTACGGACTTCGCAATGCCGAGGCCAACGAGCTATTAGAGTTCGAGAACGGCACCATGGCTATCGTGATGAACCTTGAGGAAGACAATGTAGGTTGTGTGCTTCTCGGTACTACGTCGGGCATTAAGGAAGGTATGGTGGTCAAGCGTACACGCCGCATCGCATCTATCCGTGTGAACGACAATATGCTGGGTCGTGTCATCAATCCTCTTGGTCAGGCTATTGACGGTAAGGGTGACATCGACTTGAAAGACTCGTTCGAAATGCCTCTTGACCGCAAGGCTCCAGGCGTGATCTATCGTCAGCCTGTGAAGGAACCGCTGCAGACAGGCTTGAAGGCTGTCGACTCAATGATTCCTATTGGTCGTGGCCAGCGTGAGCTCATCATTGGCGACCGTCAGACAGGTAAGACAGCTATCGCTGTTGATACCATCATCAACCAGAAGAGTTTCTATGAGGCAGGAAAACCTGTGTATTGTATCTATGTGGCTATCGGTCAGAAAGCATCTACTGTTGCTGCACTGGTACAGACGCTGAAGGAGCATGGTGCCATGCCTTATACCATCATTGTTGCTGCTACAGCTGCAGATCCTGCTGCCATGCAGTACTATGCACCCTTTGCAGGTGCAGCCATCGGTGAGTACTTCCGTGATCGTGGCCTGCCTGCATTAGTTGTCTATGATGACCTGTCAAAGCAGGCCGTAGCCTATCGTGAGGTATCTCTTATTCTGCGTCGTCCTTCTGGACGTGAAGCCTATCCTGGTGACGTGTTCTATCTACACAGCCGTTTGTTGGAACGTGCTGCAAAGATGAATGAACAACAGGAAGTAGCAGAACAAATGAACGACCTCCCTGAGTGTATGAAGGGTCATGTGCGTGGTGGTGGTTCGCTGACGGCACTTCCTATCATTGAGACTCAAGCAGGTGACGTGTCGGCTTACATTCCTACCAATGTAATCTCCATCACGGATGGCCAGATTTTCTTGGAGAGCGATCTCTTCAACCAAGGCTTCCGTCCAGCCATCAACGTAGGTATCTCGGTATCTCGTGTAGGTGGCTCGGCACAGATCAAGTCTATGAAGAAAGTGGCTGGAACGCTCAAAATCGACCAGGCTCAGTATCGAGAGCTTGAGGCTTTCTCCAAGTTTTCAAGTGACATGGATGCCGTGACAGCTATGACGCTCGACCGTGGTCGTAAGAACAATCAGCTTCTTATTCAACCACAGTATAGCCCCATGCCTGTAGGCGAGCAGATTGCCATCCTCTATTGCGGAGTGCATGGCTTGATGCGAGAAGTTCCAATTGACAAGGTACGCCAGTGCCAGAACCAGTTCCTTGATAAGCTGCGTTCTTCAGCTCCAGAAGTGATTGAAACCTTGGCTAATGGAAAGATTGACGATGCTACAACCAACAAGATTGAAGCAGTCATGGCCGACATTGCTGGAACGTATAAAGTCTAATAGCCTATGCCGTCATTAAAAGAGATTAAAGGACGTATTGCTTCGGTCAACTCGACTCGCAAGATTACGAGCGCCATGAAGATGGTGGCCAGTTCCAAGTTGCATCATGCACAAGTGGCTATCCAAAACATGCTGCCCTATGAGACCATGCTGGAGCACATCCTCAAGTCGTTCTTGGCGGCCGAGGCCGAGGCACAGACCATATACGATCAGGAACGTCCTGTCAAGCGTGTGGCACTGGTCGTATTTTCCAGCAACTCATCGCTCTGTGGAGGTTTCAATTCCAATGTCATCAAACTAATGATGAATGTTGAAAAAGCATTATCTGAAGAGTTAGGTGCTGGGAACGTCGATATCTATCCTATTGGCAGAAAAGTGGCTGAGAAAGCTCGTAAATTGGGTTACAACGTGAAGTGTGAGATGAGTGAACTTGTCGATCATCCTAATGTGAAGCAATGTATTGACTTAGCTATGGAGTTAGGTAATCGTTTCGTTAATGGCGAGATTGACAAGGTCGAGATTCTCTATCATCACTTCAAGAGTGCTGGTTCACAGATTCTTACCACTAAGACATTCCTTCCTATCGACATTGAGACAGAGCTGGAACGTGACCATGAGCGCGACCTTACTTCGACTGTCACCACCCAAAAGGTACAGGATTACTTGAAGAAAAATCGTCGCAAGACTGAGAGAAAAGAAGATGAAGTACGTCCACTTAATGACAACTTCATTGTGGAGCCAGATATGGATACAGTTCTTTCGCAACTCATTCCTAAGCTTGCCCATCTGATGCTCTATACAGCTCTGTTGGATAGTGTTGCCTCTGAACATGCTGCACGTATGGTTGCTATGCAGACTGCTACAGACAATGCCGACGAATTGCTACGCCAGTTGAACTTACAGTACAACAAGAGTCGTCAGCAAGCCATTACAAACGAGTTGCTTGACATTGTAGGTGGTTCAGTGAACAACTAAATTCGTGAATTAAGAAAAGGCTGAGGGCGTAGCAGTTTTGCTACGCCCTCAATCTTATTAAGCAAATCTTATAGTACAGATAGATGCCTTGCTATAGTATCAATTAATAGCTACGTGCGATAATGACACGAGCCTTGGAAGGCTTGCCACTTACCATATCAACTCCAGGCGTCTGTTCGAAGTCGAAAGGTACGCAACGTATGGTGGCCTGCGTCTCTTCCTTGATCTTTGCCTCAGTCTCAGCAGTACCATCCCAGTGGCAGAGGAAGAAACCGCCATCCTTCACACGTTCCTTGAACTCTTCGTAGTTATCACATTCGAAGATATGAGCGTCACGATAGGTCTTGGCCTTCAAGTAGATATTCTGTTGAATGTCCTCAAGCAGTTGTTCGACATAGGCAGCAATGCCTTCAAGCGGACGAGTTTCTTTTTCCAATGTGTCGCGACGCATCACCTCAATAGTACCATTCTCCAAGTCACGAGCACCAAGTACCAGACGTACAGGAACACCCTTCAATTCATAATCGGCAAACTTGAAACCTGGACGTTTGTTGTCAGAATCATCAAACTTCACAGTAATGCCATGCTTACGCAACTCATCAATGATTGGATTAACTTCCTTGTTAACCAACTCCATTTGTTCTGGTTTCGTAGCGATTGGAATGACAACAACCTGAATAGGAGCGAGACGTGGAGGCAAGACAAGTCCATTGTCATCAGAATGGGTCATGATGAGAGCGCCAATGAGTCTTGTAGAAACGCCCCATGAGGTAGCCCATACGTATTCAGGCTTATTTTCTTTGTTAAGATAGGTCACCTCGAAAGCTTTGGCAAAATTCTGGCCTAAAAAGTGCGAAGTACCACTTTGAAGCGCTTTACCATCCTGCATCATGGCCTCAATGGTATAGGTATCAAGTGCACCAGCAAAGCGTTCTGTCTCGCTCTTGACACCCTGAAGTACAGGAACTGCCATCCATTCTTCGGCAAACTTGGCATAAACCTTTAACATCTTCTGTGCTTCCTCTTCGGCTTCCTCGCGAGTTGCATGGGCCGTATGCCCCTCTTGCCAGAGGAATTCACTGGTGCGCAAGAAAGGACGAGTACGCATTTCCCAACGCATCACGTTGCACCACTGGTTGCACATGAGGGGCAGATCACGCCATGAGTGAATCCAGTTCTTATAGGTGTTCCAAATAATAGTCTCACTGGTAGGGCGAACGATCAGTTCTTCTTCCAACTTTGCGGAAGGATCAACCTCGACACCGCTCTTATCGTCCTTGGCACGTAGACGATAGTGGGTCACTACGGCACATTCCTTTGCAAAACCCTCGACATGCTCGGCTTCGCGACTGAGAAACGACTTAGGGATAAGCAGTGGAAAATATGCGTTCTGAGCTCCCGTCTCCTTGAACATACGGTCAAGTTCATGCTGCATCTTTTCCCAAATAGCGTAACCGTATGGCTTTATCACCATACATCCACGTACTGCCGACTGCTCAGCGAGGTCGGCTTTCACTACAAGGTCGTTGTACCACTGGCTGTAGTTGTCGGCCCTTTTCGTTAAATCTTTTAATTCTTTTGCCATGATTTACACAATATTTTCTAAATTTTCGTGCAAAGGTACAAAATAAATCATAATTCGTAGTTCATAATTCATATTTATTTTCTACTTTTGCACCATGATTATTCATGTTTAACAAAAAAAACAAAAAAAAGAGTATGAAGAATTTCAAAGTTATTATCCTGACTCTCTGTGCAGGAATCGTGATGGCAGGTTGTAACAATTTGGGCAAGGGAACGGCTATCGGAGCAGTTGGCGGAGCAGCCCTTGGAGCCATCGTTGGCAAGATAGCTGGAAATACTGCCGTTGGTGCAGCTGTAGGTACTGCAGTCGGTGCTGGTGCTGGTGCCCTTATCGGCAAGCACATGGATAAGGTTAAGGCTCAGGCCGAGGCTGTGAAGAACGCCCAGGTAGAGCAAATTACCGACGCCAATGGTTTGCAGGGTGTGAAGGTTACGTTTGATAGCGGTATTCTTTTTGCCACAAATTCTTCCACTTTGAATGCAGCTTCCAAATCGTCTCTTCTCCAGTTCGCAAACGTGCTAAAGAACAACAGCGATTGTGATGTTGCTATTTTCGGCCATACTGACAATACCGGTAACGATGCCATCAACAACCCGCTTAGCTTGAAGCGTGCACAGGCTGTGGAGAACTATCTTAAGAGCTGTGGCGTTAGCGCTGCCCAAATCCGCTCGGTGGATGGCCAGGGTTCTACCAATCCTGTTGCAGACAACTCGACCGCTGCAGGTCGTCAGCAGAACCGTCGCGTGGAAGTCTATATGTACGCCTCTCAGTCAATGATTCAGGCTGCTGAGAATGGTACGCTGCAATAAAACCAAGAAAATTGAAATTCATTAGTAAATTATTGAAGAGAATCGTGGTGGCTTTCTTTGCTTCCACGATTCTTGCTGTTATCCTACTTCGCTTCGTGCCTGTCTATTTCACCCCATTGATGTTTCTCAGACTGGCGGAACAAGTAAGCGAAGGGCGTGAACTGAAGTTGAGCCACCATTGGGTTTCGATAAACCATATTTCTCCTTCCATGCCGATTGCCGTCATGGCAAGTGAGGATGCTAAATTCAAAGAACATTGGGGATTTGACTTCGAAGCAATAGAAAAAGCCGCTAAGCGTAATAAGGAACATCCTGAGAAGAGAATGAAAGGCGGTTCTACGATTACCCAGCAAACAGCAAAGAACGTGTTTCTATGGCCAGATCGCACATGGGTACGCAAGGGACTTGAAGCTTATTTCACGGTGCTGATTGAGGTGTTTTGGAGCAA
>Ga0326513_10000980_pt1 | contig 23559 bp, 25 predicted proteins | sample 2_2465_0518_D_FD_203654 | JGI IMG/M metagenome (GOLD analysis project Ga0326513, IMG submission 203654) | Bovine rumen microbial communities from UC Davis, California, United States - 2_2465_0518 | ecosystem: Host-associated > Mammals > Digestive system > Stomach > Rumen | place: USA... | reverse complement strand
AATGTTATCACTTATTAAAGGTGGTGCATTTGATAACTTGGAGAGAGAATGGGCAATGGAACTTGGAGTTGACCCCCGCATTTTAATTATGACAATCTTCTGCGCAAGGGCTTGTGAGCCAAAGAAGAGATTAACCTTACAGAATTTTAATGGACTAATTAACCAAGACTTGATCCCTGAGAATATGGTTCAATACAAATATGCTTTTAACTTTAATAAATATCTTAAAGCAAAGCGGAAAGTAAGGGACTATTATGCTTTTGATGATGACTGTTACAACTTCTATGAGCAGTATTTTGATATTGATAAGGTTGAGATAATTGCGGGAACCCCTTGCATAAAGGTCTCCGTATGGGCAAAGTTATATGATAAGTTCATGGATGGCGCCCGTGCTTGGCTTAAAGAATATCAAGAGGAAGTTCTACAAGAATTGAATATAAAACTGTTCTTAGATTATTGGGATCATTATGCCGAAGGAAGTATCTCATTCTGGGAAATGTCTGCATTATGTTTCTATTCACATCCGCATGAATTAGCAGATGTTGATTTCAATAGATATGGAATTGAAAACTTCTTCTCAATGCCACAGCAACCAGAAGTTGACCATTATTATAAGAGGAATGGTAGACGACTTCCCGTTTATAAAATAAAAAGGATTGCAGGCACAGTTATTGGCAAGAATGATACAAAGGCATCCATTGCTCTGCTGACAGTGGATGGTGTCGTTAACGTAAAGTTTACAAAAGAGTATTATGCCATGTTTAAGAAACAAATATCTGAAAAAGATGAAGCAGGCGATAAGCACGTAAAGGAAAAATCTTGGTTTAAGAGAGGAACAAAACTCATGATTCAAGGATATCGTAAAGATGATACTTTTGTATCGAAAACTTATTTTGATACCCCTGGTCATCAATTGTATAAAATAACAAAAGTAAATAAAGACAGCTTAGTATTGACAAGCGAAAGATACAAAACGGAGGAAGAATATGTATAACATACTTGCTATATTTGGTAAGAGCGGCGCGGGGAAAGACACGCTGCTCAAAGCCATTGAAAAACAATATCCTAAAGATACTCATACTATTGTTTCATACACCACTCGCCCAAAGCGCATTGGAGAGGTAGATGGAATCAATTATCATTTTATCAATAAAATGGACTTTGCCTTAAAAGAAGCTCAAGGTAAGTTTTTAGAAACAACTGTGTTCAATAATTGGTACTATGGAACAGGCATTGAGGACCTTAGAGTTTCAAAAATAAATATTGGCGTTTTTAATCCTACAGGAATTGATTTTTTACTTTGCCGCGAGAAAGAGAAGCAAGATATATGTGTTTTTCCTTGTTTTTTGGATTGTTTTGATAAAGTACGATTAATTAGAAGTTTGAGCAGGGAAATTTCTCCAGATATAGAAGAAATTATAAGACGTTATCATACCGATAAAAAAGATTTTGAGGAATTTTTTAACAAGTACCCTCATCTTTATTTAGGATATACTCAGACTGATTATGAAGATTTCCCAACAGAAGATTTAGTTAAAAATACAATGGACGAAGCAATTAAATATTTCAATTCAAAAAATAATATATTATAAGGATGCTTTCCTTTAAACTAATTTATATATCTAAGGAGGCCAATTATAATGGTTTACATAATAAAAAGAGATGGCAGAAAAGTTGAATTTGACAAAACAAAAATTGTAAAAGCTGTATTGAAAGCCTTTACTGCTGTTGACGGTGAATTAACTGATTATGCTATATCGAAAGCAGAAAAAATTGCAGATTATATTGAAATGGTTTGCAAAGAAAAAGTCTTAACAATAGAAGAAATTCAAGGTTATGTTGAAAATGGTTTGATGGCAACAAAAAGAAGAGACGTTGCTCATGCTTATATCGAATATCGTCAATTGCGCGATATTATGAGAATTACTCCTCTTGACAAACCTGCCCTAGAGCTTGTTAAAGGTGAAAATGAATATTTGAAAACGGAAAACTCTAATAAAAGGGCTGAATTAGTAACCACTCAGCGTGACTATTTGGCGGGGATTCTTTCTAAATATATTGCAAAAAAATATATATTCCCGCAAGAAATAATTCAAGATCATGAGAAAGGAATTATTCATATTCACGATATGGATTATATGGCACAAGAAACATTATCTAACTGTTGCTTAATCAATCTTAATGATATGCTACAAAACGGTACGGTAATTAATGGAGTTCTTATTGAAAAACCCCATAGGCTTATTACTGCTATGACTATTGCTACACAAATTGTAAGTGCGGTGGCTAGCTCCCAGTATGGAGGCTGTACTTTTTCACTTACACATCTAGCTCCTTTTGTTCGAGCAAGCTATGAAAGATATTTAGAAAAGTATAAGAAGATTATTGATCACGAGCAAGCGGAAGAACTAGCAAAACAAGATTTAGCTAAAGAAATTGAGGACGCTATTCAAACGATGAATTATCAGCTGAATAGTTTCACCACAACCAATGGTCAGTCACCTTTCGTCAGCGTGTGTATGTACCTCAATGAGCAAAAGGAATATAAAAATGAAGTAGCTCAATTAACCGCAGAAATTTTTAAGCAAAGAATTGAAGGCTTAAAAAATACACAAGGAATACCAGTAACACAAGCCTTTCCAAAACTTTTATATATTTTAGATAAAGACAATGATAATGAACAATCTGAGTATTGGTGGCTAACAGAATTGGCTGCAAAATGTACAGCAAAACGTATGGTCCCAGATTATGTAAGTGCAGAAGTAATGACCTATAATAAAGGTGGTTGTTGGCCGTCAATGGGTTGTAGATCAAGTTTAACACCTGACAGGGTTAGCGAAAAATATGGTAATATAGCCAAAGCAAAAGATTATGATGGAGGTCCAAAATATTATGGGCGTGCCAATTGTGGAGTTACAACTATTAATTTACCATACGTTGCTTTACTTTCAAAAAAAGAAAATAAAAATTTTTATGAAATTTTAGACAAATACCTTGAAGAATGTCACGAGATACAAAGAATAAGAGCAGATAGACTCTCAAAAACAAAAGCAAAAGTAGCACCAATTCTTTGGTGCCATGGCGCATTAGCTCGATTAGATCCCGAAGAAACATTATATGATTTAGTTCATCATGGCTATATGACCTCTTCTCTTGGCTATGTTGGGATTTATGAAACGACAAAAGTCATGACTGGTTTTAGCCATACTACTCCACAAGGTATGAAATTTGCAAAAGAGCTCATGCAACATCTTAATGATATGTGCAATAAATGGAAAGAAGCAGAAGATATAGATTATTCACTCTATGGCACTCCAGAAGAAAGTTTAACATGGAAATTTGCAAAGGCTCTTCAAAGAGATTTTAGAATTATTAAAGATATTACTGATAAAGAATATATAGTTAATTCTTATCACGTAGATGTTAAAGAGCACATTAATATATTTGATAAACTAAAAATAGAAGCGGAATATCAGAAGCTAAGCCCTGGCGGATATATTTCTTATGGAGAAACTTCTAACTTACAAGATAATATACCCGCAGTTTTAGAAATCATTAAATTTATTTCTCATCATATTGGTTATGCAGAATTGAATACTAAATCAGACTATTGTCAAGAGTGTGGCTATGATGGAGAGATTGAAATTAAAACTAATGAGTTAGGTAAACATTATTATAAGTGCCCAAATTGCGGAAATACTAACACAGATAAAATGAATATTGCTCGTAGAGTTTGCGGTTATATTTCTACAACCGTTCCAAACCAGGGTCGGATGGATGAATTTGTTAATCGCTACGTTCATGTAACAGATCATGCAATAGGAGAATAATATGAGATACGCACAAATAAGAAAAACGGATGTAACAAATGGACAAGGATTTGGCATTTCTTTATTTGTCCAAGGATGCCATTTTCATTGCTCAGAGTGTTTTAATCAATCAACATGGGACTTTAATGGCGGAGAGTTATTTACCTCCGCCACTAAAGAATTAATACTTTCTTTAATTGAACGGAAAAAGGAATATCTCTCATTTTTTTCTGTTTTGGGTGGGGAACCACTGGCGCCAGAGAATAGAGCGGAGGTAGCCAAACTACTTGTTGCGGTCCATAATGACTACCCTAATCTTACTCTTAACCTTTGGACAGGATATACTTTAGAGGCTCTTTTGAATATGAATGATAATGATATTAATACCATTCTAAATCTTGTTGATACAATTGTGGATGGGCGCTATGAAAAAGAAAAAAGAGATATTACTTTAAAATTGCGTGGAAGTTCAAATCAACGTATCCTCCACCGCGGAGTTGATTTTTAAAAAAATTTATGTTATAATTATCTTGTAAGATAATGAAAAGGAGAAAAAGGCATGGCTGAAATTCAAGGTCAAACATTATATGAATTAAATCAACAATTAATGGCAAATGAAAAAAAGATATCTGGTTTAGATTTAATAAGTAAAAAGAAATCTTTAGAAATGTTCTTTAAAAATAGTTCTGCCGAATATTTCATGATGCTTTGTAAAGAACGTTCTGATTATACTTTGTTTCATTTACAGAATGAAAAATCTTATATTAAGGCGGCGGAAGAAGTTATTGAATGTATGAAAGAGCGCGGAACGATTTTAGCTATTGATAGAACTCCAGATAATCTTGCATATGAAATTTGGATACGATATGAAGATGATATAAATAGTTGCTATTACTTGTTTGAGTATGACAGAGGAGTTATTGATTGTTAAAATGAAAGAATTAATATGCAAAATTCAACCTTTCGATTTAATGCAAACTGTTTTTTTGGTTGAAGATAAAAAACAAAAACAAGTTTTTAAAGTAAAAACAACAGATTTTGCAAAAGAATGTTACAGTCTGTGGAGCACACATGAAGCAGATAGAATTAATATAAAAGGACATAGAAAATTCTCTATAGGCTTAAAGAAAGAAATAGAAAAAGTTGCAAAAGAAGCATATAGTCAAAGCAATATTGTAGTTATTGTAACGAAATAATATAAAGGAGTAAAAGGATATGAGATATTTAATTTCAACAACAGAAACATACAGAGTTGATACTGAAGCAGAAGCTAAAGAACTTATCGAATCTGCAAAGCAAGACACTCATTCAACTTTAACGAAATATACGAGTGAGTATAAAGAGCGTAAAGCAAAAGGCGAAGTAATTGATGAATTTTTTAAAGTTCAGCTTGTGCGCGCTTTTACTGATATTCGTGAACCTGAAGACCAAGTAACAATTTTGTATGAGGTAATGTAATGGATACAAAAATAAAAATTTTGAATGATTTAGCAACAGTGCCAACAAAAGGAACCGTATGGTCTGCAGGACACGATCTTTATGCTGCAATTCCGCAAGGTGAAATTACTATTGCCCCTCATACAACAGAAATAATAGATACTGGAATCGCTATGGAAATTCCAGTGACATTATTTGGCGCAGTATTTCCGCGGAGTGGGCTGGCTACAAAGCAAGGGCTTCGACTCTCTAACGCAGTTGCGGTAATTGACGCAGACTATCGTGGTGGCATCAAAATTCCAATGTATAATGATTCTGATGTGCCAAGAGTAATTAAACAGGGAGATAGAATTGCTCAAATAGTTCTTATCCCTTATCTAAATACAACATTTACTGTTGTTGAAGAATTGAGTAATACAGCCCGCGGCGCAGGCGGTTTTGGCAGTACTGGAATTTAAGACATAAGAAGCGGTAAATACCGCTTCTTTTTTTTGTCTATCTTAATTTGACTTCTTTTAAAAATTTTGATATAATGTAGATAAAGGAAGGATTGATTAAGATATGAAAATTATGGGATTGGATATGTCAACTAAAAGTACTGGCATCGCTATATTAGAAGATAAAGAATTATATTATTATGATTGTATAACGGCTTCTTCAACAAATTTAATGAAAAGAATAGAAAAAATAACAAATGGGATTGAAGAAGTTTTAAATAAATATTCAGATATAGAAAAAATTGTTATGGAAGAAGTTATACCAACAACTGGTAAAAATGTCAAAACTTGGAAAGCACTTATATATCTTCAAGCCATTGTTATGCTGATGCTATATAAAAAATTTCCTAAAATAAAAATAGAATTAATATACCCCAGCTCTTGGCGTTCCCGCATTGGTATTCATACAGGCAAAGGAGAAACAAGAGAAAAGCTAAAAATGTCTGATATTCATTATGTAGAGACACATTACGGTATAAAAGTAAATGACGATATTGCGGACGCAATATGCATTGCTTATTCTGAATTTGTGCCTTCTTTCTTTAGATAAAAAAGAGAGAAGGCTAATAGCCTTCTCTCAATTTATTAAATATTTTATTTGTGATTGAAATAATTTCATCCCCATATGTTGCTATTAAGTCCGCAACTAATTCTTCTTGTTCATAGGTTAAAACGACTTTATAAGAAAACATTGCTGCATGAGCAATTTCATGACACAATACTTTTTTTGCTAATGCTCCCCGCAATGTATTATTAATATAAATAGTCTTTTCTCTATTGTTACAACACCCAAGAGCATAAGAATTACTATTGTAATGTTTTAAAGAAGAATCATATGGAGATACATATTTTATATTCCAAGTCTCTCCATTTATAATAAACATTAAGCAATTTTATTAGCTAAATTCGTCATTTTTTGACGTAAAATAGCTTTCTCTTCTGGAGATGCTTTTGCAATCATTTCAGTAATATCAGTGGAGAGTTCCTGCATATACTTTTCTAATTCTTTCATTTGTGAATCTTTACTTTTTTGTTTTTCCTGTCCTTCCATATACATCTTGCGGTACATTGGACTTCGCCCTTCGCGGGAGTCTCTCATTTGAGACACTTCTGGTCCGTGGTCATACCAATCAGTATATGTATGTGAATCCATATTAGGCTGCATTGCCCCTTGGTTTCCATCATAATACATTTGCCCATTGCGGCGATCCATCATACGAGATTCATCCCCATAATAAATAGGGTATCCGCCACCATAATAATAGGTATTATTTACTGGCTGTGTTTCAGAAGGTTTCTTTTCACTTTCTTTCATAGCTTCAACTATTGTACAATAGTAGATAGCTTCTTCTATGTCCTTTACCATATCAACAGCTTCACCAAGCTCTTCGGCGTCTACCTCTTTGAGATTATGCATTTGAGACTCTACACAGCTCATTAACTGTTCTTTTATACTTTTTAATCTTTCAATACTCATTTTTACGCCGTCCTTTCAATTATTAAATTAGCATTTTGTACATCTATAGCTTGTGTGCTTGTGTTTTCAACAGCAATGGTATAACAACAGCCTCTTGGCACTGTAATGAAAATAGAAGCATATACATTATTGAATTCTTCTACTGCGGCGGGAGTCACTATTACTGAACTTGTTGGGATAGGCTCTCCATCAATAGCTAAAGCCAGTGAGATGGCCTCAACCGTTCCTCCTGTTGGGATAGCTAGATTAGCACCAAAGGAAACCTTGTAACGGGCAAAACACCCGTTACAACTATTCACAATGCCGCGTAAAGTGAGGATTCCAGACCCTTCTCTATGTATAACATATCCACGAGTACAAGGTATTGGAGCCTCAGTAAAAAGTACATTTTGCCCTGCAGGGACTGTCTGCAAAGCATTACTTGTATATTCTGCCATTGTTTTTTACTCTCCTTTCAAGTTAAACGCCGCATCCACATCCGCCAAATAAGTTTTGTGCACAACAATTTGGGTTCTGTACAACATATGCTGGTATTGGTGCGGGATTCAAATACTGTTCCAATGCGGCAGTCTGAGCTGCATTGTCCGCAAGAATTTGAGCTGTCTGTGCAGTTTGTGTTTGAGCAAATTCAAGCGCATTGTTACGAGCAAGTAACTCTGCATTTTTCGTTTTAAGATTATCAATTTCCATTTGACATAATTTGTCTTGAATAGCTTGGAATCCAGCTGTTTGAGAATTAATTAATGCTTGGGTATTGGCAGTACCCGCAGCCATTAAATCTCTAATACCGTCGTTTAACGCAGCTCTATCTGCGCAGTTTTCAGTAGCTACGGTATATTTTAAATCAGCTAATCCAGCGCGATTTTCACAGCAGCAATTCTGTAGGCTCATGGCAAGAGCATTCATATTTGAATTAGTTGCGTTTTGATTTGAATTTAGAGTCTGATATAATCCCATTTGGTTATTGCCAAGAGTGGATAATAAATTAGCCTGAGCGTTGCATCTTGAAACTTCTGCATTTGCAAACCCATTAGAAATTGCAGAAGCTAAGCCTGTCAGGTTGCTCATTACTGCGGATTGATCGAATCCTCTTTGAACATCGGCTGCAGCTGTCGAATTTGCAGTCATTACAGGGAGGATTCCATTCAGTCCGTTGTTTCCATTTCCACCCCAGTTGTTTCCGCCCCATCCGCCGAAAAGCAATAGGATGAATAGAATTATCCACCAGGAACCTCCATCTCCAAAAAATCCATCGCGGCAACCACCATATCCGCCGCCCGTCGCAGCAGCAATATCTGATAAGCTATAACCGCTATCTTTACCTGTGTTGAACATATGCGTTCTCCTTTCTAAAAATATTTATTTAAAGATTTGCCTAAAATTAGCAAATTCTTTATCGAAGTCCATTCCTCGCTCTTTAGCGAGGTTTCTTGCTATCTGTTCTAATCCTTCTGTATCATTTGTATTTGCTAATTTTAGCATATTAGCAAACATAGGATTTTCCTGAGCACGTTGGTTTAGAACAGACATAACAAGTTGTTGCGGATTACCTCCGCTTTTAATCATTTGTATTAATTGATATCCATTAATAGGCATAATCTCACCCCTTAAAATTTTGAACCTGCTTCTTCATTTTCTTTTCTTTGCACTCTTTTATCTATGGCGGCAATAGTAGATGTTAATTGAGATAATAATTTATTTAATTCTTCTTTTGTTACATAATCATCTAAATTAACTGCGGGGGATGATGCTTTTTCTGGCTCAAGTTCTGTCAGAACATAGATATTAAAACTTGAAGTGCCATCCATATTAATTTGTTTTGTATATATTCGTTTATTAGCAATGTCTGTAAAAATATTTAAAGTTCCATCAAAATCAATTTGTGCCACTCTTGCTTCGTCAATTGAAGTTACTGGACGCCCCTTTAAAAAATTGGGCGGTGAAGTCTCTACTTGCGCATATCGTTGTGGCGGAAATTGAGGAGCATATGGATTAATAATAGGTTGCTGTAAAAAATTTGTTGGCAAAGTCTGCTGATAAGCCATTTTGTAAAACTCCTTTCCACTATGTTACATCGTTATATAATAAAATGGGCAGTATTTTTATCTAATACTGCCCAAATAGTTTTCTTTATGTAAAAAAATATTCCGTACATCTTATGTCCCGCTCAAAACATAAAACCCGTTTTCCATTGTGATAGATAAAGAATGTTTTAGCATACTCAATAGCGCATTAGATGGGTTTGTGCGATAATAAAATATACCCGCTGCTTCTCTTACAAGTTCATGTTCTGCATTGCGGCCATAAGTATCAAAAAGACGTAAACTTGATCCATCTACAACATTTGTTGCACTTCCTTGATAACTTTGTGTTACAAATGAGCCAAAAGTATAATATTCATTATCTTCATTTAAATAAGTACGATAATAAAAACGAGAATTATCATTAAAGTGAGGTTGTGAGGTTCCGCTGCCGCCTCCAACGACACGAGCAAGATAGCCCTGCTGAGCTAAGATAGTTCCCTCTGAATCTTTTGTTGAACGAATTACTGTTCCAAAACCGCAATAAGGCTGATAAATATTATCCCAAATAGGATTTAAAGAATAAAAATAATCTTGCCCCATATAATAATAAATCATTGCGTGGCCGCCGCTGCCACTAAAGAAAGGATATAAATCACCATCAACAGAGCGATATAATAATTTAGGCGAATCTGGGGTAATGCATATACCATTTCCGCAAAGCGTTACTTGTCCGTCTCCAGGGTAAGGAAAGTAATATAACCCCTGATAAGAATCAGGTTCGCCGCCATCGTCTCTATCAACAATAATATACCCAGTTTGTGGATGATTCGAAACTATTACTACTTGATCGGTTGATGGTAAAGCCCTTTCTGCGCTCACTTCGGCGCGAGAAGGACAATTGTCTATATTCGCATTAAAATATGAATAAGCAAAAGTCTTATCTGGAATAATATACTCTTGAATTGTACCATCATCATTGCGAGCGCAGCATTTTAAATTAAAAGTATGTCTTGGTCCCGTATCTCCCGTTAATTGAGATAAGTCTGACCAATAATCAAATACTGCTTTTTGGCCTGGCGCGCCCTCTTTTTTTGTTGTCATAGAATATAAAAAATTTAGATTGCCTTGTCTATCAATTTGATATAAGTTAACAATTTGATTTTCTTCTATTAAAACCATATCTAAAAAATGCAACCTTTTATTTGCCAAATCTAATAGAATATCTCTTTTATTTTGATATACGCCAGCTAATGAAGTTCCACCCGAAGGCCGATGATAAATACCTTGTTGTCCATTATTCATTCAAAGTACCTCCCTCTGTTATTAACTCTAAGAAAGTGCTTCGTAAAAAATCCGTTATCATGTCCCAGCCTTGTGTGGCCGCACTGTAATAATAAGTTGATAAAGCAGGAGCAGAAGTAATTGCTGTTGATAAATCAGACAAGGCAACTTTGGCTGTTGAAAAAGATGTCCTATAATTTGTATTATAATTTAATTCTCTTAAAGCATATAAAGTTCCATTTTGTATAGAACTAGCATCGTAATACACCCATAAAACACTAGGATTTGAATTTGCAATTACTCGAACAAGTCCAATTTCTACATCTTCAGACGCCGATGTTCTTTGTATAGGAAATAATAAATAAACCCCCGCAGTTAAAGATTGATTATTAATATAAATAAGATCGGCAGCTTTTACAAATATACAAGGAGGTAAAGTTCCTCCCAAATAAAAATAAACAGTTGCATTAGAGGTTGCATCGCTAAAATCATAATAATAGCAATTATTGGAATTGGCTTTAGTAGTAAAAGCTCCGCCCACTCCATTTTGTCTTACTTTAATAGCTTCACAGTCAATTGGAAATAAAGTTAATAGATTTAAATTTTCTTCTAATGTAATATGATGCGGATTTGTTTGGCTTGGTGGGGTTGAACGATATGTAATATTAACTCCTTCACCTGTTGGTCCAACGGGGCCTTTTAAATTATATTTATATGTCCAAGAATTTTGAGCTTCTTGGACATATACGTCTCCTGTTTCTATATTAAAATATCCATCTCCAATATCAGAATTGGATAAAATATACGTTTGAGTTTGATCACCAGAAATTGCTGTACCTTTATACCATTGTGATACTCCGCCATCTGCGCCAGGAAGTCCCGAATATAAAGGAAGTGTCGCTATTTCAAAAGGCAGCAATATTTCTTCATATTGAGTATCTTGATCAACAATTATTTCTCTTCTAGTAAGCCCTATACGATAGATTGTTGCGGAAGTTTCTTCATCGCTAACTACAGCGTAATCACCCAGTTTTAAATCATTCTCTTTAATTCCATAGCATAAAGTGTTTTCTTCAGGGTTTTCTACTGAACCGACCCCTATCCATTTTCCATCATTTTGAGGATTGGAGCGAAATAAAAAACTATATCCTCTTTGACCGCCATAAAAAGAAGCTGACATTAATCACCGCCTCCTTCTGTTTGCAACTGAGTTGGCACTTTTTCTTGAATGCGAAAACCAATAGGCATATCTAATATCTCTTGTTCAGACTCAGGTATTACTACTGCTGAATTTGTATAAGGTAATAAATCCCCATGCATAGTTACTATATCTGTTGAACTATTCTCAGCGGAAATGGAAGTACCCATAATAGAATTTCCATTCAAAATACCTACCAGTCTATCAGTTGTACTATTATATACGCCAGAGGCACCTGCTAAATTAACTGTAAGTAATTTTTTATTCAGCATCGCTTTCGCTAGCCAAGGGTATTGGAAACAATCCCCCATTGAGAAAGGAACACTACCATATGCAGTATCACCAAATAATTCTCTTTCTGAAAGAGGCCAGAAAGATAAATTATAAGCACCTCTACCTATCGCATTACTTAAAACATCTTGGTCACCATTGCATTCAACATAATCCAATAAACAATTAAAAAGTTGCAGTACCAAATGATTATGTTCAACAGGAAAATATCTTTTATAATATATTGTTGATGTTCCAGGAGTATCACTTAATAATATAATATCATCTTGAATATTATCTCTTATCATTTGTACAAGATTATACCAACATATTCCTTCATTAGTGCGTTGCTCGCTACTAATATGGCATAAACTATCTAAAGCGTTTGCATTTTGAAAAGGATATCCTTTGGAAAAGCTATTTTGTATAGACCCCCCGATGCCGACAACTTCTTCTTTTCCAAATAACCACCATGGAGAAGATGGAACAGCACTGTCTTCTGTGTTAATAGTAGGGGTAAATAAATCAGGATGCCCGTTATCTATACCTTCATCTAACCCTCCTATTCGTTGAAGTAAAAGCGCGGCATGTGATGTCGGCGAAATCTTTGCATCTTTCCAATCTTTATAATAATCTAAAAATATATCTTTTGCTTTTTTTGCTGCATAAAGAAGCATCTGTAGCGACATCTTTGAATTTATTTTGTGAATCCATCCATTTGTTCCTGGTAAATTATTTATAGGAGTTCCATCTGCTGCAATATACCCATATAAAAAACGTAGCTTTTCTCTTGACAAAATAATAGATAAATTATTTGAACTATTTATCATTTCCTCAATTCTTATATCGGTCGATGCAGCAGTATTATAATTTGTCTCAATTCCTTTTAAATATAAATTAAAAGACCGCAGCTGTTCAACAATGTTACCTCCAATTGCAGTTTGCCACGAACGAAGAAAAGGACTTTGTTCTATTAAAGGTATTTTTTTCTCCACATAACATTTTTTAGTTGCTACCATATCTTCAGGCAATCTTAAGCATTGTTTTAATACTTCTTTTCCATATGCAGGATTATCTGAATTCATACTTGCAATAGTGCTAACTCCTAAAAAATTAGGAGAATCATTTTCCCCATTATTAGAGGTAACTTGTAAAAAAGTGTGATTGTTATCTACTGTTACATCGCTAGCGTTAGCATAATAATGGTCATAAAAACTCTTAAAAGAGCCACCACAAAAGTCAATATGATTTCTTCCCAAGACATCATCCTGCCCGTTATGGGTATTTATGCCTATTACCCATAAATACCAAAGTTTTTCAATATTAGGCAAACTGTTAAAATCTACTGCTTGAAATGGGTTTTTAATAACAATACAATCACCTTCTTTTAAGTATTTGTCAATGGTTCCTTCATTAACCCATGATTGTATGTTCTCCCATGTTAATTCTTGATAGCCTTGCTCTTGATCACTCCAAAAAGTTTGTCCATAATCATATATTTTTGATGGAAGTGTTTTATACAAAAGACTTTGTAAATCGGTGCGGGAACGGTCTCCATTCCGAATCCATACATTGCTTGCCTCCGCACCAATCGGATAAGTTCTCCATGTATTTTCACCTGTTCTTACGTTTATTTTTGAAATTAATTTTTCACCCATTCATCTTCCCTCCTTTAACCTGCAACAATTCCGCCACTAGAAGGACCTGATTCAGCAAATTCTAATGGGGCAAAATCTTTATTAATATCTGAAAAAGTTTCAACAGTCATTTCCATTCTGCCAGCTGTTGGCGGAGGATAATCTTGACGATATTCGCCTTCAGGTAGCGCAACACTAATAATCATTACATCTGTAAATTCCAATTTTTGATTTTCATCAATATAATACAAATCATATGATGTAGGCCTGTATCTTAATCCGCCTTGCACATCATCAATATCACCAAGAGAAGCAACAGCTATACAACATTTATTAGGAGAAATAACTTCTAAGTGAGTTATAATACCTTCATTGGATAAATCTTCATCTGAAAAATGCGGTATACCTTGGGCATCTTCGTATGGCCACCCCCAATAAGACATATGTAAAGTACTTCGAAAATAATCTGTTTGAGGAGGAAGAGTTTCATTGTTCTCTGCTGGATTTTCAAGAGGAAAAGTATAATAATCAAAATTCTTCATTTATTTATTCCCCTCCTTGCGCCTGAACAAAAGTCAGTGTAAGTTGAGTATTTCTTGTATTCATATCTATCTGCGGATAGATCATAAGCGGTGGCTCTTCACTTGGTCCTGAGATGTGTTTACCCCTAAGCACCAATAAGAATACCACTTCTATTTTTTTATTATTGTCTTCTGCCGCTGTAATTAAAGGATCGTTTATAACAGCACCTGTTTGTCCAATTTCTGTATAGTCAACAATAACAGGAGAAGTGAGAGTAGCTTCATCATAACGAATATCACCATGTTCATCTTCTGTTTTATAATATTTCTTTAAACACCAGTCAGTAATAATATTAGATAATTCACTCTGGTTAGGGCATGTCACTGGATATACTACTAGGCCTTCGTCCCCATATCCATACCAATTATAATACCCATTGCCTTCACCAGGCTTAAATCCAAATTGACATTCAATATTGGATAAAGCATAATTTTCTTTGCCTTCCCCCAAAAGACTTGCGCATTCTTCCGTTAAAGAAAAATAATAATAGTCATATTGCGCATTCTCTCCGCCTTTAAGAACAGGAATATAATAAGGTAAATCGTCCTGAGGTATCCCTTGATGAAGAAAAATCAAATTTCCGTCAATGTAGAAAGGCATTTCACTATTAAAACTTTTCCAAGCAGTTGGAAGAAAACGCTGAGTGTTAACCCAATCTTCTGCGGGAAGAGTGTCTTTACTCAAATCTTCAAATTCAAGATGAATATCACCATTTCTAAAATATGTTTCTCTTAAAATACGATTATTCTTTGAACCAACATAAACGTTATTTGGAAGTGTAACTGTCATATTGTAATAATAAGGGTGCACCTTATCCCAAACGACATCAGCTTGTTTATAAGCAGTCACCCCTATAGCCTCCATTTGATTAACTGATTCAACAGTACAGTCAACAACGGGTTGAGGAATTTTTAAATCAATTGATGTACGTACCTCATCATTTACTGTTACATCTTCCCAAGAACCCACAGCCACCTCTGCTATTCTTGAACTATTTTCACTCATAAAACTAATATTCTGTCTTTGCTCAGGACTTGTTTCTAAATTGTCTTGCCAAAAGACAGGTGATTTTGCGGCAACTGTTCCAATATTACCAACTTTTGCTCTTACCAATTGCCCATTTGCATTTGCAACAATGCGATATAAATTGCCAGATTGTTCAGTATATTCATTATTATCATTTGTAATAACTACATAATCCCCATATTTTAAATATCCCGTAGCAATTTGAGCATCAATGGCAGCTTCAGAAACCCAATAGCCATCGTTGTGATTAGGATGCGGACGAAGAACAAAAGAATAACCTAATTTTCCACCATAAAATGAATCCATTTATTTTCGCCCCCTAATCAATATTTAAAATCTATAATAAAAATATCTTCAGATATAACTCCAATATCTGTCACCTTAACCAAATCACTTGCTAATTCATAAACGCCTGAGCGTCCAATTCTGATTTGTTCCTGACCAATTCTAAAAATTGCTCCTGGTCTTGACTGGACACCAAAACGTTGAAGGTATGGAATACCACTTCTCCAAGTGCCTGCCCCTTTGATATTTTCATTGAAGATATTTGTATTTTCATCATAATCTCCTGAGGTATTGTCTATTAATACCTGTCCTATTCGATATGCCATAGAATTTCAACTCCTTTATATCTTATTTAAAACCCTATTTGCGGTAATTGACATTGTACCATTCACATCCAATGGCAAAGAAATTGTTTTTATAATATAATCTCCATATATACCGCTTTCTTTGTCATTTACAAAGATACAAGTATTTGGCTCAAGATGATAAATAGGTAAGCAATTTATTGTAATACTTTCATTATAGCTTGTATATTCATATAAAAGATCTTGAATTGCATTAAAAGCGCTGTTTAAATTCCCGCCAACCGCAGTACTATCCACTATATCTGCAGTTACTTGTAAATAATCATAACCCTGTTTAATACAATATTCTCGTTGCTCTTTCGTATCATCTTGGTCTTTTGATATTAAAATGTAATCAGGAATTTCCGCTTCAAAAATACAATTAATTTTATCATCTTTCAATACTTTTGTGCGACGACCAATAGCTTGTACATTAAGGGCCTGAATTTCAGCTCCTATATCAATAATGTCTAAAAAATAATCTATATTAGTAGGATTATTAATTACTTCTTGCCGCCATGCACCCTTCCAAAAAAATTGAGTTTTTCCATCTTTTTCCTGTTGCATATAAAATGCCGCCATTTCATAGAGCTTTGGCCATTCATTCACTAACTCAGTATAATAATAGTTACTTTGTACACCTTGTTCTTTTACTGCCATTGCTCCTTGTAAATATAAAGCTGTCCGCCAATCATTAGACACAATAGAATGATCTATGTATATCTCCTCACAAATATCTTCTGTAACTTCAATATACTCTTGTAAATCTGTGTCAAATTTAGCTACTCGCTTATAAATATCATCAGTATCTTTTTTTTCAATAAAATACCAAATTTCAGGATCTTTAGTTTCGGGCGGAAAAGCATTAAGTTCTTTAAGAGAATAACTCCCATACTGTTCAGAAGGAAAAACAACTCTTTGTAATTTATCTTCTTTTAAACGATAAATTACCGCATGGTTCCAAATGGTATCTATCAAATCTGTTGGCTTCGTATCAATAGCTAAATGGTATCTGATAGGGAACTCTTTTCCATCTGTATCTTTGCGAGCGCCCCATACCACAAAATCATTTTTAATCATAGAATACTGCGGCGTATTAGAATATGAAACTACAATATTTTTATTATCAAAATGATAAGCTGTTTTGCCTTTTGACCTATCTAAGAAATAAGGCTCGACTGAACGATTTAAAGCATTAATAATTGAAGTTGCAAATCTTGTATTTAAATAATTTTTAATTTCTTGAAATACAAAATTTCCATCTAAATCATAGAAATATTCAAAATTGCCTAATTGGTCTTTTATCGTATCTAAAATACTTGTAATATTTGTGCCTGCGTCTGCGGCCAGTTCCCCTGGGTAAGTAAAATCAACCAATTTATATCCTATATCTTGACCAAACCCATATTCTCTATACGATACATTTGGTAAATGCTCAATATTCGCTATCTCTAAAGGGTTCATTGTTAAATAAAGAGAATGATTACTTGTGTTCTGTAATACTTCATCAATTAAATAAACTGCTTTCGCTCCGACCCATTTTGTTACTTGTTTAACTTTTGTATCTAGACCGTCAATCAAAATACGTCCTTCTTGTTCTCCTCCAAAATGATGAACTAATTCTTGAATAATTTGATATATTGTTGGTCGTCTCGTTACATAATTACCGTCAATATCTAAAATATCGTATTCATCAAAGGTCGTTGCGGCGGGAATCACACCCCCGCATTCACCATTCAATAAACTCATTTTATCCTTTAACTGTAAAGAAATACTTAATCCGCCATCATTGTGAGTAATCGAAGGATTGATAATTAAATAAAGCCCCAATGGAAACCATATCATTGAATAATTTTGATAATAAGGCGTTGTATTAGTGAAACCAATTTCTAATTGAATTTTTTTATTAATTGCTAAAAGATTAGATAATTGAGTAACATCTCCTTCACTCTTATCAACTATAAAGCTAAGAGTGCAAGTCCTCCGCACGTTTGACTGACCATCCAAATTCACATTTCCGCTTGTCACTTTTCCTTGTACTTCTTGTATGGGCTTTTCTTGGAAATCAAGAACAGTAATCTTAACAAATTGTTCTTTTAAATGTAATTCATTGAAGGAAAGAAGAAAATTACTGTCCAATAAATAAGGATAACGTGTATTCATTAATATCTTTCCTCCTCTATTAATACAATATAATTAATTAATATATCATAAGCGGCATAATCGGGATCATATAATAATTCATTTCTATCGTACTCTTTAGTTGCTCCCGATGGTATTATAATATATAGTTCTTTAATATCGGTTTGATTTTCTGCAAAAGTTAAAATACCAGTATCATTAATTATATGTAAAGTATGCTTATCATTGTTATTTTTCAAATCATACTCATCTCTTATATCAATAACAGTACGAGGTTCGCCCTCAATAGAAATGTAAGGCACTTTCAATACTCTTTTTACGATTGCGGGAGTATCAGATGCTTCACAGTGTGCTTTAATTTCTTCTATAATATTTTCATTATTTCCGCCATTGCAGTGCTGTCCAACATAATAATATCTAATTATACTACGTGGTGCTTGATTCATGGTTTCAATTTTATTAACTTCTGCTATCCAATCAATATTAACTTTTAATGGCTTTGAAGGAAGAGCTCTAATTGCCGCAGAGGTTATATGCGTATCCGCATCATTCAATTCATAATACCCATTAAGAGGAGCCATAATCTTTCTGCCATTAATTAATAAACCGTAACCAGGAATTTTACTCGTTATCGTATTTGTCCTCACCACATCTCCAACTTCAAATTCATCAGTGCCGTATCTTCTTCTATAGTCATTATCTCTTGCATAAACATATGCGGCGACAGGTAACAGAATATCTCTCAAATAAGTACGAAAATCCTGTTTCCAAAGAAGTGGCTCTACTGTAGTTCCTTCATCGTCGACATAAGACTCATCTATTCGTTTACCATATTTAATTAATTTTAGAATATTATTATGAACTGTATTAATTAAAAAAGCTCCTCCTGTTGTACCATGCACTGTTTCATCTGTCTTTTCACCAATGGCTTTTGAGGGGTAATAAATAGTTGTTCCATTTTCGAGTAAATATTCTTGCTGTGTTAAATATAAAGTTTCAAATAGCGTTCCAATCTGTTGTGTCATTAATGCACTAGTATAAAAAATATCTCTAATAATACAAGAGTAATCGCCTTGCTCCCCCTGGTGAAGACTTTTTACTAAGTTATCTACTAATACAATAAAATTTTCATTGGCACACCATCTATAGGTATTATTTGCACTATCTTCTCGCAACTCTTTCCATATTAAGTGGTCTATTGCTCCAGAACCACCATCTACAATAGCATAATCAATATTAGGGGTTCCAAAGATACTATCAGTATCCTCTATCCATGAATGAGGTTGCCAAAAAGTATAAATCGTACCATCTAGAGCCACTCTTTCTGCTGTTAAATAATACCCAACCTTCGCAAAATTAAACATGACCTCTGGCGGAGAGATAAAATCTCCAATATATTCTTTTAATAATCGCCCTTCGCCTGGCACACCCATTCTATTTGGCTCTTCCACAGGAATAACAAGCGGAAATATCTCCCAAAGAGGATCTGTGTTTCCTAATGCTCGTATTCCAATAGCCATTGACCAATCCTCTTCTGAAGCCTCCGCAGGAACAATGATTGCTTGAGGTTCATAATCATTTGACTGCTGCAAAGCTAATAAATCAGGATTACTAAAAAATTCAAATTTTAGCCATTTCAATGATTGCAAATTATAAATAGTATTGCTATAATTCTCAGGACTTAACTGCTCTTGAATTTTATCCATAATATCAACGACAGTGATTGATGAACCTATATTGGCAATTGGCACTGAATTTTCATTAATCTGAGTTTGACCCACTATCGTTTCAACAGTTATCATGTCCTCTTGCGGCGAAATTATTGCCCCTTTATCATGAATTTTATAAAAAATAATTTTCTCTAAAGTAGGAATATCTACTTCATAAGCCGTGGCAGAAAAATCATACACATGACGACTTAGTTGATTATTAGGCGTAAAACTCACTTCCATTAAACGAACAAGAATATTTCCTTCTGTTGGGGAGCGGAAGAGACGAATTTTATTAGCATATAACTCTTCAATAACCTCATCTCTATATTCTTTTTCTAGAAAGCTATCTGTCCAACGGTTAATATTTCCGCCAAAATATTGATTAGCAATAGAAGTTGCATAGCGTGTATCTTCATAATTATCAAACAAAGTAGCATTATCTTTTGCAACATAATGCTTCTTTTTTGCTATATAACTATCTAAAGTATCGTCATCCAAATTTTCCGCCATATATTCATCTGGATAATCATTCTCCCAGAAATGAGTAATTGTTCCAGTTAAACTAAATTGTCTATAATAAGTATCTCCATTTCTTCTAATGAAAGGATATTGACTTCCTAAAGTATCAGTTTTAGATTCAATTACATTATACTGAAAATTAGACATTTGTAAATTAGTTTTTAAATGATATTGGCACTCATCTGTCAAAACTAATCGCGTTCCTTCAAACTGTACCAATAAAGGCTCCACATTGATAATTTGTGCAATTCCTCGATGTCCTCTATTATCAACACCTATTAAACTATATTTATAAAAAAAACCAAATTCAACAGTTCGATCTCTTAAAGAAGAGACAGATTCTATTCCTTCACGAATATCGTATATATAGAAATCTTCCCATTTTTGATAATCACTTTTTTGGTCTGTTCTTCTAAGGACTAAAAAATTAAGAGTGGTATCTGTTAATACAACATCAGAACAATCTATATCAATAGTAATAGAGGCATCTATTTGATCTGAACTAATTTCTGTAACGATCCCTTGCGGCAATGCTTGTTCACAATCTACATAAAAAAGATAATTTTGTTCCCCTTGATAACCACTGTTTGTTTCATATTCTACTTTTAATAAATAATAGGAATTATTTGTTAAATCATATGGAATTAGATAATGAATTTTATTAATCTCAATTAAATTATTCATTACGCCTGAATCATCGATTAAATTGCCAGGTGTTCTATCTGTTTCATCCTGCTGAGAATACAATTGAATTTGATATGAAGTTAAAAAATCATCGCTATCATCCGCAAATGACAACTGTCCTAAAACATCTAGCTGAGATGATTTAAGGATGACTAGCTCTACTTCGCCCGCGCCTTGAAATTGTTCAAAAATAAGGATTGGTGTTGAAATAACTTTAATTAAAGAAATCTCAGACCAATCTGAAAAATCTTGAAGATACTTTGTAGGGTCTCTTCTCAACTCTGCTGTGGTTGCTGTTGACTGAGCTGAGCAGAATCTTAATTGCACTTTATAATAATGATTTTCTGAGCAATTCAAAACCGCTTGATCTATTTCTATGTATTTCCGTCCATTTTCATCTTGCTGCATACGACAAATTAAATTGTTAGAATTATGATTTAATTGCGGATTTACAATAGATAAATTAGTATTTGGGTCTAACACTTTAACCCAAATCAAGTTGGGATTAATTGATGATAATCCCATATATGCAGATAAAGTAAAATATATTCTCCAATTATCATAAGAAGTTACTGCTCTACTCCATGATTCCACTATTGGGGGATATAATCTTGTTTCTAAACTAGCCATCCTTTAACACCTTCTCCTCTAATTTGACTGCGGCGGCTGCTTGGGGAGCATCTTAATCTCATCCATAAGGGATTCAACAAAAGAATTTCCGCCTTCTTTTTTATAATGTCTAAAACGTTTGATGATACAGTCTAAGCTATAATCATCTATCCATTTTTGTTCATAACAGAAAAAATGATGTTTATCAGTAATAAAGGCTTTAATATCGTCTTTGTCTGATTCAACTAAAACGTTAATTTGCTCTGATAATTCTTGAATTTTTTCTGCCAATTGATTTTGCTTCTCAGCAATTTGATTAATTTTATCTCGTTCTGTTTCTTGCTGAGTTTCTTTATGGAAAATTTTTCTTAAGCGATCTACTGCCCAATCCCATAAAGTAATAAAACCTTTTATTGCAATACCAAGAGTAAAGATAAATATTATAATCTGTGCAACTGAATATTGCGTAAGTAATTGCTCCATGTGAATCTCCCCCTTATATACTATAAAAAATATTCTAACTTATTAAATTAGAAAGGGCCAAAAGAAAGAAGAGCTTAATGCTCCTCTTTCCTTCTCGCAATATAACTTTCAATCATTGTTTCTATAAAAGTATCTACATTTCCATAGCGTTCTGCAATAACTTGCTCTACTTCTTTTGGCATTAAAGTAGTAGCTCTTTCAAGAGCCATCAAACAAGCCTCATTGTGCTTCTCTGCAGTAAATTTATCTATTTTTTTAAGTTCAGAAACGTATGTTTGTTGAACATAATTTACTGAATCTAACACAACGTCTGTGGCTTCCGCTAAAAGCCCCCTTAAACGAATATCTTGAATATCTTGAATTTTTGCTTCAATCCATCTCTTCGCTAAAATAGTTAAAACAGAAGTGATTACAGGTATACAAATACTTAAAACGGTAGTTATAATTGTTGAATAAATATCCATTATTCAGCCTCCTCTTTTTTCTGAGCTGTTAATAATTCATTTTGCTCTTGTTGTAATTGCTGATTATAAAGTTCATCAATTTGATGCAAAGCATCTTTAAAAATTAAACGAATAACGCCAAGCGGCAGTGGTGATGTGTTTATTTGCTGTGTAAGAGCATTATAAAATTGTTCTATTTCTATATTCATTTTAATCTCCTATTAATAAGACCAAGTATTATATGATGTTGTTGTATATGGTAATTCAATATGATAAGTTGTTCCATCAATATCTAAATCTATTCCGCCAATTCCCGTTACAACAGTTCTAGTAACAGGCATAAGGTTTTTCCCTTTAACTGTTAAATTACTGGTTGATAAATCACTTATACCCCCATTTGTTGCATTTATTGTTGGCGTTGATAAAGTTATTTTTCCTTTACTTAAATATAGTAAAAATTGATTTTGATCATCACCCCAACGAATACCATTTGTTGCATCAATAGTCAATTGCATTGGTTCTCCTCCGCTTCGTTTCACACTTGATGAATAAAGTTTAATTCCACCATTGGATATTAAACTATCTGAATAGGGTTGTAAAGTTGTAAAATGCCAATTCTCCCCTGCGCCAGAGGCAAAAGAACAGCCTTCTGCGTTGATATATACTCCATGCGGAGCCACCTTACTATCCTCTACTGCTGACCTATAATCAACAGTATCTTTAAGACTATCGATTAAAGAATTATTATACGATGTACGTTTTCCTTGCAAACCATTTCTTATTTCTTGGGAAGAAATAAACCAACTGTCATGAATTTGATTATCATAGTCCCCAGTCATGGTTTTTACTTTCTTTGCAACACCTTTACCAACATACATTTTTCTTAATGCTAATATTCCAGTTTCACTTTCCATTACAACATTGGAAACATAATCTGTGGTTTTTGCTAAACCATTTTCATCTCTTTCGATATTACGGTCATCAGGATAAAATATCCATTTATCTTTGGTAACGGCGCCATTTGATAACAATGTTTCACATTGAACAGTCCCTTTACTATCTAAACAAAGTTTGATATTTTTATCCCATTGAATAGGAGA
>Ga0326513_10000979_pt1 | contig 23569 bp, 9 predicted proteins | sample 2_2465_0518_D_FD_203654 | JGI IMG/M metagenome (GOLD analysis project Ga0326513, IMG submission 203654) | Bovine rumen microbial communities from UC Davis, California, United States - 2_2465_0518 | ecosystem: Host-associated > Mammals > Digestive system > Stomach > Rumen | place: USA: California... | reverse complement strand
TGGGTGCAGGCGGAGGCGAGAGCCCGATCACAGCGAAGGCACGGCAGAGAGTCGCAGACTCCACGAATCCGGGGTGATGCGATGGTATCAGCAAGTGTGAAGGTGCTCCGGGACGAGGGCGTCATCGAGATGCGCGTCAACGGGCACGCAGATTTCCGAGAGCTCGGCAAGGATCCGGTGTGCGCAGGAGCTTCGGTCCTGGCCGTCACGGCAGCGCAGTGCGCCATCACGATGCGTGAGAGCGGCAGGCTGCAGAAGAAACCAGTGGTCAACGTCAAGGGCGGGAACGTCCGGGTGGTGGTAAAACCGAAACCGGAACACTTCCTGGAGGCGCTGCTGATCTTCGGCACCGTCAGCACAGGGTTCCAGCTGCTGGCGGAAGCGTATCCGGAGCATGTGAAATATTACCAGTTTGATGCGGCAGATATTCCTGCCGAGTCAATAGAAAAAGGGTCGTGACCTACCACAGGAGGCATCTATGCATCGATCAACTCTGATCCCCAGGTTCTTTATCCAGCTCTTCGGTGAAGGCGGCGGAGCAGGAGCCGGGGCAGCAGGCGGAGCGCCTGCAGGGGCAGAAAGCGCGGCAGTCGCCCAGCCGCAGCAGGGCGTAAACCAGAATCCGCTTGCCAATGTGCGATACGGCAAGCAGGAGGACGCGTCAGACGCCGGGGCGCAGCAGGTTGGGAAACCTGCAGGTGATGACAGGAACGCACAGTTCGAGGCGCTGATCAAGGGAGAGTACAAGGACCTCTACGACCAGAGAGTACAGGACACGATCCAGAAGCGGTTAAAGAGTTCGGCAGAGACCGTCAACCGCTACAACTCGCTGGCACCGGTACTGGAGATGCTCGGGCAGAAGTATGGCGTGGACGCCAACGATGCCACAGCACTCAGCAAGGCCATCGAAGAGGATTCCAGCTTCTACGAGGATGAAGCCCTTGAACGCGGCATGAGCGTGGAGCAGCTCAAGGAAATCAAGAAGATGGAGCGGGAGAACCGCGAGCTCAAGGCACAGATGGACCGGGAGCGGAACCAGCAGCAGGTAGACCAGATCCTTCTGAAATGGCACGAGGATTCCGAGAACCTGAAGACGGTCTACCCGGACTTCGACTTTGACAGAGAGATGCAGACGAACGAAAAGTTCGGCCAGCTCCTGCAGTCGAACATCGATGTGCGCACGGCCTATGAGGTCACCCATCTGAACGACATCATTCCGGCTGCCATGAACTTCACTGCCCAGAAGGTAGAGGAGAAGGTCACGAACAAAATCCGCGCAGGCCAGAACCGTCCTGCAGAGGGCGCAATGGGCAACCGCAGTCCTATCACCACCAAGAGTGATCCATCCAAGTACACGAAAGCAGACATGCAGGAAATCTTCCGGCGTGTCGCAAACGGGGAGACAATCATCCTTTGATGGCTATATCTCCCCTGGATCTGAGGAGGAGATAGTATGTTTAACAAATTCCGTAACTTTATTCAGCTTTTCGCGGTTCAGACCACGACCATGAACACCACGGGGAACAATCTGTCCCCCGAAATGAAGACCTTCTATGACAAGGCTCTTCTCTATGCTGCGCAGCCGCACCTGGTGCATCACCAGTTCGGCCAGAGCAGAAACATCCCGAAGAACGGTGGCAAGACCATCGAGTTCCGCAAGTTCACCCCGCTGGGCAAGGCCCTCACGCCGCTCACCGAAGGTGTGACTCCTGCAGGCAACCAGCTTGACGTTACCGCGCTCACGGCGACTGTCGTGCAGTACGGCGACTTCATCAAGCTGTCCGACCTGCTGGAGCTCACCGCCATCGACAACGTGATCGTGGAGACCACCAGGCTTCTGGGTGATCAGGCCGGCATCACGATGGACACCGTCGTCCGCGATGCGCTGGTCCAGGGCACCAACGTCATGTTTGCGCCCAAGATCGGCACCGGCGGCGCAGAGACCGCAGTCTCCGCCCGTACCGGCCTCGATGCCACCGCGGTTCTCACCGTGGACCTTCTGGAGCAGGCTGTCGCCAATCTCCGCGCCCACAATGTCCCGACCTTCGATGACGGTTATTACCACGCCATCGTGCATCCCTACACCGTGTACACGCTGCGCAGGGATCCTGACTGGCTGGCGCCGCACCGCGAGGTGGACACCGCCAACATCTATAACGGCGAAGTCGGCGAGCTGGCAGGCGTGAAGTTCTTCCAGAGCACCGAGGCGAAGATCTGGTCCGGCACCGGCTGCCCGAGCGGTCTTGCGGTCTTCGGCACTCTGATCTTCGGCCGTGATGCTTACGGCGTCACCAACGTCGAGGGCGAGAACCTTCACACCATCGTGAAGCAGAAGGGCTCCGGCGGCACGGAGGACCCGCTGGATCAGCGCAGCTCCATCGGCTGGAAGGCCCTTGAAGTCGCCGAGATCCTGATGCAGCCCTACATGATCCGCATCGAGCACTGCGACAAGCGCTACAGCGCGACCGCAACCGCGAACTAAGCGGTAAACCGGAGAGGGGAAGCTCCGGCTTCCTCTCTCTATTCTGAGGAGGAAACAGCATGGCAAGACAGAAGGCAATCGAAGCTCCGGACACTGAAAAGGTCTGGACGGAAGAGGAACTGTGGGAACCTGTCACGGTGAGACTTCCGGTTATCCCGGGAGCCGAGAAGCAGGAAGCGCAGTTTGTCGCGGTCAACGGCCGCGAGTGGGTCGTCCCGAGAGGGAAAGATTTCGAGCTGCCGAGATGTGCAGCACTGGTACTGCAGCAGGCCGAGGACGAGATGCTCCGGGCCATTGAATACCAGGTGAACGCGCCGTACAAGCGCGAGCAGTAAGATTGACAGGGAGTGCCCGGCGGTGCTCCCTGTCGGCATAAAGGGGAGAACACCATGAAAGTAATTGAGGCAATCAACGCGGCAGATCGGCTGAAGCCGAATATGTACACACTGCCGGATAAGATAAAGTGGCTCAGCAGGCTGGAGCATCGGATCTTCAATGAAAACTACATGACGCACGAGCTGAGCGAGGAAGAGATGAGACCGTTTCTGCCGGAGGACGAGGGCGAGGAGGGCGGCAGGCCGGAGGACGACCCGGATTTCGTGCCGGGGCTGCCGGGACCGGAGCAGGCGGCCGAGCTCGCACTGGACCTGCCGCACGGATTCTTCAAGAAGCCGGATGCAAGGAGCAAGATGAAGCTGCAGGACCTGACACCGGAGGACGGGGAGAAGGAGCTGATCGTCGGGGAGCCCTGGGACGAGATGTACGTGCACTGGCTGTCGGCGCAGATCGACTGGTACAACATGGAGACGGACGGGTTCAACAACTCCAATGCCATGTTCGAGTCAGTGTATCGGGACTTTGCCAGGGCCTTCAACCGCAGCCACATGCCGCTGACGGCGAGAAAGATTTATTTCTGAGGTGAGAGATGAGCTACCCGAGACTGAGTTCGCGCAGGAGTGACCGCGTGGTGACGGATACCTTCGCGGGCTACGACCACAATATGAAGATCCCGGACGGGGAGTGGTACGACACCAAGAACCTGACGGCGATGCGCTACCCGATGTTTTCCCCGCGGCCGAAGCGGGCGCTGCTGAATGACCAGTTCACGAAGCTGCATGCGATCATCGCAAAGGAGTCGCTGTGCTGGGTGGACAACGGGACGCTGTACATTAACGGACGGGCGACACCGCTGACGGGCCTTCAGACGGAGCGGGAGTCGCAGCTGGTCTCAATGGGAGCGTACATCTGTGTCTTCCCGGACAAGAAGTACATCAACACGATGGACACGGACCACGACTACGGGGACATGGGCGCCGTGTGGAACTATTCCGGGACCGTGACCTATACCATGTGCCATCAGGACGGGACCATCTATAACAATGTGTCCAAAGGTCCGACGGAGCCGGAGAATCCGGTAAACGGGCAGGTCTGGATCGACACCACCAGCGGCACCGTGAAGGAGTACGCGGTGTATACGAAGATCTGGGTCGTGATTGAGACGGTTTACACCCGGGTGGACTTTACTACGTCCGGACAGGTGAAGTCGGTCTTCAAGGAACACGACGGCGTGAACATCACGGGGATGCACGAGGACGAGAGCAGCGACCTCAACGGCAGCAAGATCCTCTATGCCGTGGGCGAAGAGAACAGCCGCGATTTCATCGTCATCATCGGGATTCAGGAAGAGAGCTTCAGCGAGACGGCGGAGATCCGGATCAGCAGGGACGTGCCGGACATGGACTTTGTCTGCGAGGCACAGAACAGACTGTGGGGCTGCTTCTACGGAAACCTTGGGCCGGGGAAGGGCAACATCAACGAGATCTACTGCTGCGCCCTGGGGGACTTCAAGAACTGGGAACAGTATCTCGGCGTCTCGACGGACAGCTGGCGGGCGTCCAGAGGATCGGACGGGCCCTGGACCGGATGCATCAACTACCTGGGGAGCCCGACGTTCTTCAAGGAGAACATCATCCACACGGTTTCCGTTTCTCCGGTAGGAGCACACCAGATCGGAGACTTACCGGCACGGGGCGTGCAGCAGGGCAGCCACAGGAGCCTTGCCGTGGTCAATGAGACGCTGTACTACAAGGCGAGGTCCGGGATTGTGGCGTATCAGGGCGGCATCCCGGCGGATGTCGGGCAGGCCCTGGGCGAAGAGAAATACTACAACGCGGTGGCCGGGGCCTTCGGCGATCGGTATTACATCAGCATGAAGGATGCGCACGAGACGTGGCACCTGTTCTGCTACGACGTGAAGAAGGGCATCTGGATGCGGGAGGACAACCTGCACGTGGAGGGCTTTGCGCCGTGGGGCGATGAGCTTTACGCGAAGGTCGGGAACAGCATCCTGGCACTCAACGGCACGGATGGTACGCCGGAGGATACGGTTGAGTGGTATGCCGAGACCGGGATTCAGTACTACCAGCAGCCGGACCGGAAGTATCTCAGCCGCTACAACATCCGCCTCAACATGGAGCGCGGCGCGAAGATGCAGATCTTCTTCGAGTACGATTCGAGTGGACTCTGGGAGTTCCAGCAGGAAGTGAGGCTGCCGGTGACTGGCACGGCCATGATTCCGGTGCGGCCGCGGCGCTGCGACCATCTGAGAATGCGGCTGGAAGGATCGGGAGACGTGCGGATCTTCAGCATCGCGAGGATCCTGGAGCTGGGGAGTGATGCGTAATGTTCAATGAAAAACCGCCGATGCTGGGCGGAGATGTCGCAAGGGATCTCGCGGCCATTCGGGACTATCTGTTCCGGATGGCGCGGGGCCTGGAAGAAGTCGCAACCGCAGCGGGAACGGGCGCGGTCGTGGCGTATGGAGCGAACGGGCAGCAGCCGGCAGGAGGCGCTGCGTCCAAGAACGACATCGAGGCCGTGAAAAAGAACGCCAGCGAGCTGCGGGACATGATCGTAAAATCAGCGGACAACATGCAGAAGCAGATCGACGAAATCGAGCTGACGACCTTCTACGTCAAGTACGCGGATGACTTCACGGGGAGCTATCCCGAAACCATGTACAACACGCCGACGGCAAACACAGTGTATATGGGCGTGTGCTCTTCCAGCAGCACGACGGCACCGACGAACCCGAGCGCCTACACCTGGAGCAAGGTGAAAGGGAACGCAGGACCGCAGGGCCCGAAAGGCGAAGACGGAGAAGACGGCGCTCCGGGGAAAGACGGCGTGGACGGAGCGCAGGGGCCGCAGGGAATCCCGGGACCGCCGGGAACCAACGGACAGACGACTTACCTGCACATCAAATACTCCGATGACGGGCAGACCTTTACCGGCAACCAGGGCGAGGACCTGGGGGCGTTTATCGGAATGTACACGGACTACACAGAGGCGGACAGCACGACGTTTTCGGACTATGTATGGCATCGATTCGCGGACGACACGGAGCTGAGGGCGATGATCTCGGCCGGGGATCAGGCGGTGATCAGCTACGTGGACAGCAAGTCAGAGGAATACAACAGCCTGTATGTAGCGAAAAGCGAGTACGGGCAGTTCACGGAGACGATCAACAGCCGCATTGAAACCACAGCCAGGGGCGTTGTGGAAAGCTATGACTACGGCAGCACGATCCAGAGCATGCAGGACAGCATCGATTTGATTCAGGCGTACTTTACCAACATCACGGGCGAGATTCGAAGGGGAATCGTCCAGGACCCGACGACCGGGGACTATGTGACAGGGATTGCGATTTCACAGAATCTCAGATTCTCCGGGGAGTGCGGGGGAGACGATCCGAACAACCCAGGGGACGGATACACCTACTACTATCTGACAAGCAATCAGACCTTCGGTCTTTATACGTCAACCGGCTGGCAATTCTGGATCGACGGGTACAAGAAAGGCTGGTTCGATTCGGAGGACGGCATGCTGCATGTGGCGACGATCTTTGTGGAAGAGAAGATCGTGCACAGCGGATACTGGGAGACGAAAAACAGTGATATCAACGGGTATCACATGTTTGAGATCAGCTATATCGGGGGGTAAATAATGGGAACTGTAGCGCTCAGAGACCCGGATGGAATTTGGACCAAAAGCAACAAAAGCGTCCAATTCTATAAAGTCGGAACAGATAGCGGGAGTTACGAGCCGGTTGATAGTGGCTTTTTTGTTTGTTTGAGAATAAAGGTAACATCAAGCATGGAAAAGCTTACATCTCTGTCGGTCGCGTTCAATTTTGTTATGGGGGTCGACTGGGAAGGGTATCATTCCACAGGCAAGTATCTCAACCTGTCCGCCTACCTACACGACAAGGATAGATTTGCCCCGTCAGTGTCAAGTGTAACAACAAATGCAATCGGGTCGAGTGTGTTATCTAATGTATATGTAAAACCAGCATCAAGCGGTCAAGGAACAAGAGCGACCTTTCGCTTCGAGAATATTGACGTTACGGACAAGCCTTACTTGTATCTGTGGGTCTTGTCAAACAATGTACCGGTTAGCGACCCAGAAGACAGCTGTCACCTTCAGATCAAAGCCACTATATATGCAGACGAGAGTATCACAGGGGAATTTGAGCGGATTTCGCCGGAATTAAGCTGGAATGTAAACACAGTGACAACAGATGATGAAATCATGCTCACTGTCAAAAATTGTCCGGCAGAGACGACAGTACAGGTGAAGTACGGTAGCACAGTACTCGCAAGTTCCGTCTGGGGGGAAGATAAGGCGTCGGTGGAAGTTACGTATGGCGCAAACAGTCTGAAAAGGTTCTTTGCAACAGCAGGTGTTACTACACTGCAAAGAATTACGATCACAGCGACAGTTGACGGCTATCCAACAGTGACCGCGAGCTTCACATTGACAGCGGGAAGCAACATGCAACCGACGATTGGAACGCCGACAGTGACAATTGTGCAGCCTGAAAGGATCCAACAGACCTTCCCCAATACCTGGATCGCGAATATTTCCAGAGCCAAAATAGAAGTCACCGCAAGCACCGGAAGCAATGCAGGGATCCGGACGGTAGTTGCAAATTATGGGTCCGAGTCAGTTACGATGACTTTAAATAACACGACGGGAAAATACGAAGCGACAACGAGCAAACCGGTGACCGGCGACTGCGTTTTTACGGTCATCGTGACAGATGAACGCGGCATGACAAACCGTAGCACTTACAGTCTGACTGGTGTTGCCGCATATACGAAGCCTGCGATTATAATTAATGATTATTACACATATCGCTGCAACGCATCCGGGACAGCGCAGGACGGTGGTCCCTATGTAAGAGTATTAGCAAGCGTGAACTATGACACAGGGATTAGCGGGAATACACTGGAATTCTTTCGCTTCTATGTCAGCGAAGACGGTAGCAGCACGACTTATACGCTGCAAAACAACACACAATCCGAGCCAGTGCAGCTGCTGAGCCCGCGCCCTGATAACACAATCACAATCGTCGTAGAAACGCAAGATAAAATCAGTGACGTAATCACGTCGAAGATTATCCTGGGCGGCGCCCACAGAGATATTCTCGTCAAGAGAAGGGATGGGAAAACAACAATTGGAGTTGGTGGCGCTCCTAACACCCTTTATGGTCACAGATTCGGTCGCGTGGATGGCATAGATATAGCCAATGGCGGCGGATATTATGTACGTGGGATTGACACAATTAATTTCATTGGAGCAAGAGGTACCCTTAACAACAGCGAATGGGGAAAAGATTTTCTTGCCTACAATATGGATGACGCGAAAGCCCCCGTCAACGAAACAACGGAGTTTCAGATTCTTCCTTCTGCTATTTCCCAATGGTCTAACTTGCCGCAAAACATCGTCGATCAGGACCGATATTTCTGCGGCCTGCGGTTTGTTATTTCAGGATCCAGTTCTGTGGCTGTTGTTGTAATTGAATACGAGCCGGTTTTAGGAAGAATCTGGATAAACAGGAAACATGTATCTTTTAGCGAATGGAGCGGATGGAAGGGCCATACGCCGGATATCACGTAAGAGAAGGGAGAAAGAAATGGCAGGAACAATGACAGATCAGGAGAAGCTGCTGCAGGACGCAGTATACGGAACCGCGATGGCCGCAGCGCAAGCAGGATCGAAGCCCACCTATGCAGGGACCTTTGAAGGACAGCTAAACGATATCTTCGACAAAATCCAGAACCGGGAGAAGTTCAACTATAACGTGAATGAGGATCCACTCTACCAGAGCTATAAGGATCAGTACATTCAGGGCGGCAAGCTCGCCATGAAGGACACGATGGGCCAGGCAGCCGCACTCACGGGAGGCTACGGCAACACCTACGGCCAGCAGGTCGGGCAGCAGGCATACAATGCCTACCTGCAGAACCTCTCGGCAGTAATCCCTCAGCTCTACGAAAGCGCCTATGGGAAATACCAGGACGAAGGCGACGACCTGAAAGATCAGTACGCGATGATCGGGCAGATGCGGGACACCGAATACGGACGGTATCGGGACGACATGGGCGACTGGGAGTACGACCAGAAGGTTGCGGCAGAACGGGAAAGAGAAGACTATAACCGCAGAACCGCGGAAGAGGCAATGGCTTATCAGCGGCAGCAGCAGGCATACGCCAACCTTGTAGCGATGATCAAGGCTTCCGGTGCGACCCCGACAGACGAACAGCTTGCCGCAGCCGGAATGACCAGGGCAGATGCGAACTCTCTGCGGGACGAGTTCAACCGGCAAGTGGCCGCGGAGCAGGCGGCGGCAGCGCTGGCAGAGCGAGAGCTCCAGGCAAAAATCGACTATCAGAACGCACAGCTGGCAGCGCAGAGAGAAGCGGCAGCGGCAGCATCAGCCAGGTCTTCCGGAGGTGGAAGCTCCGGAAGAAGCAGCTCCGGCGGAGGCGGAGGAGGGTCCAGCAGCGGAGCGGATTGGTCCACCGTGAACGTAAGCAATCCGAGCAGCTGGAATTCCGGAAGCGGTGATTATCTGGATTATCCGTCTGCCTACGAAGTGGCGAAGAGTGCCGTCAGCGGCGGGACGAACGTCTATGATTATCGAGCAGCGGTCGAGAGCCTTGGACTTTCCAACAGCGAACGTGAAAACGCTATGGGCGCTTATCACGCCGTAACGCAGGCAGGTGTCAACCGGAGTGCAGCAGGAAGTCCGACGGCGACGGCAAAGCAGAACATGGGCGGATCAACGACAAGCAGCAAAACAGTTCAGAAAATGGCTTCGTCGGCAGCCGGAAGCTACTCCAAGTCTGGGTCAAGCAGCTCGTCTTCGAAAGCAACGACGAAGAGCTCGTCTTCCAGCTCGGGGAATGCGACGTCGCTGCTCAGCGCAGCGGTGAATAAGATCAAGAATCTGTTCAGATAGGAGAAGGCAGTATGGGGAAGAAAGAACAGCTGTTGCGTGCAATCAACGGGGGGAGCCAGAATGCAGGCTCCTCCTCCGGCAATTCCGGAAGCTGGCAGCCGTCAGGCGGTGGCCAGACAAAGAAAGAGGCGCTTCTCGAAGCAGTACAGGCACAGCAGCCGACGCCAGTAGAAAACGTCTATACTCCGGCAGAGTGGGCGGCGATGCAGGCAGCGCGGAATCAGCAGTGGAGAGATGACAACAGCCTTTCGGTCGGGCAGGCGATCGGTGGTGGCGTTCTTTCCGGTATCTGGAACAATATCACGGGTGGTATTAATTTAGGTGCTGCCGAAGTGGGCCGGAAAATCACATCAAAGGATACCGACACACTGTTCGGTGCAAATAAATCGCAGAGAGGCTACGAGCTCGCAAAAGGCTACATCGAAAATCTGAGAGATATCTGGGACGACTATCGGCCGGGCAGTGGAACGCTGGGGCAGAATCTGAAGGACACCGCGTTTACCGCTGGACACTACGGTTTCCAGCAGCTGACGGAAGGGTCTTACAGAAACAATAACATCTACAGGGGAGCGAACGCGTTCTTTTCGCTACTGAAAAGGGTGGCGCTCCCGGCTATCACGGGATCGGACGATGCGGAAGAGAACGCGAAGTGGCTGACTGAGCAGGCATATGATGTCAGCGGCAAGCTGACAGGCGCAGTTTCCCAGTGGAAGCCGATGCAGTATACGGACAATGATAGATTCCAAGAGGCTTTGGACCGCTCGTCCGGTGCGGCGAAGATCGCAGGCAAAGTGTCGAATGTCGTGGCAAATATGCTGCCGGCGATCGCGGGAAGCGTCATTACGAAAAACCCCGGCACCGGATTGGCGATGATGTCTGCCAATGCAGCAGGCCAAGCCGCGGCGGATGCATACAAGCGCGGAGCCACCCCGGAGCAGGCGTATTATATCGGGATCGAAAAAGGCTATGTTGAGTACGCGACAGAGAACATGTTCGACGCGATCGGTGCGTTCGGCGGAGGCACAGTTTCCAAAGGGCTAAGAGATGCCCTCGGGAATCTTGCATTGACGAAATTCGGGCGAGGAGCCTCAAAGATTGCAAACGTCCTGGGCGAAAATGTGGAAGAAGCGATGTCAGACTGGGCGTCAACCGGCGTAGAGCGGGCAGTCACAGGAAATACGCTGAACAACCTGCAGAGGACCCAGGCAGGGCTGGAGGAGGAAGACGACGACCTGAGCGTCTTTCAGGCACTGGCAGGCCAGGCGCCGTGGACGGAGGACGGCGTTGTCACGCTGCTGTCCACGCTCATCATGGGCGGGGCCGGGTCCCTGATCCGCAACAATGTTGTAACGGTTCCGAAGGAGCAGGCCGAAGAAGTCCTGAAGATCGCAAGAGGGACCGGGAACACGCAGCTCGTCGAGCTGGCTGACGAGTACAACAAGGCACTGGAGCGCAGGGGCAAACTCAGCATTGACCAGTACCAGACCATTTACGAGGCGACCGAGAGGCGCGTCGGAGAGAATGAATTCCGGACACAGCTTGAGAATGCCGGGAAGGAACGGCAGAAATCCATTGACCGGCAGATGCTGTCTGACTGGATCGATCAGCGGTTTGCAGACGAGGGACTGAGTGAAGACCAGATCCGAATCCTGAAGGAAGGATACGAAACAGGGGAGGCAGAGGCGGCAGACTATGCGGAAGGTGTCGCGAATGCCTTCAACTACGGCAAGCAGAGGCTTACTTTGGAGCAGGCCAGGAAGAGCGCGGAGAAGAGCGGAAGCAGGCTGAATGATGTGCAGTTTGAGCATGCTTACAGGCTCGGCCTCGGAACGGTCACTGAAGTGGCCGATACCAAGACGGAAGAGGGCAGGACGAGAGTTCTTGCCAACCTTCGTGCGCTTGGAAATCAGGCGGAAGCGGCAGCGGAGGCATACGAACCGACGCAGGATATGCAGATGTATGCCAGAGCGATGGGGAAGGCTGTGCAGGCTTATGCGGCCAACGGCGCAGACCTGAAGGCGATCTGGCAGGCAGCGAAAGACGGCAGAATCAGCAACGAGATTCAGTATCTCACGGAAGCCCAGATCGAAACCGCGCAGAGACTCGGCGCAGAATTCCGCGAGGAACAGATGCAGCTTGCAGAGAAGAAAGATGCGAAGTTCGCGGCAGATCGGCAGAACGCACAGCAGATCATCCAGCAGGCCGGAAGCAGCACTGCAAGCGTGGCGGAGCTCAGCGCGGCGATCCTGAAAATTCAGGACAACATCACTGCTTTGCAGGAAGAAATCAGAGGCACTGAAGAAGGACTGACTCTTGCACGGCAGGCCCAGCCCGGGATCGAAAATACAGCAGAATACCAGGAAGCCGAGGCGAAACTGCAGGAGCGAAGAAAAGAGCTTCAGGGATATCAGGAGCTGCTGAAACGGGCGAACCAGGTTTCCGCGAAGGCAAGCAAGAAGGCACCAGGCAGGAAGAAAGGCAAAGTCGTATATGCAGACAAGGCAGGCGTAGCGTTCGGAGCATCCTACAGCGCGGTGGATCGAGACAAGCTCAGCGAGACCCAGAAAGCGACGGCACGGATTGCCGAAAGCATCGCGGAAGCAACCGGATTGGAGATCCGGATTGTCTCCTTCGACACTGTTGAGGCAACGGACGAGAAAGGAAATAAAGTATACCGGAAATTCGGCGGCGAGTATGTTCCGGGTTCCGGCGGTGTGATGTATGTCAACATCGATATGAGCCAGAACGGGAAGAACATGGCCGCAGGGTCCATGTTTCACGAACTGACACACTGGCTGCAGGAGTATGCACCGACGCGGTATGAAGAGCTCAAGCGCTTCGTGCTGCAGGAGATGCAGAAGAATCCGGATGCATACGAAGATATCTTCAATGCCCGCAGAGGAACAGAAGGATACAGCAAAATCAGCCCTGACAAGGTCACCGACGAGATGGTGGCCAATGCCTGCATGCGCGTTTTCGAAGATGCGGATGCGGTGAAGCGGCTGGTTACGCAGCACAAGAAACTTGGCGAGAGAATCCGAGATTTCTTCATTCGCCTGGTTGATGACATCAAAGCTGCGTTCTCCGAGATTGATTTCAGCGAGAACTTTACGCTGTATCGGGAAGCGCAGGCTGTGGAAGGCGCGATGGAGGAAATCCGGGACCTGTGGATCAGCGCTTTTGAAGAGGCGACGGAGAATCTGCAGGCGCAGAAGACCACGGACGCAAACAAAAACACCGCCACAGATGGCGGTGTGCAGATGATGGCCTGGGACAGGAAGGATATTAACCGGGCTTTCATTTCTTTCAACAACACGGGCGCGAGAAGCCGAGCGCAGATCAGCAAAAGAGAAAGCCTTATAAGTCGCGGGAAAGTGGTGAAGATATCCAGAGAGACAATCCAGACGATCTCGAAGAGAACGGATTGGACCGACATCAAAAAGGCGAGAGAGGCAATAAAAGCTGAACTCAAGGAGACGCTTGGCGCAGACTCGGTCTATTTTGAATTTGACGGCGGAACGCTTACTGCGTACATCACGAGCGCGGGGAGAGACCACACCGCGGGAGGCAAAGCTGATTTGCAGCGCGGTTCAATTATGTCCGAAGTTCGCGATTTGATTAGAAATGCCGAGTATATTTACAGTTCTAAGCATGATGTCCACAGCATGAAGGGACTTGATCTCCCGGAAGAAACAGAGTGGGATTCGTTTGAGGCTCTTGCAGAATACGAGGATAAGTATATTCCCGTTATATTCTCTGTATACACAAACGATCAGGACATCAGGAGCAAGATTTATTCAATTTTCGAGGATGAAAAAAGCGCTGTCTCCCGCGGCGCCGGCCTGCAGTCGCAGGTTGGACAGCCGAGTTACGGAGAATCAACGCCTGAAAACAGTTTACCAAATCCGGAGCCGGATGTCAAGGGTGAACAGCTGCAGGCGTGGGACGCGGCACAGAGCGAGCAGGAAGAGCGGCAGATCCAGCGGGTGCAGTATTCCGTATTCGAAGAGGATCCGGAGACGCTGGCTTGGCTGAATAAACAGGAGAAGGACGGCGATGTGGTCCACACCTACAAGTCCTTCCTGGAGATCGACGGCAAGCTCTATCCCCCGATGGCGTCCATGAAGAAGGGCCCGGACGGCAAGTGGAAGATGACCAAGGCAATGGAAGTCGGCAGATGGGAAAAGTCTGTCGGCGATCCCAGCAAGATTGAGGTGGATCCGAAGAACGGCCGCGGTTACTTCACGCTGAAGAAGGACGACGGCAGCACGGTCAAGGCGGCCTACAACCCCTATCAGCACAGCAGCAACCTGATGATCAATGACCAGTTCACCGGCGCCTACAGCAGACCGGGCCTGGTCACCTATGAATGCATCATCCCGAAGAGCGAGCTCACCAGCGGATACCGGGCGGAGTATGCCAAGGACGCGGTGGGCGTGCACTCCTGGAAGGCCGGACCCGTGGCAGGAAAGCTCATCAAAGCCAAGGGCACCGAGCGGCAGGTCTATCTCTCCAGATGGCTGAAGCCGGTGAGGAAGGTCCCGGATGCCGAGGTGGCGCAGCACTATAAAGAACTTCTGGACGGTACGGACATTGCGGTTCCGAGCAATGTGGTCCCGCCTTCGCTGCTGCATGCCCTGGAGGACGCCGGCGTCAGGATCGAATACGATCCCAGAGCGCCGCAAGCACAGTTCCAGATGATCAGTGAAGTGGAAGAGACCGACCGTCTTGTCGCGGTGCACAACAAGAGCGTTTCCGGGCTCAGACGGATGCTGAAGCGCGGCGGCGTGCCATTCCCGAGCATTGCCATCAAGAGAGCGGGAACAGCGCACCAGGGCTTCGGAGACGTGTCCATCGTCTTCCCCAAGTCCACCATTGATCCGGAAGTCAACCGGCAGAACAGGCTGTACTCAAACGACGCATGGACGCCGACAGAATCTCGCACAGAGTACGAGGTCGATATCCCGTATAAAATCAAGCAGCGCATTGAGAAAAGCGTCGGCTCCGACCTTTTCACCGCCCTGAACGGTTACAGTTATCTGGATGACGGCGATGTGGCGCGAGCACTGGAAAACAGCACCGGGAATCTCTTTGAGGCCATGAAGGGCCGGAGAATCCTGAAATATGCGTACCTGAAGAGCATCGGCAAGGAGCCGGAGATCACACAGAAGGAAGCGGATCTGGACGGGAGCCATAAGTACAAGAATGAGCAGCTGCTGAGAATCTTCGAGCAGATCCCGGCAGACGAGATTGAAAACGCGAACTGGGACAGCGATGATACGCTGAAGAAGATTGCAAATGTGCTGAACGAGCAGTTCCTTGAAAAGATCCAGGACCCGGAGAAGCGGGAGAGAATCCGCAACTCTGAAAAGTTGATGCCGTACAGCGCGGACAAAATCAGCATCGGGTATATCAAGTCCGCTCTGTTTAAGTACCGGCAGAACGGGAACCGGGCGGGCACAGAAATCGACACCTATGAGCTGGACCGCGTTCTGAGGGACAACACGGAGATTGAAAGGGATCCGGGCTATAAAGCGTGGATTGAGAAGACCTTCGGTAAAGTCATCAAAAACGAGGGCATCCCGAATGGGAAGGATCCTTACACCAGCAGCGGCAACCGGAGAAGCTTCAAGCAGACTCACGTTCCCGCAACGCTGGAAAACATCGTCGCACAGATGCAGAAGGAGCAGGAGCGCGGAATTGGTCTGGGCGGCATCAACCTGAGAGGCGCAGCCACGAGGACGTATAAGACCGTTGAGGAAATGCGTGCAGACCGTGGCCGCCTGCTTGGCGAGCGCGTCAGCGACGACGTGTACGACAGCTATATGAAGGGCTTTTATGGCCGCCTGCATGACATGTCAGACCGGGTGAAATCCGGAAGCAGCATATCGGCGTATGATTCGGCAGAGCAGATCCTGCTTGAGGTCCTGCGAGACTCCACAAGCAAGGCGCAGATGGGCCGGAAGCTTCAGGCAGAAGGCCGGTGGATTCGACTTTATGACGGATTGACGGACGAGCTCTGGCAGCTGAAGCAAGATGTGCAGAACATGCCCGCTCCGTATTTCGAGGCGAAGCCCAGGAGAGTTGTTTACCCGGAGGAAGCTCTTGCCTATATCATTCCGGACAGCAGCGAGGCTGCTGATGTTCGGGAGATGCTGGAAGAAGACGGTCGGTACAAAGTCCTCACCTACAAGGCAGGCGACGAGTCCGACCGGCTGCGGGTCCTGAACTCCGTAGAGGGAGCGCAGTTCCAGCGCTACGATGAGCAGCTCGACGGGCAGATGGCCTTTTTTGACGTGGAGAACAGCAATATGCATCCGAAGATGCGGGAAAGACTCGCGGAAGCGGAGCGGCTGACGGAGGATATCAAGGCGTATTTCGGCAGCATTCCGGGAAGCATGCTCAGCGCCGAGGACATCGAGGGCATGCTGGACTTCGACCCCTTGAGCCGCGACGCGACCAGCGGGGACATGCTGGACCCGGGGGCTGTCGTGGACGAACTGCTGGCGACAGTTTCGGACGGAGGCGAATACCGACGCAGACAGGCGTACCGGCTCGCGGAGCGCCTGATCCAGCACATGAACGCCATCACCGAACAGACCTACATCGGCGGCGGCAACACCGACCGCGTACAGGACAAAGCCTTTGCAGCCTGGTATAGCGCACGGCACCCGAGCCTCTACTATCCGGGATACCAGCCGGGGGATCTGTTTGCCAAACACGCGAACGCCTTCAAAGGCCGCGACAACATTCAGAAAGAGAAGGACTACCTGCACGGACTCCTGCAGTCCGGGAACCTTGTGGAGCCGGAGTTGAGCCAGGCGCGGGAGCTCCTGGACCGGCTGAACAATCCGCAGCCGAAGGAAGTGTTCTACCAGCAGTGGGACGAAGCGCACAACGAGTGGGCCCCGACCTTCTACAGCAAGCTGGAGAACACGCTGAACGAGTGGACCAACGGCAAGGGCCAGCCGCTCGGGCAGAAGATGGCAGCGGGCCAGGTGATCGGCTGGCTCAAGGGTAAGGGCGTCAAGCAGGAGGAAATCCGCTGGAGCGGCATTGTGCCGTATCTGGAAGGGAAGAAGACCGTCACGAAGGACGAGCTGCTGCAGGTGATGCAGGGCAACCGGTTTGAGATCCAGACCGAGCTGCGCCAGCGTGCTGGTGGGTTCCGTATCCAGACGAGCAGTGATGAGCAGGCAGAAGTTGGCCGGCAGTTTGAATCTATAGAGGACGCCAGAATATTTGCCCACGCTCTGATGATCCAGCAGGGGTTCAGTGAGGAAGTCTCAGAAATCACGGAATCCACCTGGTTCGACGGAACGACAACCTTCTACATCACACCGCCATATAGCAGTGATATAGAACTCTTCACAGTGCGCCAGGAGACGGGCAGCGGGAGCAAGCCGGCCAAATGGGATCAGTACAAGATCGCAGGCGGAGAAAATTACCGCGAGGTCCTGTTCAAGATGCCGAGCCTGGGCGGATACATCAACCAGGCCATGCGGGTGCACTGGGACGACCGGGACGTTATTGCGCATGCGAGAATTCAGGACTACGACACCTTCCGCCAGGGTTACGGGCAGCACATCCTGTTCATTGAGGAGATCCAGAGCGACCTGCACAACGAAGGTGCGAAGAGAGGATATGCCGACGCGGACAACGCGAAGCGCCGCGACCGAATTGCGGAACTGAACCGGCAGATGGATGAGCTCAGTCCGGAGCACCGAGCCGCGCTCAGGAGAAGCACCAAACTGGCGGACGAGATTGACACACGCTGGAGAAGGAGTGGAGACGATACTCAAGATGATGTCAGTATAACGAACCTGCGAGACTGGATCAGGGGCAGAATCGGCTATATCACATACGACGACGAGACTGCGGCGGATATGCTGGAGAACCAGAGAGCCATCGACTATCTGATGGATAACCTCATTTCAGAGGATGAGTGGGAGGAAATCAAGCAGATCCGAAAGGCAGTCAACAAGTATGACGCTGCAGCGGACGAATACGACAGACTGCGCAACGCCAAAGACACAAGACCGCCGGACGTGCCCTTTGCCGGAAGCGCGGACACCTACCATGAGTACGTCATGAAGCACCTGCTGCGGATGGCCGCAGAGGGCGGATACACCACCATCGGATGGACGTCCGCCCAGACGCAGGCAGACCGCTGGTCCGACGAGTACATGGAAGGGTACCGGATCGAATACGACCAGACGCTGCCAAAGTTCATGAAGAAGTATCTGAAGCAGTGGGGCGGCGAGGTCAAGGTCATGCAGACCTCAAGCGGCCTGGAGTTCTGGGGAGCGGACATTCCGGAGCAGATGATGGAAGACGTGCTCCACGTCGGACAGCCTCTGTTCCAGCAGTATGACGACACATATCAGGACACCGAGACGGAGAGCAGCGAGCGGGCACTGGCCTATACCAGACTGCAGAACGAGAACGCCATGCTCGTTGACATCATCGACAAGATGTCCGCCGTGGTGAAGGGCAAGGACAAAACCATTGAGAAGATCCTGAAGAAGCTGGCAAGGTCCAGGAGATCCGACGCGGAGAGACTGGCCAAACAGCTTGTGAAGGAATACAGCAGCAAGGCGGACCTCAGCGAGGTCACGGCGGCGATCAAGGAAGTGGGCGACTACTTCGTGCAGACGCCGACGGAAAGCCTGAACCCCGAGCAGGCAAAGGAGCTGGCACGGAAGGCCGCAGGACTCATTGCGGGGAATGCCGAGGACGTGATGGAGGAAACCAGAGACGAGGTGTACGGGCAGATCCGGGACAACGTCAAAGGGCGGAAGCTCTCCATCCGGCCGGAGTATGCAGGGGAGCTGGATCAGTACGGCGGCTACAACGCATTCAAGAGGGAGAATGCCGGGAAGTTCACCCTGACCAGGGCGGACCGCGTGAAGAACGCAGACGAGTTCATCAGTGTGGATCAGTTCTACCAGGACCTGAACCGGACCTTCGGAGACGCCTACTTCCCGGAGGCGGGCAGTGACAACGGGCCCGTCAACGAGGGCGAGATGGTGAAGATCATTGCGGATGCCTTTGAGGCCGGGGAGCCCATCACGGTCAATCCCTTTGAGGCGTACATGGGCGAGGCGACCGAGATGATCGCCAACACCATTGCCTTCCGGGTACTGAACGACAATGTACTGAAGCCGCTGCTGCCGGCGGAGGCGGAGAAAGCCTTCGATCAGCTGAAGGCGGCAAACGGAGAAAACGCGGAGCTTCGGAAGGAACTCGACAGAGCTACCACCCGGGGCGAAGTGATGAAGGAAGAGCTGGAGCGTCTGCAGAAGGAAGGACGGCTCAGCAAGAAGGAGCTCGTGGAGCTGAGGGACGAGGTCTACGAACTGACCAACGCCCTGAAGAAGGCGGACCGGGAATACAGTGCCCTGCAGGAACAGGCTGAGCAGCGTCTGGAGCAGGTCAGGGAAGAAGGCCGGGCCCGCGTGACCGAGGTCAGAGCCAGAGAGCGTGAACGGGCGGCCAAGCAAATCGACGAGCTGAAGAAACACTATCAGGAGCTGCAGAAGAAGGCGAGGGAACGCCGCGAGGAGAGCGCCGGGACCAAGAAGTACCGCGAGCAGGTGAAGCGGAAGGCCGCGAGCCTGTACGAGATGCTGGCACGCAACGACGACAAGCACCATGTGCCGGAGGTCCTGAAGCGGCCGGTGGCGGAGTTCTTGGAGAGTCTGGACTTCACCTCGAAGCGGCAGCTCAGAGGCGGAGACGAGACGAAGGCGGACCTGAAGTTCGGCGAGCGGCTGCGGGAGCTGGAGCGGATGCTCAGCGGGCAGCAGAGTTACATCGACGGCAGCAGCAATGTGCAGGCGGATCTGGGCGGCTATGTGGATATCTCGGAAGAGAACATGGAATACCTGAGAACCTGCATCGAGATGGTGGACCAGGCGCTGAAGATGGGAAGGGAATTTACCATCAACAGTATGAACGCACAGCAGCTCAAGCAGCTCTCTAACTTCCTGAGCAACCTAAACACGGCGATCCGGAACCTCAACCACTTCATGGCAAACGCCAGGTTCGAGAACATCCGGGAGGCGGCCGGGCAGGACATCGAGCAGATGAAGAAGCTGGGCAATGTGAGCGAGCGCGAAACCGGCAAGGCGTCGGGCTTCCTCATGTGGGAGAACGGCACCCCGTACTACGTTTTCCGGCGCTTTGGCAAGGGCGGAGAGAGCATCTTCGACGGATTCGCCAGAGGCTGGGAGAAGATGGCCTTCCGGGCCCAGGAGATCATGAAGTTCACAGAGAACCTGTACACGGACAAGGAGGTCCGGGAATGGAAGACCAAGGTACACGAATTCACGCTGTCGGACGGCAGCAAGATGAGGATCACCACGGCGCAGATCATGGAGCTTTCGATGCTCCTGAACCGTGAGCAGGCGCTGAAGCACATCGAGGCCGGCGGCATCCAGATCGGAGACATCCAGACCAAGAAGGGAACGAAGATCAGCACCGCTCAGTATCACCTGACGATGGAGGATATCCTTCAGATCACGGGTACACTGGACGGACGGCAGCGGAAGGTTGCCAAAGCCCTGCAGGGGTACATGGCGCGGAAGGGCGCGGAATGGGGCAACGAAATCTCCATGAGGCGCTTCGGGTACAACTTCTACACCGAGGGTGAGAACTACTATCCGATCAAGACCGTGCCGACCGACCGACCGATGAGCGATCAGGATCTGCCGCAGAACGCGAGCATGTTCCGCCTGCTGAATCTTTCCAGCAGCAAGAGCCTGAACCCGCATGCCAACAACGCGCTGGTGGTGGGGAATATCTTCGACACCTTCGCGGATCACATGTCGGACATGGCGAAGCTCAACGGAATGGGCCTGCCGATCCTGGATGCGATCAAGTACTTCAACTACAAGGAAAAGATCCCGGGGGACGGCAAGACCTTCACGACAGAGACCATGCAGGCGACCATCAAGCAGGCTTACGGCCCGAAGGCGCTGAGCTACTTCCGGAAGCTGATGCAGGACATCAACGGCACGACGGAATCCGGAGACCGGGGAGATCCGGGATTCGGGAAGCTGCTTTCCAACTATAAGATCGCGGCAGTCGGGGCAAACCTCAGAGTGGCGCTGCTGCAGCCGACCTCTTATGTGAGAGCGACGGCGGTGCTGAAGCCGCAGTACATGGTGGGCATCGTCCCCAGCAAGGCGGCGTATCAGGAAGCGGTCAAGTACTCCGGCACCGCGGTGTGGAAATCCCTCGGTTACTACGACACGGACATTGCCAGAGGCATGCGCGGGCAGATCCAGCACGACGACACCTGGAAGGACAAGGTCGCGGAGGCAAGCATGAAGGCAGCGGAGCTGGGAGACCAGCTGACCTGGTCGATGCTCTGGACCGCGTGCAAACGGCAGGCGAAGGGCGAGAACAGCAACCTGCGCGGGCAGGCTCTGATGGACCGGACGGCGGACCTGTTCCGGGAAGTTGTGTACGCGTCCCAGGTCATGGACAGCACGCTCACAAGATCGGAGATCATGCGGGGCAAGACGCACTTCACCAAGGCGGCGTCGGCCTTCATGGCAGAACCCACGTTGAGCTACAACATCCTGCTGGATGCCTACAGTCAGTTCCGGACGGACGAGAGGAAGGCCGGACGCGGCGCTGCATGGCAGAAGAACGGAGGAAAGATCGGGAAGGCATTCGCAGTGTACGTCTCCAGCGCGGCGTTCGCGGCGATTGTGGAATCGCTGGTGGACGCGATGCGGGACGATGACGACGATGAACCCGTGGACAAGTTCCTGCAGGCGTTCCTCGGAGACGACGCACTGAGCAGCGAGGCGGGGATGCTGCAGAGACTGAAGTCTGTGTGGCTGAACGGAAACCTCGGACAGGACCTGACCATCATCGGAAAGCTGCCCTTCGTGAAGGACATCATGTCCATCATGCAGGGATACGGAGCCAGCAACATGGCAACGGACGGCATCGAAAGCGTTATGAAGGCCATCGACATCCTGAAGGGCAACGGTTCCAAGCGCCTGACGCCGTGGGGAAAGATCTACAAGTACCTGCAGCCGATCAGCCAGCTGAGCGGTTTGGCCATCTCGAACCTCTCCAGGGACGTGGTGGCGATCTGGAACGCGACGGCGGGAACGATCAACCCAGATATGAAGCTGAGAAAGTACGACGCCATTGCCTTCACGGACGAGATGCAGGCCGGGTATGACGAATACGTCCAGCCGACCGGAATCAGCAAGGCGCAGTTCCAGCGGATCCTGAGCGCAGCGAACACGGACGGCAACACCAGTGTGAAGCAGGACGAGATGGGCGAGTATCTGGTGAATGCGCTGGCGGCCAATGAGATCACGGAAGAGCAGGCACAGGCGCTGTGGAAGTCCCAGTGGAACAAGGACGGAAGCAAGACCTTCGACAAGTGGCGCGGGAAGGCGGAGCCGGCGAGCACGACGACGAGCTCGGCGAAGAGCACCAGCACGGCGAAGAGTGCCAGCACGACAAGCTCCACGGCAGCAAAGGGAAGCTCCCAGCCGAGCGGGCAGATCGAAGGATGGGACGACTTCAAGACGGTGGCACCGATCTACGGTGGGCCGAAACGCGAGGCGACCTACAACGCGAAGCCAGCGAACATGAGCCTGACGGAGTACACGAAGATGCTGCAGGAGGCAGACGCGGACGGCAACAAGAGCCTGAAGCAGGATGAGCTGGGCTTTGCCCTGAAGGCAGCGGTCCAAAGCGGACAGATGAGCTGGGAAGCGGCAATGTCTGTCTGGGCGGCACAGGGATGGAGCCACGACCTGAGCTGGTGGGCGGCAAAACATCCGTAAAATTTAAAGAGGCGGGGATTCGGTTTCCCGCCTCGATTCCTTATTATGATAGCGAGGTGATAACATCATGATTCGTGTAACGGTAAACAACAGAGGAGTGCAGGCGATCCCGCTCTCACCGGTGACGGTGGGCGCGGAAGGGATCGTCGCGGCATTCCTCTTTTCCGACGACTGGGCGGGCCTGGCCAAGACCGCGATCTTCAAAGGCAGCGACCAGGAGATCGAGAAGATCGTCCTGAACAATGAGTGTACGGTTCCGCCGGAGGTGCTGACCGAGGCGGGCGGCATGCTGATGGTGGGCGTCTACGGAAACGACGGGCACGGGACCACGATCCGTCCGACGGTCTGGGGCGTCGTGGGACGCATCGAGGACGGCGCAATCTCAGAGGACGCGGGCCAGACGGGCACGACACCAAGCTGGGCTGCCCAGCTCCAGAATGCGGTGCAGGAAGCGATCACGACGGCAAATAACGCGGTGATTGCGGCGGAAGAGAATGCGGACGACTCCGAGGCGTGGGCAGTCGGCACCAGGGACGAGGAGGCAATCCCGGAGACGGACCCGGCCTACCAGAACTATGCCAAGTACTGGGCGGAGCGGGCTGCGGCGTCAGCGACTGAAGGCGCGGAGAGCGCGTCCACGGCGAGCAGCAAGGCAAGCGAAGCAGCGGCCAGTGCCAGCACCGCGAGCAATAAGGCAGGAGAAGCAGCCACCAGCGCGAGCAACGCCGCCACCAGCGCGGAAGCAGCGAACACAGCGAAAACGGCCGCACAGAATGCCAAGACGGCGGCAGAGCAGGCGAAGGCAGGAGCAGAGACGGCGAGAGATGCATCGTCCAGTTCCGCAAGCCAGGCGGCCGAATCGGCAACGCAGGCAGCCGGCAGCGCGTCCGACGCAGCGCAATCAGCAACGGCGGCACAGGGCAGCGAAAGCGCGGCCGCGACGAGCGCCCAGAATGCTGC
>Ga0326513_10000978_pt1 | contig 23588 bp, 34 predicted proteins | sample 2_2465_0518_D_FD_203654 | JGI IMG/M metagenome (GOLD analysis project Ga0326513, IMG submission 203654) | Bovine rumen microbial communities from UC Davis, California, United States - 2_2465_0518 | ecosystem: Host-associated > Mammals > Digestive system > Stomach > Rumen | place: USA... | reverse complement strand
GCCGTTCTGTCAGGCAGCCGTTGAGATTTTTTCGACCGGGGGGCGTCCGCTTATTTCAGAATCTCGTCTCGGCTTCTCCACACCAGAGGACCTCCTTGTCTCTGATGTAGTGACCATCGACATCAATCCACTCGTGCCGTCCGCTGAGCTGACAGATCCAGTGCCTGAGTCTGTCGTCCTCACCGTCGACCTTTACGTCATACCATCCCTGCTGCTTTGGCCATCCGCTCCGGTATTGAATCTCATCCTCCATCCTTCTGTCTCCTTCCTGTGATTCCTTGCGATCCGTTCCGCCCACTGCATCCCGAGGTCGGTCAGCTCGTGACTGTCCCGGTCGTGCATCTTGTTGTGGCACTTATCGCAGAGTGCGATGAGATTCCATCCTGTGGTCTCGAGTTCCGGGAAGTACTCGCGCGGGAGTATATGGTGGACGGTAGAAGCTTGGTGTGGTATGCCATAACGTAAGCAATTCTTACAGTAGTAGTTCGCTCTTCGGAGGACTCCCTCGCGTATGTGTTGCCACTTTGATGTGTTGTACAGGTCGGGCATGTTTGCGATCACTCTCTTCTTGTTTCCCGGTAACAAAAGACGCCCGACTAATTTATAGTCGGACGCCTAATGGAGAACCACAGGATGGTTTCATCGATTTGACTTTAACATATATATGTGTGACATTGGGTGACATCTTTTGATTTTTTAGTAGCGGACCGCTAAAAAGTCCGCCACCGTGTCGAGTCCTTCGAGCCTCTTCCTGAATAGTGTCCTCCGATCATAGCCGAGCTCATTGGCGATCTGCTTCCAGGAATATCTGTAAATGTATCGCCTGAGCATGACCATCCTGACATCAGCTGACGGGATGTGACCGATCGCCTGGATCGTGAGAGTGTCTCCAATGTCCAGAGCCCGGATCCTGTTCTCGACCACCTCACGAAGCGATGATGCCTCGATCTGTTTTGACTCCTGAACGTTCTCCACGTGATCGGTCTGGACCTCCGATCGGGAGAGCTTACTGACTCCGGTGCTGAGCATTGACTCGCTCATCTCGAGTCTGAGCTTCAGGAGCTCGAGCTCTCTCCACTCGAGGTAGTTCCTGTTGAGCCACTCGTCGGCTCTCTTCTGCCGGTCCGTCACGAAGACCACCTTCTCTCTCTGATGTTAGTGAGTCCGAGCATCCAGTCTGAGCTGATGTTGGCCTTGAGTGCGATCGCCCGAATAATGTCGGCCTTAGGATCGTTGCCTCTGGCCCTGAGCTGTGAGAAGTATGCCGGGATGAGGTCGAGCCTCTTGGCGAGTTCCTGGAGATTCTTACACCCTGACCGGATCCTCGCCTCTTCGACTGCCTGCCAGAATCTGGTTTCATTTACTGCTGTCATTCCCTGTCGTCCTCCTCTCCAATGATGATGTACGGCTGTTCTGCCTTCTTCCTCTCCTGAACCGATCGGACGCTCTCGAACTCTTCCACCGTGAGATACATCAGCTGCTTGTCGGTGTACCGTGCATAGCGTTCCTCGATCTGAGCTCCTTGGCTGTCGGTGAAGTTTGGAAGGAAGGCCACGATGTCACACTCGTCGATCCTGTCGAGGCTGATCCTCATGTAGTGTCTGTTGGTGAGTCCCTTCGGCTCCGTGCTCGGGAGCATCAGGGTGACAGGCAGGTTGCGTCCGTATGTTCCCCGGATCTTCTTCAGGACTGCCACGGTCCCGATCGTGAAGTCTTCTCTGTAGTTCGGATTGCCGGTTATCTTCCCGGCGATGTAGATCTTTAATGGATTGGCCATGTTATTCCTCCAGCTTCTGGATCTTGACGTAGATCCCCGGGACCTCGTTGGTCCATCTCTTCTCTGTGATCTTCCTGCTGATGTGTTTGTCGTCCGGTATGAATCGGAGCCTGACCAGGCAGTCGATGAAGTCCTTCTCGATGTTGTCGAGGTCAGGCTTGGACTGATGCCAGGATCCGTTCGGCTTCTCGATGTTCTTATAGGCCCAGACGACGGTGAGCTCGATCGGACCTGTCAGAGGGTCCTGAGGTCTGAACTCCGCCAGATGAGCCTGAAGGATCCCACGAGCTGCTCTGGCCTCACTCTTCAGATATACCTTGCCGGTTGTCTTGTTGAACTGCTTCTCCTGAGCCGTGGCTGTCGGAGGGTTCATCGGCATAAAAAATTCAATCATGTTGTGTCTCCTGTTTGATCTTGTAGTAGAACGTGCTCTTCGGCATCCCGAGTCTGTCGGCTGCTTCCGTTCCGGTTATTGCCCCCCCCTCATAGAGTCGAGCGACTTCGTGGAAGTTCTCCGGCAGACCAGAGGACGGTCTCCCGAACTTCTTCCCCTGAAGTCTGGCGAGCTTGATGCCCTGTCGCTGACGTTCTCGGATGTTGAGCCGTTCCTGTTCTGCCACGAAGGCGAGGACCTGAAGGACCAGATCCGACACGAAGCGACCGACCAGACCGTTCCTGCCTGCTGTCCTTGTGTCGAGGATCTCCATGTCGATGACCACGATGTCGACGCCTCGACTGATGATGTCCCGCCACTCTTCCATGATCTCGGTGTAGTTGCGACCGAATCGGTCGAGAGACTGGACGAAGATGCAGTCACCGGATCGGATCCTCTTCTTCATCGATTGGTAGCCCACGCGGTCAAAGTTCTTCCCGCTCTCTTTGTCCATGAAGATATGAGACCTCTCGACTCCCGCCGTGTTCATCGCTTCGAATTGTCTGCTGAGGTTCTGATCCCGAGCCGAGACTCTGCAGTAACCGTAGTTCATTTTTATGTCCTCCAATGGGTAGGGGTTGATAATTTTCTCTCGTGCGCGCGCTTTAGGTTTGATGTATTCCCCCTGTGTGTGAGTGTATACGGAACTCACACAGGGGGTTTTACATCACCTAAAGATAGGGAGGGTATAAAAACCTTATACGTAGTATAGGGTGTTTGACCCCCCCTCCCCTCTGTCATTTTCGCCTGACGATCGAAGGGAGCGAGGCACCTGTTCGGTCCTTCCTTGGAATGATCTCGAACTGCTTCATCTTCTTGATGTTGTTCCTGACGGTTGCGTCGCTCTTCCCGATCGCTTCGGCCAGTTCCTTGACGGTGACATCCTTGCCGAGCTCGTCCAGAGCGTTGAACGCTTCGATGTATTCTTCCTCTCGCTGCTGCTTGCTTGCCTTCTGCATCGTGAGTTTTTTCTTCTCCTTCGACATGGTCGAGCCTTCGACGTCTGCCTTCTGCAGGATGAAGCTCTTGTCCGGCACGTGGATCGGATATGTGAACCAGAAGTCCTTCGGTTCGAATCCCTGGAACTCTCGGAGGGTTGCCTCGATGCGCCAGGGAGTCTGGCCCTTGACCTGATCCCACGCTCTCTCGTACTGCTCCAGAAGTTCGGACTCCTGGTCGAAGCTGAGGATCTCGTGTGCCATCTCTCTGATGTGGTAGGCATCGAGGTCAGCCGCGTCCTGTCTCCACTCAGGAGCGACCCGATCCAGGAACCGAGCCGTGACCTGTCCCTCGATCTCGACCCGCCTCTCGCTGATGAGGGACTTCGTGGTCTCGAGTTCTACCATGTCCAGGAGCGCATCCGGATCTCGAGCGAAGACTCCCGATCCTGATGCTCTGTCGATGGCTCTCTTGTCGCCCTGGGCTCCCTTGGAGTGATGGTGGCAGTAGATGACCGCGCATCCCAGAGAGGCGCAGACCTTGTCGAACTGGTTGCAGAAGTGAGCCATCTGGTCGGCTGAGTTCTCGTCTCCGGTTATGACCTTGTAGATCGGGTCGATGATGACCGCGATGTAATTCTTCTTGTTGGCCCTTCGGATGAGCTTCGGTGCCAACTTGTCCATCGGGATCGATGAGCCTCTCAGATTCCAGATGTCGATGTTCTGAACGTGTGAGGGTCTCCATCCGAGAGCCTGATAGACATCCTTGAACCTGTGAAGGCAGGACGCCCTGTCGAGCTCCAGATTGACATATAGGACGCGGCCCTGGGCACACTGCCAGCCGAGCCACTGCTTCCCCTCCGCGATCGCGATGCAGAGTTCTATCAATGCGAACGACTTCCCCGCTTTAGAGGGACCCGCGAGCAGGAGCTTGTGGCCCTGCCTGAGCACTCCGTCGATGAGAGGATCCGCCAGAGGCGGCAGATCGTCCCAGATTGTCTCGAGCGATTCCGCATCCGGCAGGTCATCGTTGACCGCCTCGATCCACTCTCTCCACTCCTGCCAGTCCTTCTTTCCGATGTTGGTGTCGATGAGATATTGCTTGCGACCGTTCCTCACGACGCCGGGCATCCTTGAAAGTCTGGAAGGGTTCCTGTTCTGCGTGTCGATCTGGAGTCCGTTCTTCTTGCAGATGTTATAGAGGAAGTCGACGCGGCTCCGGTATTCTTCATAGGATCCCGCATCGATCCTCACGATCGCGTGGAGTGACTTCTTACCTGAATGTACCAGACAGGCGATCGGCAGCTCGAGTTCTCGGAGGATCGCGTTCTGCTTCTCAATCTCCATCGTGTCCGACTCGACCAGAGCGAAGCGGAAGTCTGTCACGTTCTCGTTCTTGCATCCCTGACCGTCCAGAGGATTGAATCGGATCCATGCGCCCGCCTCTGTGTTCGGGTCTCCGATGACCGCTCCGATGTCTCTGCTCTTCTTGAGCTTCTTGAGGATCTCGCCCGCCGTCTGGGAGTAGTCTCCCTTTTGCGGGAAGTACTTCCCGTCTTCGTTCTGATAAACTCCCGTGACTGTTCCCACGAACTCGTCCATCTGGAACAGGGTCTCGATGTACTTGATGAGGTCCGCCACCGGATCCCACTTGTCCCCGGGCTCCGTGAGCTCTCGACCCTCGAGCCATCGGGTGTCGATGATCTTGTGCTCATCCTTGCCGATGACCTCATCGTCCCAGCTGAGCTCGTGACCTTCGTCCGGTGTCCATCCGTTGTCTCTTGCCATCTGGTAGAGAGTCCCGCCTGTGACGATGGCTCCCGCTGCTTCCTGGAAGCTGTCCCACTTCCTGTAGCACTCGCCGGGATGATAGCGAGCCGAGTCCCTCGCCGACCATGTCTCCCAGTCGTTCGCCGTGAATCCTTCATGCTTGAGCGCCATGCCGACCGCCGTCCACTCTGAATAGTCGAGTCGGCTCGGATCAATGTGGCTGAGCATGTCCTGTAGTGTTTCTCTGTTCATTTGTTACCTCGGTGTATATGTAGCCGGATCGATGTCGAACGGTGTCATCCAGTGATTGTTTGCGATCCGTCCGATCATCTTCGTGGCTTGTTCTTTGGTCCACTGACCGACATGCAGGAAGCCTCTCTGCTCGAGCTGTCGGATCTGCTTCGGTGTGGCGAGTCCTGCATCCGCCCTGGCCATCAATTTGTTGATAATCATGGATGCGTGGCCTGCGTTCTGGATCGTGTCCGGGAGCAGTCCCATCTTCTCGATGTATGCGAGTTGCTTACTTGATGCCGGTGCCATCTCGTGCACGAAGGTCGGAGTGTAGTTGATCAGATCCTCGTCGAGGATGCTCATCTGGAACTGGAGAGGGTCGACCAGCTTGGCCTTCTTCTTCCTCATGGCCGCGAGCTTCTCTGCGAGAGCCGCCTCCCTGTCCTGAATGACTTCCTGCTGAGCTGTCTCTTCCGCTTCCTCGATGTCGACCGCCTCTCCGCTCTCATCGATGTCCTTGGTCATCCTCTTGGCGACTTCCTCGGTCTCTGCGATCAAATATGCTGGATGACAGAGCTCATGCCGCTCCGTGTGCCATAGGAAGTCCAGAAGCAGAAGGTGGTCCTTGTTCGGACTGATCCTCGTGCCTCTTCCGACCATCTGACAGTATAGGCTCCGGACCTTCGTCGGTCTGAGAACGATGATGCAGTCGACGTCCGGGCAGTCCCAGCCCTCGGTCAGGAGCATTGAGTTGCAGAGGACGTTGTACTTGCCCGCTGCGAAGTCCTCGAGGACCTCCGACCGGTCTGAGCTGTTGCCGTTGACTTCCGCTGCCTTGAATCCGTGAGCGTTCAGGATGTCCCTGAACTTCTGCGATGTGGCGACCAGAGGAAGGAAGACCACCGTCTTCCGATCCTGACAGAACTGCTCCATCTCGGTCGCGATCTGCTCCAGATAGGGATCGAGCGCCGAGCCCAGGTCTCCTGCCGAGAAGTCTCCGTTCTGAACCTTGACCTTACTGAGGTCGATCTTGAGCGGGATCGTCCTCGCCTTGATCGGGCAGAGATAACCGTCCCGGATCGCTTGAGGGAGTTTATACTCGAAGGCCAGACTCTCGAAGAACTGGCCGAGGTTCCTCATGTCTCCCCTGTCGGGTGTTGCCGTGACTCCGAGGACCTTGGCATCTCCGAAGTATGTCAGAACCCTCTGGTATGTGTCGCTCAGCGCGTGATGTGCTTCGTCCACGATGATCGTCTGGAAGTGATCCCTGCTGAACTTCGCGAGCCTTGTCTCCTGTGCCAGAGACTGGATCGAGCCGACCGTAACCCTCTCCCAGGAGCCGAGGCAGGACTGCTCCGCCTTTTCGACCGAGCAGTTCAATCCTGTGGCCTTCTTCATCTTGTCGGCTGCCTGATCGAGCAGCTCTCCGCGATGCGCCAGGATGAGGACCCGCTCCCGAGCTCTGACCTGATCCTCTGCGACCTTCGCGAAGGTGATCGTCTTACCGGTCCCGGTCGGAAGGACCAGGAGCGTCTTCTGACGTCCTGCGTCCCACTCGCCGTGGATCCTCTCGACTGCTGTCTGTTGGTAGGGTCTCAGTTCCATCTCAGAACGCTCCCGGGTTCCATCCCTGAGGTGCTGTCGGTGCCGTGGCTGCGATGCCCTGTGCAGGCTTGAGGAACTTCTTGATCTTGTTGGACTCACCCTGTGAGCCGTCTCTTCTCTGGTATTTGTCCACGTAGATCTCACACCGGCCTGTGGCTCCTGTGACCCTGTTCCAGTCCATGCGGACCTTGCCGTTCTCTTCCGGGCATCCGATCGCCGTGAAGAACTGGTTCAGGAAGCCCTGAGTCTTAGTGTGAAGGAACAGATTGTGCTCGATCTTCCTCGTGCCGTTCTGTCCGCCGTCGATGACGATCGTGAGGATCGCCTGAGGGCACGCGGGAAGCTTCTCCGATGTGGCGTGTCTGGCTCTTGCCCATGTCTCAACTCTGAAGGGATAGACTCCCGCAGGGAGCACCGTGAACTCCTGACCCTGATCGACCAGTTCGTCCCAGTCCAGAGCTCTGTCTTCGTTTGCGTTGTAGTTTCTGTTTTCCATGTGATTCTCTCCTTTTATTACTTAATTGTTGCGAGTACTTTGTCCCATGCTCCGATGAGGCATCCGTCCACAAAGTCCTTCGGATAGTCCTTGAGGGGCATCCCTTCGGGCATGTAGCCCTTGCGGACGACCGCCTGCTCAACCTGAGCCACCGAGACTCCTGCTCCCTTCATCAGGTCGATGAGTCTCTGATCGATGCCGCTGAAGTCTTCCGCAGGCTCCGGATCAGGGATCTCGAACGGGAGCTCGATGTCTTCGATGTTCTGCGGTGCTTCCTGAACCTTGAACTCGGCAGGGATCTGAACGCTGACACTCTCCACCGTGACCGGCTGAGCCTGGAAGATGTGAGCGATGGTGGAGAAGTCCATCGGGAGCTTCTCCGGGAGTCCGTGCCTGTTCTTGGCGTCCCAGCTCGGGTGATGGCTCGTGTACATTACGCGCTGACCGCCTGACGCCTTGACCTTGTCGTCTTCCGTCTTGTATGTGTGGATCTCGTAGTTGCAGAACAGGATCAGGTCCGCCCATTCCTTGAGCATCGCGCAGATATTGGACTTCGCCGAGTTCTGCAGTTTGAGTTCCCACCTGTCATAGGCTCCGAGCTCGTCCGGCTGCTCGAACTTCCTGAGGGCTGCGTGTGCCGTGAAGACCACGTTCACGCCTCTCTTGATGATGCGATCGCACGCCGAGAGCATCCGTCCGAAGGCTTCCCAGACGTAGACGTACGCCTTGCCATAGCTCATCTGTTCCATGCTCTTGATCTGAAGCTGATCCATGACCTGCTGCTTGATGAGCTTCTCGAGCCAGTCTGCCGTGTCGATGACCACCGTCGAGCACGGCGGGGTCGGCTGATCTGCGACCCAGTGCAGCTCCTGCTCGACCTGAGCTGCCGATGTAGGATCCGGGAGTCTCGCGACGTCGATGTGACGTGTTGATCCTTCCGTGTCGATGAATAAAGGGTTCGGGAACTGTGCCGCCAGTGTGGTCTTGCCTATTCCCTCGGGTCCGTAGATGCAGACCCTCTGTGCGCCTCTCTGAACGCCTCGTGTTATCTCCATTTCATTTCTCCCTTCTCGTTCTCGTAGTATTCCGCATCCGGGAACAGTTCCTTGCGGACGGTCTCGATCGTCTTGGCGAATGTCAGAGCCGCCGTGCTTCCAATGATGCTCCTGAGCACCGGATCCTCGACCGAGCTGGTGAGCTTCGCCGTGTCAGAAGTCTGATTGTCGAGCGCCCTCTTGAGGAACTGCTCCCACTCTTCGATGCTCATGATCGCGATGTGCTTCGATTCTTTCTCCATGTGACTCTTCTCCTTTAGAAGTTGCCCGCCGTCCATTTTGGGGCATCTGTGGGCTGTGTGGGCTGTGTTGTGACTGCATAGCCGTCCTCGATGATGATCTGACACTCGTCCCCTGTGCTTACTCTCGTGGCGATGACCTGGAGTCCCTGCTCTTCGAGCCAGGAACCGAACTCGTTCAGACTGTCGATGTCGAACTGCTCCAGCTTGTCCATCAGAATGAACCCGCAGTCCGGCTTGAGCTTCCTGATGATGGCCGTGGCGACTCGGAGCTGTTCGGATGCGCTCATGTCCTTCCAGATGTGGCCCTTGTAGGTCAGGGCACCGTTCTCGATCGATAGATCCGGGAGCGGAAGGTCTGCTCCGTCCAGGAGCTTTTTCTTCTTGGCTCGGATGTCCTCGACCTGAAGGTTGAGCGCATCGTATGCCTCGCGAGACTCCTGCATCTCCTTCTCGGCCTGTCTCTTCCTCTGGTTGAACTCGACCGACCTGTTGATCTCTTCGATGTTCTGAAGTGATGCCTCGATCTCAGCCGTGGACTCCATCTTGAGCTCGTTCGGGCTCTTCTCGACCACCTTCAGCCTCTCCTGCAGGTCGTGCAGTCTCTTTTTGTTCTCTTCGATGATATGCTCGACCCTCATGATGTCATCCATCAGCTGATCGTGGTCTCTCTTCCACTGCATCCTCTGTCCGTTCCTTGCGAGGATCTCCTGCTGCTGCTTGACCATCTCGGCCGCGCTGATCGGTTCCTCCGGGACGTCCTCGATGTAGGCTCCCAGATCGTCGAAGGCTCCCTTCTTCTGTTCTGCGATCCTTCCCTGGAGCAGTCTCTCGTTGTAGAGCTTCTGCTCTTCCGCTTCGAGCTTGCTGAGTTCTTCCTCGACTCCGATGATCTTCAGGAGCTGGTTCGCCTTCTCTTTGTCGTTCATCTCGAGGAACTTCGGCAGGTTGAGTGCGAGCTTCTCGATGAGTGCATCCAGAAGGGTCTGTCCTGCTCGCTTGCCTGAAGGGTCCGTGACATAGAGCGCGCCCTTGGATCCCTTCCTCTCGACCACGAGTCCGTTGCTGAGCTCGATGCTGATCTTCGCGGGAGTCTTGGCCTCGTCATTGTTCGCGCCGTCCGGTCTGAACTTATCACCGCCGAGTCCCCATGCGATCGCATCGAGGATGGACGTCTTGCCCTGTGCGTTCTTGCCTCCGATGACCGTGAGTCCGTTCTCGTTGGGTTCCAGTCTGACGTGATGCACCCTCTTGACGTTCTCCAGTTCGAGGCTCTCAATCTTGATCATAAATGTTTGACCTCCTGTGGTTGATCTGTGTCCCCATGATCGGGGCTCTGTACCGTGGAACCGTGTAGTTCAGTTCCTGCTTCTCTTTGGCCTTCCTGCGGCGTCTCTTGATCTCATCGATGATGATGCTCAGAAGTCCGTCCATAGGTCAGCCCCTTCCTCCGGATCCTTGGCTACCATCACACCCTTGACCCTTCTGGGTGTCGGGCAGTGAATGATCGGCTCGACCATAACCGGTCGCATCCGTCTGCTCCTGAGCTTCTCGATCTCTTCTGCCATTTCCTGTTCGTGCCTGATGTGAATCGCCGTGACCAGAATCATCCCTGCGATGCCGATGCTCAATCCGATCATGTAACCTGTCATTTCCTTATACCTCCGGGAAGAATTGAGGGATCTCTTCGGGCCCTCTGCCGATGTGTGCGAGCAGTGCGACCTTCTCGCGATGTGTGAATGTTCTCTTGCCGTTCATCCTCTGGTAGATGTACGCCGGACTCTTGAAGATGACCTCGGCCATCTCGTATGCGTTCGTGTACTCTCTCCGTAGTCGAGGATATGAGCTGAATGTGACCGCCTTCATGTGCTTACCTCCTGCGACTTGATCACGATCTTCTCGACTTCGATGTGCAGGCCCTGAGCCAGCTTGCCGATGGTTGTCGTGGAAGCGCTTCCGTTCTGCAGAGCTTCACATGTGACCACGTAGCTCAGATCGGATCGCTCCGCGAGCTGCCGTCGGTTGATCTGAAGCTCTGCCATCCTGATCAGGATCGCGTCTCTGTTCAGTTTCATCTGTTTTCCCTCCTTTCTCTCTGTTTCGGTTTGTTTTCTTCCGATGCTTCGAATGTACCTGAATAAACACTAATTGTCAACAACAAATTTTATTTTTGTTGAATTTTCCCGAACTTCCATTTATATTTAACTTAATAAGCGGATGGAGGAAAAATAAAAATGAAAATCGGAGATTACATCAAAATGGAACGACTTCGTCAGGGTGTCACGTTGACGGATCTCGCGAAAAATTCAGGGATCGCGAAGTCTTCCCTGTCGAACCTCGAAAATGATAAATATCATCGGTTTGAGTCCATCAGGGCTGTCCTGGATGCTCTCGGCCTGACGGTAGACGATGCGACCAGAGCCGGTGTCGAATGGTTCGAGGAAAAGAAGAAACCAGAACCGACCGACTTCGAGATGATCGTGGACTACATCACGGCATCGCCTGAGAACGAGGACCGTGTTCGGAAGTTCCTCGCCTATGTCGATAAATTGAAGGGCAGGTCCTGACCATGGCTGCCGTTATCTGGAACCGGTCCGCGAAAAGGTGGGAAGCCCGCCTTCAGAGAGATGGGATCCGTCGGAGGTTCTATTCCGACCGACCGGGCATCCGTGGGAAGCAGGAAGTCCTTCAGCAGATCCGTGACTTCGAGAACGGCCTGCTCCCGGTTACCGATCGGAAGGTCAGCGAAGTCTGGCCCGAATATCTCGAGGATGTCCGGCACCGTGTCTCGGCCACTAATTACCAGAACAGAGAGAGTGACGGTCGACTGTATATCCTGCCGACCATGGGCGACCGCTTCATCTCAGAGATTACTCTCAACGATTGGCAGGTTCTCTTGAACTCCGTCACCGGTCGTGATGGTCGTGTCCTCGCTGCGAAGACCATCTCGAATATACGGTCGACCATCTCGGCCTTCGTTCGGTTCTGCTACCGTTGCGGACTGGTGCCGAGTCCTGAGCTCGATCTGTACATCCCGAAGGGTCATCCGACTGTCGGGAAGGTCATCATGCAGCCGGATCAGATCCGCGCTCTCTTCTCTGATGACTTCGGCGATCATTACATAAACGCGTGGCGGCTGATGCTCCTGACAGGTCTCCGACCGGGAGAAGCTCTCGGTCTCCAGTGGACTGACCTACAGAACGGCTGCCTGAACGTCTGCCGTTCTATCAATCGAGCCGGTGAGCTGACCGACGGCAAAAACGAGAACGCCCACAGAACTGTCCCGCTCTCTCGGACTGCTCTGGAAGTCTTAGCCGACCAGAAGGAACGGACCGAGCACTTCGCCTCGCCCTGGATCTTTTGTAATATCGTCGGAGCTCGAACGACCCAGTCCTCGGCTGCGAAGGCTCTCCGGCGGACCGTGACCGCGATCGGATGTCCTGCCGTGACCATGTACTCGCTGAGGCACACCTTCGTCTCGATCCTGTCGGCCACGGTCCCCGAGGCGATGCTGAAGAAAATAGTCGGGCACTCTCAGTCAATGGACACTCTCGGCGTGTACGGTCACCGAGTCGATGGCGATGAGAACAGGATCGCGACCGCACTTGAGTCCGCACTTGCCCCTCTGACCGCGTCTGATGCCCCTATTTCGTCGAGTAGCGTCTCGGGTGAAGAATTACCCTCAGAACGAGAACGAGCCTCTGTGACGCGTCTGGGCGCGTCCTGAAATTGTAACAATAAAAAAAGACCCCCGAGGATCTCCCCGAGGGTCTTTTTCGTGGCCATTTTCGTGGCCACTTCATGCTTGTGTTTTGCTTTGTTCAGGCTTTTTCGAGTAAGCGAAAATGCTCGAAACCCTTGATTTACTTGGTTTTCACTGTTCGGGTGAACTGAACGGATCACGTTCGAGCCCTGTAGCGCCCACCAGTAAACATAGGCTTTTCGGGTGTTCGTGGCCACTTTTTGGCCACTTGAACACCCGATGGCCGCTCTTATCCCTTGATGAGCTTCGCCCAGGTCTTGGCGCCGACCACTCCGTCGACTGTCAGCTTGGCGGCTTTCTGGAAGGCACGGACCGCGAAGTCCGTGTTCCCTCCGAAGGATCCGTCTATTGTGAGGACCTTCTTGTCTGCCCCCTTATAACCTGCAGCCTTGAGCAGGATCTGCAGACTCTTGACCTCTGTGCTCTTCATCCCCTTCTTGAGTTCTGTCAATTCCACGATGCACTTGCCTCCTGTCTCTTCCTTCTTCTTACCGGTTCCGACCTCGATCGCCGTGTGATACTTCTCATTGAGAAGGATGTCGCCCGGTTCCAGATAGTTCTCGCTTGTTCTGTACTTGCTGAAGGTCAGGACCTCGAAGCCTGCCGCCTGGAGTTCCTTCCTCATGTTGTGGGTCGTCACGAGCTGAACGTTCTGCAGCTTCTTGATCCCGAGCTGGAAGCCGACCGCCTTGACGATCGACATGCCTCCTGCTGAGCAGTCAGTCTCGCACTTCTTCGTGATCTTGGCTGCTTTATAGTCGGAACGCCTCAGCTCCTCCCAGAACGTGAGTCTCTGCCACTGGTCGTAACCGACGTTGTTGTTATTGGCCGCATCGATCGCCTCGTTCGCGATCGCCTGTGCGACCTTCTTGTCCGGGTACCTGAGGACGCAGTCCCACGGTCTGTTATACCAGGAACGGAGAGTCCACTCTCCGCCGGTCTGGTCCCCTGCAGCTCCGCCGTGATAATTTCCGTTTTCGTCATGTCCGCAGTTGCTTATCATCGATTAGGCCCTCCTTCTCTTTTCCTTTTTTCTCGAGGATGTCGATCGCTTTCCTGATTGCCTCCGGGAGCGGGATCCCCATCAATGCCATGTTCTCAAAAATCGAGATGGTCTCGTTCACGATAAACGCGATGATGACCGAGTCCCTCACGAAGGAACCGGTCCCGATGAGCAGGTCGAGCCTGCACGCCACGAGGACCGCCAGGAGGACCATCGACTTCCGGATCAGACCCTTGAAGCCTGCCCTGCTCTCCAGAGCTCCGCTCTCGCTCTTCTTGCTTCTCTTGAATACTCCCGCGACCGTCAGGCCTGTGATATAGTCAATCGCCATAAAGATGACCAGAGTCGTCAGAGACTCCGACCATCCTCCGAAGGCCCACGCCACCGCGCCGCCTATTGTTCCGAGGGCGGCCTCGATCCATGTCAGTTTCATGTTCTGACCTCCGTGAGTGAGTACTCGATCTTCATCGTCTGGCTCGATGACTTCGTGATCGGCTGTGATAGGTTCTGGATCGTCGCCAGATAGAGTCCGTTTATCGTGGTGCACTGGTAGCCGGGTCTCGCTGAACTGTCGGCCTTGATCGTGTCCAGAAGGCTATTTGAATTGCCGAGCTTCATGCAGTGGTGGAAGTAGTCGCCACCGTTGGAGCATGTCGGCTTCGGTGTGATCGCCATCGGGTAGACCTGATTGCCGTTGATGATGTAGTTCGAACCGTAACATACGTTGCCGAGCCAGTAGGCAGGTTCATCGGTTGCCGGTTCTGCTTCATGGTTCGACTCGAGCTCTGTGGCCGTTCCTGATGTCAGGTCGAGCTTGTAGAACGATGAATAGTCCGAGGTCGGAACATAGAGACATCCGTCGTGTATCGGAATATAACCGAACTTGCCGGGACGTCTTCTATTGTAGGTTGAGTTCCTGGAAGGATCTGCAGGGAACTCTCCGACGTTTCCGGCGTCGATCGTGTAGACCCTCGATGTGACGGACGTCGTGTCCTCGTCTCCGATCTTCCAGACCTCGACCTTGTTCGATGCAAACTTGCGCACAATGTAGATGTATGTGCCATCGGTACAGATGCCGTAGTTGTTCCCCAGAAGTCCGGTTCCTGACTCATGTATCAACACTACCTGCTGAACGATCTCCTGGTCGTTCTCATCGTGATCGATGAGCCAGTCGTTGACGCCGAGATTCAATCCGAACAGGCTCACATCGTGGTGGATCTTTCGGATCATCGCATCGTCGGCCGTGCTCGATGTGCCGGGCTTGATATAGACCGCTGTGAACAGTCCGGTCGCGCTGTCGTACTTGATCGGGTAATACTTCGTATAGTCGACATTGTTACCATCGAGCATCTGAGGAACAGATGCCGCGAACTGGAGATTGTAGTTATCAGCCACGATGGTCGGATTGTATAGTGACTTGGTAGGTGTTGTTCCAACGTTGCCGCCTGCTCCTGAGCAGAGTCCCACCGATGAGATGGTTCCGTTGCCCTGGGATGTCGTGAAGTCGAAGACCCACTTCCAGCCGTTCGTGATCTCCCCGGACTCTGTTCCGTTCCTCTGCCCCTGTTTCGGGTTTGCATCCTCGGTCGAGTCGATCTGGTCGCCTGCGTGTGCGATCAGAGGATTCTCCGTCTCAGACGGCGGGAAGATGTTCCCGCTGTTCTCCGTGAGCTGCTGATTGAAGCAGAGAACGCCTCCGAACAGGTTCCTGATCGGCATGATCGCCGCGTTCGCCGTGTTTAGACTGTTGGCGTAGTTGTTCGCGAAGATGGCCGCGATCGCGCCTGTGACCATGTTGTCCTTCTCCACGACCTTGACCTCGCCTGTCTTGACATCCGTGAGGGTGATCTTCGTGTGTCCCTTCAGCTTCGGGATCCTAACCGAGCTGAGGCTGTTCTTCTTGATTGAATCGTTCATGTTGTCCTTCCTCCCTTACGCTGTGAACTTGAGCTTTGCACCTGTCCATGCGAGAGCTGTTAATGGTGTATTTGTCAATGTCGAATGAGCTGTACTCATCTCCAGAAGAATCTGCACGCCTCCTGCACAAAGTGTTGGTGTGACTGTTCCTGCTGATGCCAATGTTGCATTTGACAAAATATGTCCGCTGACACCTCTGATAAACCAGTTGCCGCTGACCGTGACGCTCGAGATGTTCGTCGTGCTTTTCGGAAGCGGGATGAAAAAATAGATATTTTTCGAGCCGCCTGTGATTGATCCTGCGTATATGCCACCAGTCAATGCGAACTCTTCGTTGTTCTGGAAGAAAAAGTCATCCACGTCAACCTTGTTGGTCTGCATCGCGTCCATCTCGTCTGCGATGAAGTCGATCGCGTTCTGGACGTTGGTACTCTGCACGATCTGACCGGCTGAGAATGTCACATCTGACGCCGGAAGTTCTTTGTTCTTCCATGTGCTGTCGCTTCCGTCAAATGAGAGGACCGAACCGCCCGGGATGCCACTCGTTGACAGCTGAACATTGTCGAGGTCTCCCAGAGATTCCGGCACGAAAGTCGGGACCGATGCCTTGACCTCATTGACAGCTCCGACCAGGTTCGACTTCTCCGTCGTGGTCAGATTGGCGAGGTTTCCGATCGCCGCCTCGTCTTCGGTGAACGATGAAGCGATCCTCGCCTCGAGTCCGTTCATGTTCGCCGCGTCGAAGGTGTCGCCCTGTGTGGTGACGGTTCCCTCATCTCTTGCGACCGTGACCTGCTGAGATACTCCCGAGGTCGTGTCCGTGAGTCGCCTCCTGAGTGGGAACTCGCTCACGCGGTCCTGCCAGACCTTCCTAACAAAACCAGAAAATGCCATGTGATGCCTCCTTTTATATCAAGCCTGTCGTCAGGCTGTCGTCCGTTGATGCGTATAGTCCCTCGTCTGCGTGCTGGAACCACTCGGGAGAGAGGACCTCGATGTACATCTGATCCGTGACTCCCACGAGGCTGACGCCGTTGATGTTCGTGCCGGGTACCTGATCCGAGAACTGTGCCTTCTGAGGGACCTGTCTCGTGATGTTGATCGAATCCTGCAGACTGACCGCGCTGATGCCGTTGAGAACATACAGAGGAACACGATCTTCGACTGTGATCCTGCCGTCCCACTCCGAACCTGCTCCCAGATTGACGCCGCTCAGTACGACGTGCGCATCTCCGGGAAGGATCTCTGCTGTGCCTCCGGCTGTCTTCAGGTCCACACGCCACGAGTGGAGTCCGTTCGCTGCCAGATTGCCGATGTGGAAGTGTAGCCCCAGAATGTGCTCTCCGTCTTCGCTGATCGTGTCGACCGGCTGATAGTCCTGAAGCACATCGTCGAGATAATAATAGGCGTAGACCTTCATCGCGCTGTCTGTGACGTCTGCCGTGTACTTGAACTCGTGCCAGATGTCGACGTCAGTCTCGGCTGAGTTACCAAAGGCGATCGTCGCCGCTCTTACCGGTGCAGCCGTTCCGACGTTGAGCGTTTCCGCGTTCTCATACGAAAAATAATGAACGACCGTGTTACTCATGTTCGACATGATGCCCGCGATCTGTTTATCGACCTTGCTCTGAACCGATGTCAGTGCCGGATTCTTTCCGAAGCCCTCGATCTGAAGTCCCGAGTTGAGCTTGTAGGTGTAGCCCATGACCATCCCCTTCGGGCTCTGTGCGAAGTTCGGGGCCGTGAAGAAGTCGACCACATCTCCGAGGTCGATGGTCGCATCCGGGACCGTCGTGATGTCGAACGGGATCCACTGGATGTTCACGACCTCGTTGAGGATCTCTTCTCGCATCTCCCGGACTGCCTGTCGGAGTCCGAGCTGCAGGAACGGATTCGACCCGAGGTTCATCGTCAAACCGTCATCCGGGTCAACGTGATAATATTTGGTCTCGTTGTCCTGAGAGTCCACGATCGAGATGCCTGTGTATTTCGTCTTGAAGTCTGACCACGTTCCGCCCTGGTATCGCTTGAACGGTCGGATCTGAATATCTGCATCCGTGGTCTCTCGTGTGAATCTTCGGAGGACCAGACGCCCCTGCCTGTCGATCGTGGCGAACGATGCCGCCGCCTGTGCCAGCCAGGAGAGCATATCTCGATAGGTCTTGATGCTTCCCTGTCCGTTCGGATCGAGTGCCAGTGTCCTGGTGCCGTTCGGGAAGTCCCTCAGCTGCGCCTCGGTCATCCCGAGCTCGACTCCTGCCTTGCCGCAGATAAAACTCAGGAGCGCGTACAGCGAGCCGCCTGTGACGGTGAAGGTCGCCGCCTTGTCGAACTTCGCCATGTTGTCGACTGCCTTGAGGTGGACGCCGTTGTAGTCCCACTCTGCCTCCGTGACTGTGTACGGTGTGAGAGGGATCCACTCAATGTCCTCGTCTCTTCCGCGATTGGTTGCCAGTCCGATCTCGAGGTTGAGAACCGTGCCGATCCACTGATTCCTCAGATTGTAGGCCGCTTTCCTCTCGATCGAGATAGTCAGCTCACCGATGAAGCGAGCGCCGAGGATGATGTCCGATGCGTCGCTCGCCTGATTGGAGAACTCCATCGAGCCTGCGATGATGTAGTCATCGTTGATGGTCGTGCCTCCCGGTCCTCCGGCTGTCCCTCGAACGTGCCAGAACTGCGTGCCGTAGTAGGTCGCCGCCTGATAGTTAATGCTTGCCGGGTACATGTGCCCCTCCTTATCGTTCTATGATCTGGATGTTCATCGTCCAGAGTCCGTCCGTCTCCCGAATGAACTCGGAGCCTTCCTGCAGACTCTCGTCCTTGATCCTGAACCTGACCTCCGAGATGGACTCACCGTCGATGCTGGCGTAGACCATCGAACGACTGCCGAGGTCTCTGAAGATGTCGCGCCAGTAGTCCGTGACCTGGAACTTTGTGTCCCAGACCCTCTTCTCGAGCCTCTGGACGTAGGTCACATCACGGCCGTCTTCCATCATCTTCGAGTTCTCGATGTTCTGATAGTTGACTTTGAACGACCGAGGGTTCGGCAGTGTATAGTTGGCGATCTGAATGTAATGATTGCCCAGTGCCATTAGAAGCCACCTCCTGATAGATACTCCGCATCGGCGATCGTGTTCACGATCTGCCTTTGTATGAGCTTGTTGCCCAGATATATGTTGGCCGCCACGTTGACAGGTGATGCTCCGATCTCGAGTGTGTCGAGCTGTCCGCTGATGCCCTGGAGCTGTGAACCTGTTGTCTCGAGTGGCGATGCTGCAGCTGCTGCCATGTCAGATGCTGACTTCTGGACGCTCGGCAGGTTCTGCCTGATGCCCTCGTTCCAGAGGTCAATCATGTCGGGTGCGTATGTGTGGAAGTTAGAGAGCGGTCCCTTCTTCGGCTCCGAGAACCCGAGGAAGTCCCTGACATCTCCTGCGACATCCGAGACCGTGTCCCAGAGGTCGCCTGCCATCGACTTAATGCCGTCGATGAATCCCTGGATGAGGTCGACGCCCCAGCTCCACGCGTCTCCGAGCAGATCCAGGAAGCCACCGCTGATGTCGTCCCATAGACCAGATAGGCAGTCGCCTATATTTGCGACCGTCGATGTAATGGCATCCCAGACGTTCTGGAGCGTGCCGATGAGGTTGTTCCACAGATCCGTGAAGAATCCGATCCACGCGTCGCTGTTCTCGATGACACTCTTGACCGCTTCGACCACCGCGATGACCGCCGCCACCGCTGCGACTACTGCCAGAATGACTGGAGCCGCCGCGACAACCGCCGGGATGACGGTGACCGTCAGGGTCGTCCCCGCTGCCGTGAGTGCCGGGATCAACGTGGCCGTGATGAATGTCGAGAGTGTTCCGAAGGCTCCGACCACGACTCCGACGTTCGTGATGAGTGTGCCGAGGATAACCAGGAGAGGTCCGAGCGCTGCCACGATGCCCACGATGGTCAGGATGACCTTCTGCTGACTCTCATCGAGTCCGTCCCACCAGTCCGCCAGATCTGACAGAATATCCGCCAGACCTTCCATGATCGGAACGAGTGCATCCGCGACCGATGCTCCGAGTTCTGCTCCTGCGAGCTTGACCTCGTTCATCGCGACGCTCATCTTGTCCGTGCCGTCGAGTGTGGTCTCGTATGTGGTCGTGATGTTGCCCTGGTAGCTGTTCAGATCTGAATTGAGGGAACTGAACGAGACCTTTCCCTGTCGCGCCATATTGGCCATCGCAGGACCCGCTCGGGTACCGAACAGATCGATGGCTCGCTGCATCGCGTCTGCATCCGTCTCGGCGTTCTGCAGGTCGGTCTGGAGCTGTGCCAGAGCCTCGCTCAGAGGCATCCCTGAAGCTGAGGCATCATCGAGTGCTTTTCTCAGACCGGTCATGACCGTGCTGACGTCTGCTCCTGATAGTTCGACCTGTCCCAGGAACTCAGCCGCGTCCGCAATATTGAAGCCCATGTCCTGGAACGTGGCCGCGTTGGCTGCGATCTTATCGTTCAGGTCATCCACGGATGCCCCTGTGCGCTGTCCTATGGTGTTTATATAGTCGAGGTAGGCTCCAGCCTCACTCGCATCCATCCCCCATGCTGCAAGTGCGCTCTGGGCTGAATAGACGGCTGTCGTGACGTCCGTGCCGTTCAGCTCTGCGAACTTGACGAACTGAGTCGATAGATCCTCGAGGGTCTTCCCGGTTACACCGAACCGGGTGTTGACTGCCGCGACCGCCTGAGATGCCGTCCCGAACGATGTCGGGATCGTTGTGGCGATTCCCTTCGCGATGTCTTCCATCTCTTCCAGCGCCGTCCCGGTTGCTCCGGTTCTCGCTGCGATCTGGTCCAGAGCCCCATCGACTTCGTTGAACGCCGCAATCGATGCAGCCGCCACTCCCACGATCGGACCTGTGACGTTTGTCGTGAGACTCTTGCCGACGTCCGTGACCTTCTCACCGACCGCCTGGATCTTATCTCCGGCAGCCGTCATCGCCTCGCCCATCGCTGAGCTCGACTGCTTGGCCTGGTCCTCGAGCTTCTTCAGCTCTGTGGTCGTGTTCTGGATCTCCGTCTGCAGTGCATCGTACTGCTCCTGCGTGATGGTCCCATCCTTGAGCGCCTGTGCTGCCTGTTCCGCTGCCTGCTTCTCGATGTCGAGCTTGTTCTTCGTCTCTTCGATGGCTCGGTTCAGCAGGTCCTGCTTCTGATGGATCAGGTCGAGGTTCGTCGGATCCAGTTTGAGAGCCTTGTCGACCGCCTTGAGCTGGTTCTCCACACTCTTTAACGAACGGTCCGCCTCATTAAGCGATGAGGTCAGGTCCCCGGTGTCGCCGTCGAGCTTGATCGTGATGCCCTTGATCGCCTTGCTTGCCATGTTCCCTCCTTCTTACCCTCCGAACATGCGGTCATAGTCCTGTGTGGTCGCCTTCTTCGGGTAGTCATAACTGTCGTTGTTTTTCTCGATCATCAGATCGGTGAGTTGCCCACCTGACAGGAGGACCAGATCAGGGATCCTGAGCCCGAGCTGAAGCGCTCGGAGCAGGATCAGTTCACTGGTCACTTCTCTGCTTGTGGGCTGACTCAGTTTTTTGGCTGCGCATTGCCCTTCTGATCTTCCGCCCAGAGCTGAGCCACGCCTCCGATGAACTCGGGTGTCATCAGAGTCTGTGTGGAGTTCATCGCTCTCCACTCGACATAGTCGTCATAGCTCGTCCGGTTCCAGTACTCCTGGAACGGTAAACACTGCCGGATCATCACGAAGCCGAGCTTGATGAAGATGTCCGTGAGCTTGAGGATGTCGTGTGCCTGTGTCAGAAGCTCCTGTGCCTGCTCTTCCTGAGTCTGTCCGTCTTCCTGTGTCTTCTTGCTCAGTTGGCTCAATGTCTTGATGTCCACGCCTGCCAGTTCCTGAGTGACTTCCGACTTGAAGATCTGCTTATATAAAAGGGGCGTTGCTGAGTTGACCGTCAGCTCGAACTTCTGCCCCTTGCTTTCGATTATCTTGAACATGATTGAATCCTCCTGTGGATATACACGAAGAACCCCCGGCCGATTGGCCGAGGGTGTCCGTGGTTTTTGTTGTTTTCCCGATTATGTATATTCGGGTGTGTAGGGTGCCGTGTGCCATCCAGCGTATGTGGTGTCGTCTGTCGATGCAGTTGTTGCCGCCTTTGTGAGGTGCTCCTGAACTGTCTCTGTACCACGCTTGATGGATGTGTAGTCAGCACGAGGAACGGCTGTCAGTGTGACGCTGTTCGTCTGAGGTGCTGAGCTGTCGGCTCTTGTCTGAGCGTTGACCGAGGGTCTCGTCAGGAAGCACTTATAGAACACGATCCTGCGTGCCTTCTCGTCTCCTGTGAGGTCTGCCGTCAGTGCGAACGCCTTCTTCTGTCCCTGCGATGTCTCGACCATTACATCGTTGTCGTCAACCGTCTGGCCGAGTGCATACTCTTCGAGATCCTCAGGGATGAGGGCGTTCTCAAACGTGCCAGAATAGCCGACATTATCGCCGGGCATAAAATAGATGCCGTTGTCTGCATAGAACGGATCACCGTCTCCGGCAGGATCCATCGCGAGTTTAACGGCACCGGGCCAGCTGTGTGCTGCGCCGTAGGTTGTGGAGACCTCTCCGTTTGTGATGGTCTCTGTGAGCTCGAACCAGTGAACGTTTTCGAGTCCGAGTAATACCTTGTTTGCCATGGCTTTTGCCTCCTCAAATATAAAATGTGTATGTGGTGACCGTGGCCCGGATCTCCGTGTCATTGGCCACCTGTTTCGTGAACTGGAACCGATTCAGATGAAGGAACTCTTCGAGCTCTTCCGTGAGTCGGTCGTCGTTCTTGATCGGGTTAGTCTGGACGGCCATCAGTTCGATGGGAGTCGATGACCAGTATGTCTGGTTGTCTGCTCCGAATCCGACCGTCGTCCCACTCTCGAAGAACATATAATCGGGCGGCAGTTCATCGCCTTCTTCGACGTCTATGACCTCGAAAAAGACAGGAACTGTCGGGAACGCCTCCGAGATGCGTGTGTAAAAATCTTCAATCGTCATCGTGTCAACTCCTCGAACTTTAGCTCGCAGGCTGTCTCGAAGTATTCCTCGAACTCCTGCTTCGCCATCTCTTCAACCGGTTCTACATAGTGGTAGGCCTTCGTCTTGCCCGGGACCATCCGACCGTGTACTACGATTCGGTGTCCGTTGTTCAGCAGATGTGTCAGTCTGTAGTACGGTTTCGGGGCGTAGATCGTCCACACCTTGTCCACCTTCTTGTATGACCACTTCTCGACTCTTCTCGGAGTCGTCTGCTTGAGCTTGTCCGCTGCATGCTTGCCCGCGAGCTTCCCCGCCTCGTCAAAGGCCAGAGAGCACGCTCCCGGGATCTGGTTCAGAATTCCCTGAACCTCCTGTGTCAGCTTCTTCGGGTTCCTGGAACTAATTATCATCTGTCCCATAGTTGCCCACCTCCTTTGAGGCGTAGAGTTCCAGCTCATCCATCGCTCTCCGGTAGGTCCTGTAGATCCTGTAGGTCGCGCCCTCGTACTCGATGAGCAGCTCCCCTGTGTACTCCACCGGATTGATAATGAAAAGCCAGGAAGACAGGATCCCTGCCTGCCCGGCTTCGAAGAACTCATCACGGTTCACGGACTCGGCCCGCGCGAAGACCTCACGCTTCGTCGATGAATATATCGGTTGACCTTTGGGATTCCTCCCGATCGACGTCCGCGCGACCAGGCTGATCGTGCAGTCTACTCCGTATGCCATGTTAGCCTCCTGTCTTCATCTTCTGGGAGAAGATGAGATTGTTCAGCGAAAAGCGAAGGGCACGCGGCATCCCTTCCCGGGTGTCTCTCGTTCTCCACTGCCAGCTTGCGTGAGCTGTGATCAGCTGGTTGGTCTCTGCGGTTTCCAGTGAAAGGTCTGCGCCTTGCCGCTCCATGTTTCCAACTGCAGCCTCGATGTAAGCCTTGAGTCTTACGTCGTACGCTGTCGACGTGATCCCGAGGTCGACCTTTACGGCCGCCAGGATCCTTTCGAGTCTCTCGGTGTCAAGTTCCATGTCGGTGCCCTCCGTCTTACTTCGTTGTTGTTGAAGACTTTGTCGTCTTCTTTGTCGTTGTCGCTTTTACCGTCTCGGTTGTTTCTGCGACTTCGCTCTCACCGTCGGGGTTTAAGGCCTCAGCGGTTACGGCACTATTTGCCGTGAGGCCCATCAGGGGTTTACTGCGTTTGCTGTGTCCTCTGCGAATGTTACGCCTGAAGCGCTGGGAGCTGCACCGAGTCCCATAGCTACGAAAGCGGCAGGGATTACGACCTTACCGTCGTAACGAGCTGTGCCCTTGATGACTGTCTCATCTGCG
>Ga0326513_10000977_pt1 | contig 23597 bp, 19 predicted proteins | sample 2_2465_0518_D_FD_203654 | JGI IMG/M metagenome (GOLD analysis project Ga0326513, IMG submission 203654) | Bovine rumen microbial communities from UC Davis, California, United States - 2_2465_0518 | ecosystem: Host-associated > Mammals > Digestive system > Stomach > Rumen | place: USA... | reverse complement strand
CAAGAAATGAAAAAAGCTCTTTATTGGTCTGCTCAAAATTCATTTTACAGCCTCCTTTTTCATGTTTTTCAAGTTTACAGTATCCGTGATTATACCATTTGTATTATGATTTAGAAAGGTAAAAAGGAGATTTGAATATGGCAGAATATCAAACCATCAAACAGCTTCCCAAAAAATTGAATATCAGGGACCTGGGAGGATTCCCGACAAAAGACGGCAGGCATGTCAAAAAAGGGCTTCTCTTCAGAAGTTCCGCCCTTGCCTTTTTTGACGAGGAGGAGCTGGCTCCGGTGCGGGCCCTGAAATTGAAGACCATTCTGGATTTCCGGGCGGAGTCGGGCGTGCAGAAAAGTCCGGATCCCATCATAGAAGGAGCCGAATATTACCATCACTGCGCCGCGTTTGAGAATATTCTGGATGACCTGAACTCTCCGGAAGATCTGGCAAGCCTGATCTTCGATAAAGATCAGAGAGGAAACGCCATCGATGTGCTGGTCTCCAGTTACTCGGCTTCACTGGCCTTTTCCAATAAGTCCTATGAATTCATGTTTGACTGCCTTCTGTGCGGAGACACACCTCTCCTGTTCCATTGCTCCAACGGCAAAGACAGAACGGGCATAGCGGCCATGCTGATCCTACTGGCCCTCGGTGTCCCGGAGGACCTTGTCAAAGAGGATTATCTGCGGAGCAATGAGAGCCGGGAATTAGAGATCGACGACCTCATTGATAAATTTAAGGCCCTCTCCGACATGTCGGAAAATGCAAGGTCCTTCCTGACCATGATCGGAGGCGTTCTTCCCGAATCGGCGGACATGACGATGTCCGAGATCCTTGAGAAGTACGGGACCTATGAGAATTACATGGAAAAGGAATACGGCTTTGATGAGGAGAAACTGAATAAGTTCAGAGATATGTATCTGGAATAGATCCCTTACTGCAGCAGGCTATATATACAAAGAAAGGAATATAAAAAAATGAGCAAGATCGTTATTATGGAACCCTTAGGTATCTCCGCAGAAGAGCTGGCAATGCGCAAGAAACCTTTTGAGGAGAAAGGACACACTTTTGTTGACTTCCCCCGCACCACAGATATCCCCACTCTGATCGAGGAGGCAAAAGATGCAGACGCGATGATCATCGCCAATATGCCAATGCCCGGCGAAGTGATCCGCAGCTGTGATAATCTTAAGTTTATTGACGTTGCCTTCACCGGTGTAGACCATGTGGGGCTCGATGCCGCCAAAGAAAAAGGAATCGCTGTGAGCAACGCATCCGGTTACTCCAATGAAGCAGTCGCGGAGCTGGTTATCGGCATGGTACTGAATATCCTCCGCAATATCTCTGCTGTAGAGGCCCGCTGCCGCGCAGGACAGACCAAAGACGGCCTTGTGGGAAGCGAACTGAAGGGCAAGACTGTCGGCATCATCGGTCTTGGCAAGATCGGAAGCCGCAGCGCAGAGCTGTTCCACGCATTCGGCTGCAAAGTGCTGGCCCAGAGCCGCACCCGCAAAGTGGGCGCCCCTGAATATATCGAGCAGGTTTCCCAGGAAGAGCTTCTTAAGCAGTCCGACATCGTCGTGCTTCACTGCCCTCTCAATGATTCCACACGCGGTATGATTGACGCTGAGAAGATCGCTATGATGAAGAAGTCCGCCATCCTGATCAACGTTGCCCGCGGTCCTGTCGTTGTCACGCAGGATCTCGCTGATGCCCTCAATAACGGCACCATCGCTGCCGCCGGCATCGACGTATTTGACAAAGAGCCCCCGCTCAGCCAGGGCGAACCTCTTCTGAACTGCAAGAACTGTCTGGTCACCCCTCACGTCGCATTCGCTTCTAAAGAATCTATGAGTCTGCGCGCTGAGATCGTATTCGATAACCTGGACTCCTGGATGAACGGCAATCAGAAAAACGTGATCCTCTAAGGAAACGCAACATTCCTTTTCCTCTGCAAAAAACCGCCTCTTCCGAGGCGGTTTTCTTTCTGTTGTTCAAGGCTCGCCTTGCGAACCTTGTACTACTGATAATTTTATTTATGTTTGTTTTTTTCCTGCAAAATCAAGACAGTGAACACTATCGTAAGAGCACTCCCTACTATTTGTGCGATTCCAAAATTATTATTTAAAAATGAACCCCGTACAGCAAGCACCGTAAACACGATCATAACGATCATGAATACAATGGCGCTTCCCTTTCCATTTAATGCCGCTGAATATCCCAGTCCGCCAAGAATCCCCGGAATGAGTGAATAACCTATGATTTGTCCCAATAAATATGCCATTTCGCCACCGCCTAAATAAAATTTTATACTGCTTTTATATTATATCACCGTCAAATTGTAAATATTATATCAAGATTACAATGCTCACTAATTTAGTGCGCGTATATGCTCCACCCAAGGCGCCGTCTCCTCTAAGACGGTCTGCACAGAAGGCCTGTTGAAGCACTCGAAAGAAGCATATTCCTCAAATCCGGCTCTGTAGAGGAGCTTAAATATGCTGTCGAGATCCGTATGGCCATATCCGGGAAAAGCCCGGTTGGAATCTGCCAGCATTGACGAGACCTGGGGGCGCTACACTTTCCTGGGCTATGACCCCAAAATGGATATCACCTGTGTCGACGGACATATGCGGATCGGCAGCGTTTCGATGAATACCGAAAATCCCTCCGAAGTCCTGCGGCAGATCCTGAGCGACTACCGGAGCCCGCAGGGAGACTTCTCGGCCCTGTGACACCCCTGTTCGAAAAGGAACGCTTCTGCGCTATGGTGGAGAAGGCCAAAAGATACATTTACGAGGGCGATATCTTCCAGATCGTGCTCTCAAACCGCCTGTCCGCGCCCTTTGAGGGGAGCCTTCTGAACACATACCGCGTGCTGCGGACAGTCAATCCCTCCCCCTACATGTTCCATTTTGCCGGGACTGATGTGGAAGTAGCCGGAGCTTCTCCGGAGACGCTGGTGAAACTCGAAAACGGAGTCCTGCACACCTTCCCGCTGGCCGGCACCCGCCCCAGAGGAAAGACGCCGGAAGAGGACCTTCGCCTGGAGAAAGAACTCCTGCAGGATGAGAAGGAACTGGCCGAACACAACATGCTCGTAGATCTTGGAAGAAATGATCTGGGCAGAGTGAGCCGCTTCGGCACGGTCCAGGTCGAGAAGCTCCATTCCATCGAGCGCTTCTCCCATGTCATGCACATCGGCTCCACCGTGCGCGGCGGGATTGCGGACGACAAAGACGCCCTGGACGCCATTGAAGCTGTGCTGCCCGCCGGAACACTTTCCGGCGCTCCCAAGATCCGAGCCTGCCAGCTGATCGCTCAATTGGAGAACAACAAGAGAGGCATTTACGGCGGAGCGATTGGATATATCGACTTTACCGGGAATATGGACACCTGCATCGCGATCCGCATTGCCTACAAGAAAAACGGTAAGGTCTTTGTGAGAAGCGGCGCGGGGATCGTGGCCGACTCCGTCCCGGAAAAAGAATTTGAGGAGTGCATCAACAAAGCCATGGCAACGCTTAAATCTCTCGAGCTCGCACAGGAGGCAGACTTATGAAGATACTTCTGATCGACAATTACGACAGCTTTTCCTACAACCTATATCAGATGGTGGGCGAAATAGAGCCCGACATAACCGTAATCCGAAACGACGGGATGACGGTGGAAGAGATCCGCGCCATGAAGCCGGACAGGATCATCCTCTCTCCCAGCCCGGGCCGCCCCGAGAACGCCGGCGTCATCGTCGATGTCGTCCGCGGGATCGGCGGAGAGATCCCGATCCTGGGCGTCTGCCTGGGACATCAGGCGATCTGCTATGCTTTTGGCGCGACGGTCACCTACGCGCCCCGCCTTATGCACGGCAAACAATCCGTCGTAAAACTGGATACGGACAGCCTGCTGTTCAGAGGCTGCCCGCAGACCGCGCCGGTGGCGCGCTATCATTCACTTATTGCCGATCCCCGGACCCTTCCGGATACGCTTAAGATCACTGCTGTCACCGATGAAAACGAAGTGATGGCCGTTCAGCACCGGTCCCTTCCGATCTACGGCGTACAGTTTCATCCGGAATCGATCCTGACGCCGGATGGCGCACAGATGCTCAGAAACTTTATCTATGGATAAACCTCCGGGCCTCCTCCCTGATCCGGCCCAAGATTCGAAAAAGCTGCCTCACCTTGCCGGTGCGGCAGCTTTTTAATGCTGTTTATAAAGGACATTGTCCTTCGAATTATTTCGCTTTTCTGTTTCTGTTGAAATTGATCAGGCAGCCTGCCTTGACGATCTCTCTCTCATTCTCGGTCATATCCTGAATGTACAGGTGGATCTCCTGCGGCTTACCATCCTTGATGACATAAGCCGTGATATCGGAGAGGTCACCGTCCATGATGGTGCGGATTCCGGGAACATAGATGTAGTCGTCGACTTCGATCATATCCGGCTCACCCTTGAGGTGGAAGGGGATCATGCCCCAGTTCATGACGTTGGAGCGATATCTCTTGGTCGCGTAGTCCTGTGTGATGTTGGCAAGACCGCCGATGACGCGCTGGCAGGAAGCTGCCTGCTCACGGGCGGAGCCGTCGCCGGGCTTGTTGGCGTAGATCATGGAACCGATCTCGATGGTTGCGGGATCCACGTTCTCACTGCCGGGGATCTGTGCGATGGCCGCATAAACTTCATTCAGCGCGGGATCCAGCTCAGCTGCGTTCTGACCTGCGACGCGGGCTCTCTCAGTCTTGTCGACTGCTTTGGATCTGCCTACGTACTCGGGATCTCTTCTGGAGAGTGTGAACTCCGCAAGGCCCAGAGGGTTGGAGCGGAAGGAGGAAGTCTCGCCGGAAGGGATCAGCTCATCTGTGGTAGTAACTTCATCGAGGATCTTGGAGCAGACCTTGAGAAGGATGTTCTCGCCCAGAGCTTCCATGCTCGGCCAAGGCTTGATGTTGGGGCCGTCAAAGAGCTCTTCAGCCGCGTCGCCCTTGCCATAACCGTTGTAAACTCTTGCCTTGTAAACAGTATCGTCGAAGTGGTACTCCGGAACATTGCCCCAGCAGTCATACTGCTCTGCAGATGTCAAAATACCGCCGTTCGCAGCTGTAGCCGCGATAGAACGAGCGTCCATAAGAGCCACTGCGGACATCTGTCCGTTGCCGGGCTTGGAACCTTCGCGGTTCGGGAAGTTTCTGGTTGTGTGGCGGATGGAAAGTCCGTTGTGCATAGGCGTGTCGCCTGCGCCGAAGCAAGGTCCGCAGAAAGCGGTCTTGACGATCGCGCCTGCTGCCATGAGGTCCGCAACTGCGCCCTTTCTCGCCAGGTCAATGAATACGGGCTGGGAAGAAGGATATACGTCGAGGGAGAACTCGCCGTAGCCGCAGCTCTTGCCGCGGAGGAAGTTCGCCGCCTCAATGACGCTGCTGTAGCAGCCGCCCGCGCAGCCTGCGATGATACCCTGCTGCACCTGGAGCTTTCCGTCAGGAGTGATCTTGTCCATGAGGGTATATTTTGCCCTGCCGCCGGCGACCTTCTCAGCGGCCTTCTCGGTCTCGCGAAGAAGATCCGAAAGATTTGCGTTCACTTCGTCGATGGTGTACGCGTTGCTGGGGTGGAAAGGAAGCGCGATCATGGGCTTGATGCTGCTCAGATCGATATAAACGCAGCCGTCATAGTATGTGACGTCAGCGGGATTGAGTTCCTTGTAGTCCTCTCCTCTGCCGTGCATGGTCAGATATGCCTTGGTGTCCTCATCGGTTCTCCAGATGGAGGACAGGCAGGTGGTCTCTGTGGTCATGACATCGACGCCGTTTCTGTAGTCAGTGCTCATGGAAGCGACACCGGGTCCTACGAACTCCATGACCTTGTTCTTGACGTAGCCCTTCTTAAAGACTGCGCTGACGATCGCCAGAGCGATATCATGAGGTCCCACGTATGGAGCCGGCTTGCCGTCGAGATAGACTGCGACTACGCCGGGATATGCGATATCATAAGTATCTTCGAGCAGCTGCTTTACGAGCTCGCCGCCGCCTTCACCGATGGCCATGGTGCCCAGCGCGCCGTAACGGGTGTGGGAGTCGGATCCGAGGATCATCTTGCCGCAGCCTGCCATCATCTCACGCATATACTGGTGGATAACTGCGATGTGCGGGGGAACGTAGATCCCGCCGTACTTCTTGGCCGCTGTAAGACCAAACATATGGTCATCTTCGTTGATCGTGCCGCCTACCGCGCACAGGGAGTTGTGGCAGTTGGTCAGAACGTAGGGAAGAGGGAACTTCTCCATTCCTGAAGCTCTCGCTGTCTGCACGATACCGACGAAAGTAATATCATGGGAAGCCATGGAATCAAATTTGATCCTGAGCTTATCCATACTGTCATTCTGGTTATGCGCTTTCAAAATAGAGTAAGCGATCGTTCCTTTTTTGGCCTCCTCGGGACAGGCGCCCGCAAGTTCCGGTACTCCTGCTGCTTCCGCCTCGGGGACAATTTTGTTTCCGCCGACAAGGTAAACACCGCCGTCATATAATTTAATCATGCATGAACCTCCTTTTGCTTGATTTCATATCGTTCCTATTATAGATGAAAATCCCGAATATGCCAAAAAAATATTTCGTATTATTCATTGAAATTGGGAAATGTGCGGTTTTTTGTGCAAATAATGCAGATATTATGCAAATTTTTTGAATGTAATGACAATCAAAAAGGGCTGTGACATCTTCACAGCCCCATGATCTCTCCGATCGACCGCATCAGCCGAACATTTTCATCATGGCTTTTTACCCCGACGCGATAGTAATAACCTCCGTCCGCGGATTCCTTTTCGGCGGATCCCCCGTCTTCCGCCTCATTCCTGATCCCCCGGATCCCGCCGCATCTCCGGATCAGGATTCCCCGCTCTTTCAGAGGCTCATACAGCTCCTTGCCGCTGATAAACAGCACAAAAGGGCCTTCTCCTTCGAACACTTCTGCCCCGGATTCACGGAGTTTTTCACAGATGTATTCCCTTTCCATGCGGATGGCCTGCCTGGCCCGGTTTAAATAATCCTTATCGCGCAGAGCCGCGATCCCTGCTTTTTGGGCGAGCATTGACACGCTCCACTCCGGCTGCTGCAGCTGTATTTTGGCGCGCAGCTCCGAATTGCTTGTCATCAGATATCCCAGTCTGACCCCGGGCATGGCATATGTCTTCGTAAAAGCGCTTACGATGATCAAGTACGGATTATCTGCCAGTGCGGGCAGCTTCGTCCTGCTCTCCACGTCAGGCAGCAAGTCCAGATAACACTCATCTACTACCAGATAAATATGCTCAGTCCTGCAGTATTCCGCGATCTTGTTCAGCAGTGCGGGGTCTATACAATTTCCCACAGGATTGTTGGGATTGCACAGAAACAACATGGAATTTGAACCGCTTCCGCGGGATGATTCTGCAAGTTCTTTCAGGCCACCCCGGTCATCAAAGAGATCGTCCGTCAGCGCAAATCCCTTTTCTCTGTCCATCTCACAGAACAGGATCTGTGCGTCGACCGCCTCCAGAACTCTCTCATACCCCAGATAGGTCGGAACAGGGATCACCGCTCTCCCCGGCCGCACCGCCTGCACTGCCGCCGTGAGCAGTTCCGAAGCTCCGTTTCCGCACAGGAGCCACTCCTCCGGGATCGCCAGTTTCTTCGACAGAGCTGCCCTCAGTTCTCTGTACTGCGGATCCGGGTAGCTTGTGAGGGCTTTTTGCATATCATCGCCCTTAAGCGCCTTAAGCACCCCTTCCGGCGGCCCGATCGGACTCAGATTCACCGAGAAGTCCAGCTCAATATTCTGATTTCCGTAAATATCTCCGCCGTGTTCCAACTGGCTCCTCCTGATCCTGCCACGCTATGTCTCAATCCTGAGCGACACCTCTGAATTGTCTCATAATCCGCAAATGCAGACTACGGCCATCGCACATGCCGCCATCACCTCGCACTTGCACAAAAACCACCCTTCCAGGTCGCCTGTGATCCCTCCAAATTCCTTATAAGCTCTCCGCTTATAGCTCGCCCATGTAAGGGCGGAAACGATCACCGCGGCGCAGCCTGCGGCCGGCTTTAACAGGATCATTCCGATCGCAGCTACAAGGCCTGTAACGCCAAGAAGCACCAGATTGGCCCGCCGCGCCTCCTCTCCGAAATCAGTGAACGCCCACAGCGTGCCTTCGCCGCGCGCATTCCTAAGCAGCACTGCCGCCAGCCCGCTCAGCGCTCTCGCCAGCACATACTCCAGCGCGAATACGCCAAAATATCGCCCGTCTCCGCTTCCGACGACAACCGCCACCGCAGACACCCATACAGCAGAAAGAATGAGCAGCGAAATGACCGAAAAAGCACCGATGTGAGGGTCGGACAGGATCTGCAGTTTCTTGTCTTTGTCCGCCCAGGACTGCAGCGCATCACTGGTGTCCATGAAGCCGTCTACATGAATGCCACCCGTTACAAGCACAGGGAGGATCGCCGCGATCAGAGTGCTCACCGCCAGCAGAACCACGTCAGGCAGCTTTGTATTGCCTGCCGCCAGGATCCACTTCATTCCCCACATCCAGATCCAGCTCATGGCGGCGATCACAGCGCCTACGACCGGAAAAAGGCCGATGGAATATCGCATCTCTTTTTTGTCCCAATTGCCGTAGGGAACCGGCAGGCGCGAGTACATGGAAACCGCTATGCATAATGATCGAAACCAAGTCATTTCTCACTCTCCCCGCTGCGGGCACTTCTCGTATTCCGCCCTGCAAGTATTGAGGCTGCTGCCTGTGATCTTCAGAAGGTACCCATCCCCGCATTCCGGCTGCCACTGATACCGGTTCAGGCCCTGTTCCGGGAACAATTTCTGCATGATCGCCGCGATCGGACCTCCGTGCGTCACGATCACAATGCGCTCCTCCGGGTCATTTCGCAGGATCCAGTCAAACGCGCACAGCACTCTCTCCCGCATCTGTTCTCCGCTCTCGCCGCCCGGACAGATATTCTTCTCATTGTCGCCGGAGATCCATTCCTGATAGGCCGGATCATCTTTCAGCATCGCATAGGATTTACCCTCAAAGGCGCCGAAATCCATCTCCCGGAAATCCGGCTCCTCAATGACGGCCTTCTGTTCTCCAAATAAGGCCGACAGCGTTTCCTTCGCTCTGCTCATCCCGCTCGTGTAGAAGAAATCCCAGTCTGACCCGTAAATGCCGGCTTTTTCCGACAGCGAAGTTCTTCCTTCCTCACTCAGCGGCCAGTCCGTGCTTCCGCAGTAGAGGTGCTCTTCGTTGGCTTTTGTTCTGCCGTGGCGAAGCAGAAGGATCTGGCAAGTACAATCCGTCTCTTCCGGTATCCGCTCCACTGCATGCACCTTTTCCACTCTGCCCAGCTTCTGCGGAAATCCGCAGAAAACTCTCGTAACTTCCGCGCCGTCCCGCACCAGTTCCTGCAGATAGCGGCCGGTCATCTCCCGCCACTTCCGGTCTTCAGCACTGATCGGTACTACCCCGCAGGTGATATCCTCGCAGATCAGCACGGCATCCTCCCGGAAAAAAAACGGCGGAATGGGTTCGACACCTTTCAAGGCGCATCCTCTGAGGTAGCGCTCCAGATGATCGATACACCGGACGTTCATATTCGGTGCGCCGTCTTCTGTGCAGGTGCAGATCTCCGTCTCTTTTATGTTGTAATGAGTCATGGCGTACTCTTTTTTGCCCTGGAAGGCGCCGCCGATGATCAGTTGTAAATGCTCCATTTGGACATCCCCGGGAATTGTTAGTTGAAATCCGGCAGGAAGTGTGCCTTTTTGCAACAGCACACCGCCCGCCGCGCACTCAATGACTGTGTCGGAAACTGCGGCCATCTGCCTCTCGACCGAGGCCAGACCGCAGCGATAGTTCTCCGTCATCTCGTCGTAACGCGCAGCATCGCTGTAAATGCCGTCAGATACGGCGATCAGGTTCTTTACGCCGCAGGAAAACCGCTGCAGGTCTTCCGCCGCCCGGGCCGCGGCATCCGGGTCATACGCAAATTCCCGCTCGCCGAACATCGCGTTGGAAAGAAGCGCCGTCGCGCTGTCCAGAAGATAGGTGCCATCCGGATCAGGGTCGATGCGCTCCATAAGGCGGCACGGGCACTCGATCGTCTGAAAGCCCATGCCGGCCCTGTCCTCAATATGGCGGCGAATTCTTCGATGGTCCTCTTCGTCGCGGGGAACCATCGTCGCCACGTAATACCTGGGCCCGCCCGCAGCCAGCGCGGCTGCCAGGTCCTGGGCCAGCGAGGATTTCCCGCTGCCGGCCCCGCCGGTGATCCAGATCTTCATTTTCCGCCTCTCTCTTCCCGGTACTTCTCACATTCCCGGATAAACGCTTTTGCAAATTCCGGATCAGAGCGGTAATACAGGTGGGGGTATCCCGCCGCGATCCGTCCCCTGACGACCATACAGTTCCATGCCTTTCCGCTGGGCTTTACCGCCCTGCAGGCGTCTCCGTTATTTGTGCTGTCGCTATAGTGGAATTCGTGTCCGCGGATCGCCCTTACACTGTCAAAATACAGCCTGTCCCCGCTCACTTCCACATAGCCGAAGCGGACGAGCTTCTTCGTCATTGTGCTGCGGCCTTTTAAAACACCGGCCATCTTGTAGGAATTCCCCTCTGTATCGACCAGTTCTTCCTGTAAATACTGAAATCCCCCGCATTCCGCAAGGATTGGCATTCCGCCGTCCGCCGCCTGCCGGACCGAGTTCAGCATTTCAGTATTGGAGGCCAGTTCCCGGGCCTTCAGCTCCGGATAACCGCCTCCGAGCAGAAATCCGTCCGCATCCGGGACCTTCTTGTCATGAACCGGCGAAAAGCGCACGATCTCTGCGCCCAGTTCTTCCAACAGTTCGAGGTTGTCCTCATAATAGAAGGAAAAGGCCTCATCCTCAGCCACGGCAATGGTCACCGGTTTGCCCGCCTTGCAAAGAGTGCCATTCTCTTCACTTCTTTGCCCCTGCTCGCACTCCGCCCGCAATAGGGGCGCACTCTTCGCGATCTCCATCAGCTGCTCCAGATCCAGCGTCTGCTCCAGGATATCCGCCGCATGGTCGATCCTGGCCATGAGATCCGGGATCTCGTCGGGCTCCACAAGGCCGAGATGCCTGCTCTCGATCCGGAGCATTTCATCCACAGGAAAACTGCCCAGTGCAGGAATCTGAGACTCCTCCGCCAGCCAGTTTCCGATCATCCCGGACATGGCCGGCGTCACGCGGTTGAGAAAAGCGCCGCGGATCAGTTTCTGCTCACCGTACTCCGCGAAACCCTTCACCAGAGCGGCCGCTGAGCGGCTCATGCCGCGCGCGTCAGCTGTCAATATGACCGGCGTCTGTGTCGCGCAGGCAATACCGTAAGAAGACCCCTCCATGCCGGAAGGGCCTGTCCCGTCGTAGTAACCCATAACGCCTTCGATGACCGCGACCTCGGCCCCTCTGCTCCCTGCGAGCAGCGCTCTGCGCACGCCTTCTTCCCCGGCCAGATACAGATCCAGGTTTCTGGAAGGCGTTCCGAGCACCTTTTTGTGGAACATGGGGTCTATGAAGTCCGGTCCGCACTTAAAAGCTGCTGCCCGGATCCCTTTTCTGCGCATCAGGCGCAGAAGGGCGCAGGTCAGGAGTGTTTTGCCGCTGCCGCTGGAAGGCGCCGCGATCATGATCCTCGGTATTCGGATCTCAGAGAGGTTATCTTGTGTCATGCCCCGTTTCCTTCAAAGTCAATGATATAGATCGGATTTTGTGCCTTCATCATATGATAACTGCCTGCTTTCTGCGCGCGGGTCACAGCGATCTGGCGAATCTGCGGCTCCGTGACCGGAAGCTCTTTCGCCACCTGCAGCGTCTGCGTGAGTGTCTCCAGTGTCACGCAGGTCAGGACAATGCGCACCCGCGGATTCTTCCGCAGTACAGTCCTCAGAATCTCCGGCATGGCGCTGCCGCTTCCGCCTATGAAGACGTGCGTGGGCGCAGGAAGATCTTCCATGCATTCGGGCGCCGCCGCCTCGATGACGGTTACGTTCGGAAGGCAGTATTTTGACAGATTTGTGCGCAGAAGCTGTACTGCTTCCGGCTTCTTCTCGATCGCCCAGATCTTGCAATCAGGGCACAGGCGGGCCGCCTCCACGCTGACGGACCCCGTTCCGGCGCCGATGTCGTAAAGCACCGCCTTTCCGGTCAGGCGCAGGCGGCTCAGCGCGAGCACGCGCACCTCCTCTTTGGTCATAGGAACCTCAGCCCGCTCAAACTCCGCATCCTCCATGCCGGGCACCATCGGACAGTCGTCCGCCGCCGGATTTTCGAGATAGAGGATGTAGGAGCCGCGCTTTTCCATGCGCTCCAGCTGCTCCAGAGAGACAAATCCGCTCTCCTCCGGCAGGTTATATCCGTACCCGATCCGCATAGAACCGGGCAAAATATCGTTCGCCACAGCCTCCCGCAGCAAATTTGCCGTGCTATGGACGCCGCTCAGTCCGGCCACCAGCAGGAAAACCTTGCGCTCCCGCCGCAGATGGCCGACGACATTCCGTTCTCTTCCGTGGGTGCTCAGAATAACTGCGTCTTCCCACGTCACCCGCAGCGCCGCCGCCAGGGCGGTGACCGAAGAAATGCCGGGCAGGCACCTGACCCGGACAGGCTCTTTTTCCGCTTCCAGTGCCTCGCGCAGCTGCAGAGCTCCGCTGTAAAGTCCTGTGTCACCGGAAAAAAGTACCGCCGCCCGCCGCAGCTGCGGATGTTCTTCCATATAGGGGAGGATCTGCTCCGCTTTATAGATCGGCACACATAACTTGTTACTGTCCAGCAGTCCGGTTTTCCGGGCCTTTTCGATGATCGACTGCGCGCCGAACACGACATCCGCCCTTTCCACCGCAGTTCTGACCTCATCCGTCAGGTACCCCGCATCACCGGGTCCTGCCGCTGCCATCACATATTCCCGTTCCGATAGGCCCGCCATCACATATTCCCGCTCTGACAGGCCCGCCATTACATATTCCCGCCCCGGTAGGTCCGCCTCCGCATCGCTCTGGGCCTCATCACCGGCGCGCTTCCCCGCGGACTGCCCTTCCCGGGCAACCGTCCTGACGCCTGTGATCTTCGCGAGGCGCTCCAGCGTCTGGTCAAAAGTCAAGCGGTCTGTATTTTTTGACTCCCTCTCAGGATTACGCACCACAACAATAGGGATCCCGACTTCCTTCGCCGCTGCGAGCTTGGCGTCAAATCCTCCGACTTTTCCGGTCTCCTTGGTCAAAACAGCGCCGGCCTCGATCTGTCTCAAGGTCGCCACATTCATCTCCTGCGTGAAGGGGCCCTGCATGGCGACAAAATGATTGACGGGTATGCCGCACTCCATACAGATCTTCAGGCTCTCGACGGAAGGAAGCACGCGCACATACAGCCTCTCCGGATCTCCGATCTCCTGTGTCAAGAGCGGCAGGTCTTTGCTCCCCGTCGTCAAAAACAGATTTCCGGGAATATTTCGAAGGATCCCGGCAGCCTCCTGCATAGTCGCGGCCTCATAAATGCCGAATCCGCCTGCCGGCGCATCTTCCGCCATATCCCTCTCTGTGTCTCTCGCGAGGCGCAGATACTCTACACCTGTCGCCTCACAGGCCTTCCGGATCTGCTCCGAGACCTCCGTAGCAAACGGATGTGTCGCATCCACAACGCACGTGAAGGATTCCTCGCGGATCAAAAACTCCATCTGCTCCTGCGTCATCCGCCCCTGCAGGACCGTCCGGCCATTGGCCGTTCCAAGGACCTGCGTCCCGTACTCTGTCGCCACGCTCACTGTGCAGCGGACGCCTGCATCCGCAAGTCGCTCCGCCAGCTCGCGTCCTTCCGTCGTTCCCGCAAAGATGAGGATCTCTGTGCCGTATTCGCTCATAATTCACTCCTTCTCCTGTTTTGATCCGCGCCGGCCGCTTTGTTCCGGTGGGCTTCCTCCTGTAACATCGTATTATTTCTCCGCACGATAACCGCGCGGCGTCACCATTCTGTCACCCAGACTCTTCGTGCTGCTGTTGCCAATAAAAACTGTCGAAAACATATCTGTCTCCACATCCGCCAGTTCCTTCAATGTCATAACCCTGGTCCGTTCACCTTCTCTGCCGATCCGGTCCGCGATGCCGCACACCCGGCTCTCCGGCAGCTTCTCCATCAGAATTTGAGCCGCTTTATGCAAGTGCTCCTTTCGTCCCCTGCTCGAGGGGTTGTACAGTACAATACACAGATCCGCTTCTGCCGCGCCTCTTAACCTCTTCTCAATGAGTTCCCAGGGCGTCAGCCTATCGCTCAGACTGATCACGGCAAAATCGTGCACCAGCGGTGCTCCCAGAAGGGCCGCTCCGCTGAGCGCCGCCGTAACGCCGCTCACGATCTCGATGTCAACACCTGCGGCGGCCGAAATGGCGGCCGAAGCGTCTGTCGGCGCAGCGCCTTCCCGGCCCGTCACAGCGACTTTTCTGCTCTCAGCCAGCTCCAACACCAGACCGGCCATACCGTAAACCCCCGGATCTCCGCTGCAGATCAGCGAGACCGTGTGTCCCGCTTCCGCCTCTTCCAAAGCCATCTTACAGCGCGCCTCCTCCCCGGTCATCGGCGTCGTCAGGTACCGTTTTTCCGGATAATAGGGCTTCACTAATTCATTGTATACTGAATAGCCTATAATTGTATCGCTTATTTCCAATGCTCTGGCGGCCTGCCCCGTCATTCCCTCATGATTTCCTGGGCCGATCCCGACTACAAATAAGTGTCCTTTTGGATCATGCTCCCGGCAATGGTCTCCCGATTTCCGACTCAGTTCTCCCGGTTTCCGGCCATCGTTTCCCGGTTTCCAGTTCAATTCCGCCCGCTTCATCCCCACGCAAATGGTCATTCCCTCTTTCGAAGTCTTGCCGAGCAGGATCCGCGCGGCGCCCGCAGCGACGGCCGCCCTCTCACATACATTTCCGACGCCGACGTGCTCCTTCACCCTCTCCGATTCCGCGAAAGTCCAGCCGCTGAGTTCTGTTTCCCCGAGCTCCTGCGCGCTGAATGTCCGGAACGGAACATGCAGTTCCTCCGCGAGGGAGATCAGGCCCGGTTCCTCTTTTTTGACATCGATGGAGGCGAGCTCGCAGACCGCTTCCCGGCTTAGACCGAGCTTCTGAAGTGTTTCCCCGGCAAAAGATCGCAGTTCCGCGCCGGATTTACCTTTGCGGCAGCCCATTCCCAGGACAATGCAGGGCGGGATCAGTGCGAGTGGTCCGCCCGCTGCTGTTTGGTCCGGCGAAATCAGCACAGAATTATCGTTTGAGCCACCTTGCTGCTGATCATTTCGGCCACTTCGCAGCTGATCTTCAGGTACGCTTTTCTGCCGATCCTCCGGCAGATATTCGACCTGCAGTTCCTCCGGAGTCTTACCGCTGATCGTGATCAGGCCTTCATACTTCTTCGGGATGATCACCCGCGCCGAGTTCTCTCTCAGCAGCGCCGCAGTGAACACCCCTGCCTTCTTTAAGTCACTGATCTTCAGGTCATTCTCTTTTGCAAAAACATCCACCGCAAACAATCCATTCACGTCTGTCGCAGTCGTGAGCACGGGCTTTCCGCCGGTGATCTCTGCAAGCTTCTGCGCCCACTCATTGGCGCCGCCCAGATGCCCCGACAAAAGAGGGATCACGTTCTGACCCTTCTCATCTATGACGATGACCGCCGGGTCTATGTCCTTCCCCTTGAGGTGAGGCGCAATGGCGCGCACGGCAATCCCGCAGGCGCCGATATAGACCAGCCCATTCCCTTTCCTGAAATGCTCCTCCGTCCAGTCCCGGAGGCAGCCCTTACCACAGGTGCTTGTGACGCTTGTTTCCGGCGCCAGCCCGCTCATTATGGCCGCCGCAAGGCGCTCGCCGGCTTGTGTGAAATATAGTATATGTATTTGCCGTATTTTGTGCATAAGACCTCTCCCCCGCCGGATTCTCAAATGCCTTTGCAAAAACCCTTTATTAGCGGAAATTCCGCCAATATAAGGTTATGTAACGACCCACTTACAGTCCTCAGACAGTATAAGTACCCTTTTACTTTACCCTTTATTAGCGGAAATTCCGCCAATAAAGGGTTCTGACAACACATGTATCGAATATTATCCGGCCCCGCCCTGCCAAAATATTGGTACAACCAAGGTTACCCGCCCCATATTCCGACCGCGATAGCGATAGCCAGTGCCACGGCTACCATTAGAAGCCCCAGCCCGGAGGCCGCATACATGAGCTTATTGGCCCTTGGGATGTCCTCCGCCTCGATCTCCCGCAGGGGGTCACCGATGAAGGGCTTGTGCATTATTTTGCCGCCGTAGACTGCGTCCCCCGCAAGCTGTACGCCCAGGGCCCCCGCCACAGCGCTCTCCGACTGCGCGGAGTTCGGGCTCTTGTGGGCATAGCGGTCGCGCCGGAAGATCCGCCAGGCGCCCGCCGCGTCCATGCCGGTCAGTCCGGCCGCCGCCACCAGCAGCAGACCGCTCAGCCGCGCGGGAATGAAACCGGCCACATCATCCAGGCGGGCCGCCGCCGTGCCAAAATACTGGTACTTCTCATTTTTATAGCCCAGCATGGAGTCCATCGTGTTGATGGCTTTGTAGGCCATGCCTCCCGCCGCGCCTCCGAGCGCGAGATAGAAAAGCGGTGCGATCACTCCGTCAGCCGTGTTCTCCGCCACAGTCTCTACCGCCGCGCGTATGATCCCGCTCCGGTCCAGGGTCTGGGTGTCGCGGCCGACGATCATCGAAAGCGCCTTCCGCGCCTTCCCGAGATCATCGCCGACAGCCGTCAGCGCGTCATAAACCTCCATCGACGAATCCCGAAGGTTTCTCGCCGCCAGCGCGTAACAGCACAAAATGGACTCCACAGCGACACCCGCCGCCGGATGCCATCCATACACGATCGCAAGGAGCCCCCGCGTGATCTGAATGGTAAAGGACAGGACCACCGCTGCCAGCACAAAGCCCTTGGCGCGGCTCACGCCCGGCGAGTCCTCCTCCCTGCGCCAGAGGTTGTCCAGCGCTGCGATCAGGGCGCCCATCAGGCGCACCGGATGGGGCATCCACTGGGGATCCCCGATCAGGCAGTCCAGCCCGGCCCCTATCAAAATACTGATCAGCCTGTACCGTATCATTCCTCTTCCCCGCTTTGCTTTTCTTCTTCTATTTTCCGGATCTCATCGAGATAGCCATCATCTATGCCGGCCCCATCAAAAGTAGCCATCCGGTCCAGGATCGCGCAGGCCGCTTCCATCATGGCAAAGGACATCGTACAGCCGCTTCCCTCGCCGAGCCTCATGTTCAGCTTAAACCAGGGCTCCATTCCGAGCGCTTCCATGGCCGCCATATAGCCCGGCTCCACAGACTGATGCGAAGGGAACATAAATTTCCGGCTCTCCGGACACAGCCGCGCCGCGCAGAGCGCCGCAGCCACTGAGATGACGCCGTCTACGACTGCGGGGATCCCATATTTTGCACAGCCAAGGAAAACGCCGCACATTGCGGCGAGATCCAGACCGCCGACTTTGGTCAGTACATCCACCGGATCACCGGGATCCGGATGATTTACCTCAAGAGCCCTCTGAACACATTTCACCTTGTGCAGGTAGGCCTCCTCCGTGATCCCTCCGCCGAAGCCGGTCACCTGCGACGGCTCTTTGCCGGTAAGAACTGAAATGACCGCCGCTGAAGTCGTTGTATTTCCGATGCCCATTTCGCCGACGCCAATGATGTCGACATGCTCAAGATAAGCCTGTCCGGCGAGGCTGATCCCCGTCATGACCGCCTTTTCGGCCTCTGCCCTTGTCATGGCAGGGCCCTTTGCGATGTTTTCGGTGCCGCTGCGGATCCTGCGGTTCAGAACCTCCGGGCACTCATAAGGCGTGGCGATCCCAAGATCTACGACCTGAACCTCATCTCCGCGATGGGCCGCAATGGAACTCATGCCGGTCAAGCCTTTGGTCATGTTCACCGCCTGTCTGGCCGTCACTTCCTGCGGTGCGCTGGACACATTTTCTTCCACCACGCCGTTGTCTGCGCACAGGACAACGATCCGCCTCTTCTCCGCTCGCGGGCGGCGCCTCTTCTGGATCGCTGCCATGCGGGCGGCGGTGGTCTCTATTTTGCCAAGGCTGCCGGGGGGCATGGCGAGCTCTGAGAGGTCATGGCGGACAAGGCGGTAGATCTCTTCGGAAGGCGCCGTGATACCGGCGATGGCCTGTTCCAAAGAGGTTGCATGGAGCTGATCCTGCGCAGCTGCCATAAACGCCGCATCAGGCTGATCCTGCCCGGCCGCAGAAGCCGCGTCAGGCTGTACCGGCACGCTTTCCGCGCTTTCTGACGATGCAGCCCGGTTTCTCGCCCGCAGTTTTTCCGTGATCAGCGTATAGTTCTCCCTTCGATGCGGGATGAGACACCCGGTGCAGTCTTTGACGCCCTTCGCCGTGTAGCGGAAGTTCCCGCCGCAGTCCGGCCCCATTGTGTAGAGCGGGCAGTAGCAGAAAAGGCAGTTGAAGTTATCCTGATCCGCTCCCTTGTGGCACGGAAAATACCTGCAGCTGCGGTTGGTGTAGAAAGTGTGATCCTGAGCGCTTCCGCTATCGGCGCTCCGGACAGGCTCCGCAGACGGTGATGTTCCGCAGATCTGCCGTTTTTTCTCTCCGAAGAGCTTCCCGTACATGTCTTCGGTCATTCCAAACAGATCCCGGAGCCTGTCCTGCTCGAGGATCTCCCGCGGGCTTCCGCAATAGACGTCCTGCCCCTCCAGCACGCACAGGATCCGGTCGCTGATCTCCAGCGCCAGCTCGATCTCGTGCAGGGACATCAGGATCGTGCGCCCTTCCCTTGCGAGGTCTTTCAGGGTCTCCATCAGCTCCGTTCTGTAGCGGATGTCCAGGTAGGAGGTGGGCTCATCGAGAAGGAGGACTGGCGTATCCTGCGCGATGGCTCTCGCCACCAGAACCCGCTGTTTCTGGCCGTCACTGATCGCGTTAAAATCCCGCTCCGCGAGCTCCGTCACCTTCATGCGGGCCATGGCCTGCTCCACGATCTCCTTGTCCTGCGGCTGCAGAATGCCCATCCGGCCCGTATAAGGGTAGCGGCCCGCAGAGACCACCTCGCGGCAGGTCATATATTCCGGCCGGATGTGTTCTGTCAGGACAACTGCTGTTTTGCGGGCTCTCTCCACTGCGGAACACTGCTGCAGGTCCTCTCCCTGCATCACAACAGCGCCTCCCAGGAGCGGAAGCTGGCCGCTGATGCTCCTCAAAAGCGTCGATTTTCCCGCGCCGTTGGGTCCGATCACTGAAAGGATCTCGCCGCGGGCGATCTGAAGGTCTATATTTTGCAGGACTATTCTGTCCGGATAGCCGACTGTGAGCCGGCGCAGAGACAGGAATTCTTCCATAATGCTACCTCTTTCTCACTGCCAGCATGTAGATGACCACCGGCGCTCCCACAAGAGATGTCACTGTGCTGATCCCGAGCTCCGTCGGCGCGAAGGCCATTCTCGCGATCAGGTCCGAATACAGGCAAAAAACTGCTCCGCTCAAGAAGCAGGCCGGTACCATGACAAGCGGCCTGGAACTGTGCAGGCACTTGCGCATCAGGAAGGGGACCGCAATGCCGACGAAGGATACCGGACCCGCAAAGGCCGTGACGCAGGCCGACAAAAGGCTCGAGAGCAGGATCAGGATCACTCTGTAGCGCTTTACATCTACGCCCATGCTCGCCGCATACGCCTCCCCCAGTTCAAAAGCACCGATCGGCTTGCTGCACATCAGTGTGAGCGCCATCGCGACCGCCACGATCACTGCGGCCGCCGCCACATTTCCCCAGTCCATGCCCGAAAACGTGCCCTGGGACCATCCCCGCAGGTTCACGATCTGCGCGTCCTCCGCAAAAGTCACGAGGAAATCCGTGATCGCGTTGCAGATGTAGCCCACCATGATGCCCGCCGCGAGAAGCGACGCCATGTGCCGGACCCTCCGCGAGAGCAGCACGATCGCTCCGGTCGTCAGGAGCGCCCCTCCGAAGGCCGCCAGGATCATCAGAAATCCGGACGTCTCCCCCAGGCCTCCCGCCGCAAACAGTAGCACCGCGCAGACCGCCAGCTTCGCGCCCGATGAGATGCCCAGCACGAACGGTCCCGCGATCGGGTTTCCAAAGAAGGTCTGGAGCAAATATCCCGATACCGCCAGCGCGCCGCCAAGGAGCACCGTCATGCACATCCTGGGCAACCGTATCTGTGTCAAAATATTCCTCTCCTGCGCGCTTCCGCCTCCCATCAGGATCTCCGGGATCCTGCCGGGCTCGATCGGAACGCTTCCCATTGCCGTATTGAGCACTGCGCCGGCGATCACTGCGGCTGCGAGCAGCACAAACACAGTCGCAAAGCCGCCTCTATGCAGTTGTCCCTGTGCCTGATCCTGTTTCATTTCTTGTTCTTCTGCCCCTTATACTGCTTTGGACGCCTGTGCGTCATTCCTGCGGTCTCTTTAGCTGCTCTGTGCGCCTGTGCGTCACTCTTGCGGTCTCCTGATCCTGTATCCGGTCGTAAAATCCGCGTCATAGAGTCTGGATCTCTCAAAACCGCTATTTCCGGCTGATCCGCCGCTTCCATCCAATCCGGTATTACCGGTCGGTCCCGTGTTTCCGACCGATCCGCCGCCTCCGCGCAATCCGTTATACCGCACGGCCTCTCCCACAATGATCAGCGCTGTCCTCGTGATCCCGTTCTCAGCCGCTGTCTTCTCCAGCGATCCAACCGTGCACACAAATACCTTTTCCTCCGGCCAGGTCGCCTTATAGACGATCGCCGCAGGCGTCTGCGGCGTATATCCGCCGTCCACAAGTCTTTTCGCCAGCTCTCCGATCATCGAGCTGCTCAGAAAGAGCACCATCGTCGCCTGATGTGCCGCAAAGGACTCAACAGATTCCTTCTCGGGCACCCCGGTCCTGCCCTCCATGCGGGTCAGGATCACGCTCTGCGAAATGCAGGGCAATGTATATTCCATCCCCAGGGCCGCCGCCGCACCGCAAAAGGAACTGACGCCCGGCGTCACATCATAGGCGATCCCTCGTTTTTCCAGTTCCTCCATCTGCTCCCGGATGGCTCCGTATACAGAAGGATCCCCCGTATGCAGGCGCACTGTCGTGAGGCCTTCTTTTTCCGCCTCCTCCATGACCTTCAGAACTTCTTCAAGGGTCATATAGGCGCTGTCGTGGATCTTACAGCTCTTTTTTGCCATCTGAAGCAGCTCCGGATTCACCAGCGAACCCGCATAAATGATGACATCCGCCTCTGACAGGAACTTCTGCCCCCTTACTGTGATGAGGTCCGGCGCGCCCGGCCCGGCTCCGATAAAATGGATCATAAAACTTCTCTCCGTAAACTTCCGACTGTCGCAAAGAAAGTGTCACAATTAAGCGTCGCAATGAAAGCGTCACCCCGAAATGCTCCGCAGCATCTCTTCCGCTCCAGCAGACTGCACGAGTTCGCAGCTCTTATTCGAGAACACGATCGTCTCCGCCCGGAGCCGCCCGCCGGACCACTCCGCCAGGTACCCGCAGATCCTCCGCGCCATTTCTCGCGCCGTCTGCTCCTTCAAACTGCCTCGTCCTGCATTCTGCTCCTTCACACCGTACAGATCTGCATTCTGCTCCTTCACACCGTACAGATCTGCGTTTTGCTCCTTCACGCCGTACCGGCCCAGCACCTCCAGCGCCGCGTCCGTCATGACGCAGTCCGCCAGCTCTTTCCGGAGCGCCTCCCTGTCCTGTTCCCTGCAGAATTCTTTCGCGATCTCCCACAGAGTCTCCATCCTGCGATCGCCGTACATGGAGTGCGTGTTGCGCGCGCCGCCCGCTATTTTGACGAGCTTTCCGATGTGGCCCGCCAGCAGGAGCCCCTCAAATCCGGCCTCCGCCGCCAGTTCAGCCGCCTCAGCCGCGTAATTGGAGATCAGGACGATCTCATCCTCCCGCAGCCCATACTTTTCTGTCAAAAAAGCGAGTCCGTAATTCCCCGGCGCCGCCACAACGGTCCTGCGGCCCTGCGCCCTGAGCACCTTCATCTGGGTCCGGATGGTCTCCACCACCGCTCGGTCGCTCATGGGCTCCACAATGCCGGTGGTCCCCAAAATGGAGATCCCGCCAGTGATCCCAATCCTCGGGTTAAAAGTATGCTGCGCCAGCATCTCCCCTTCCGGTGCGCTGATGATGATGCGGAGGCCAGCCGGGATCCTCACCGAAGTTTGAATTGGGACGTCTGTCAGAGGCTTTTGCTCCCGGCGGTCTGCACCCGCGGTGCCATCTTTATACTTCCATGCGTTCAGAACCCGCTCAACATTCTCCGCGATCATTTTCCGCGGCACACTGTTGATCGCCGCCGCGCCGACAGGCTGGTCCAGACCTTTTTTTGTCACGCGGCCGATGCCGGTCCCGCCGTCTATGGAGATCCCAGGTTCCTCGGTCATGAAAACTTCTGCGGCGATCAGTGTTCCCGTCGTGATGTCAGGGTCATCGCCCCCGTCTTTTCTGACGGAGCAGCGGCAGGATACCGGTGTCTGGAAGTCTTCTGCAAATCTGATCTCAGGCTCCAGGATCTGCGCCCGGTATAAAGGCCCGCCCGGTGTCCGGATCTCCACTTCCCGCACGATCTCTCCGCTGAGCAGCATCTGCGCAGCCGCAGCTGCCGCTGCCGCCGCACAGCTTCCGGTCGTAAAGCCGCAGCGCAGGCGCTTGCCGTCTTTTTCCACGTATTCAGTTGTTCTTACTGAATCTCTCTGTCCGGTCATTTCTGTGCTTCACACTCTTTTCGAGGATATTTGTGCTGGATACTTGCTTCTCCGTCACATTCCATACAACAGGGCGTTACAGATGGCTGCCGCCACGCCGCTGCCGCCTTTTCTTCCTTTGTTGACGATCCAGGGGACATCGGTCTCCATGATCTGCTCTTTAGCATTTACCACATTTACAAATCCCACCGGAACACCGATGATCAGAGCCGGCCTGAATCCCTTTGTATCCATCAGGTCTCTGAGCGCGAGCAGCGCTGTCGGCGCATTGCCGATCGCAAATATGGTCTCCCCCTCTAAGCCAGCCGCTTTTTCCATGCTCACCGCCGCGCGGGTGATCCCGCGCGCAGAAGCTTCCGCCGCCACTTCCGGATCTGCCATAAAGCACAGCGCCTCTCCGCCCCATTTGGCGAGGGATTTCTTATTCACTCCGGCCAGGGCCATATTGGTATCTGTCACAATCCGCGCGCCATTGCGGATCGCCTCTCTCGCTTTCTCTATCGCTCCCGGCGAGAAAGTCATGGTGTCCGCATATTCGAAGTCCGCAGTGGTGTGGATCACGCGCATGACGACCGGCGCCAGGTCCTCAGGGATCTCCCTGCCCATCTGCGCCAGTTCCTCACGGATGATCTTCATGCTGGTTTTCTCTATATCGGATGGTTTTATATGATCGATCTTCATATGGTCCTTTCTTATGGGTTCTGAAATGGCTTGTTCCGGATGATAGCTGCCGGAACGTCATTGCGTTTGGATTTTGAATGGCTTCC